>X237_Red_shanked_Douc_Langur__coassemble_6_pt1 | contig 58074 bp, 58 predicted proteins | sample X237_Red_shanked_Douc_Langur__metabat2_high_PE_002 | metagenome-assembled genome bin X237_Red_shanked_Douc_Langur
TCATAGGCATCGCCCGGATACAGCTGACGCTCGTGCTGACGCGCCCAGGTGTAGCTGCCGTTGAGGTGGAAGTTGCCGGCCGTGGCGGTGCTGAAGCGGTAGCTGGCGGTGACGTCCAGGCCCGAGGTTTCCTCGTTGGCGATGTTGATCGGGGCAAAGCGCACGCTGGTGATCTCGCCGTCGGCATCACGGATCACCCGGGCCATGGCGTCCACGCAGGTCGGCGAGGTGATGTCCACGGCAGCGCCGTCATCGGTCACGCCCAGGCGGCAATCTGCTTCGGTGCTGCGCAGCAGCTCGCGGTCCTGGACCTGCACCTGGTTGCTGATCTTGATGCGGTAGTAGTCCACGCTCAGGTCCAGCCCGGCCAGCGGCGAGAACACGAAGCCGGCCGAGAAGGACTTGCTGGTCTCCACGTCCAGCTTCTGGTTGCCGGTGTAGGTGTCAAAGGTGCTGACGTCCCAGCTGCCGTCGTCGTAGCAGTCGCCATTGCTGAAGCCCGGCTCGTCGCTGCGGCAGGCGAAGTAGTCGGTGGCATAGCGGGTGCGGTAGTAGTCCTCGCCAGCAAACAGGTAATGCATGTCCGGGGCGCGGAAGCCGGTGCCGTAGGAGCCGCGCACCAGCAGGCTGTCGTGCGGGCGCCATTCCAGGCCCATGCTGTAGGTGAACTTGCCCGGGTCCTGACCGCCATAACTGTAGCGGTCATAGCGGCCGGCCAGGCTGGCCTGCAGTGAGTCGAGCAGGGGCAGGCGCAGTTCGCCGGCGGCACTCCAGCGGTCACGCTCGCCGCTGCCATCGCCGTAGCGCGGGCCGTAGTAGGCGTCTTCGGTCAGGGCCAGCGGGTCAGGATTGATCCGATAGGACTGCTGGCCGTATTCCACGGTCCCGGCAAAGCCGACATCACCGGCGGGCAGGGTGAACAGGGCGGTGTTGCTGAAGGTGACGTTGAGGTTGTCGTTGTCAGCCTTCGGCCTGAAGGTGGACATCACGCCGAATTTGGCGAAATCGGCCGGCGACACCGGCGAGAACAACCTGGCCGGGTCCGGGTTGTAGATCGCATAGCCGGAGCCGGTGTAACCCAGCAGCGGGCCGAGGAAATATTCATTGGCCGCCGCGGCATTGATGCGCGGCATGGCCACATCGGCCTTGTACTGCGAATGGTTGTAGGCTGCTTCCCAGTCCCAGTTCTCGCCCAGACGGCCCTGCAGGCCGGTGGTGATGGAGAAGGTCTTCTGGGTGGTGGTATTCATGCGGTTTTCCAGCCCGCCCACTTCTTCCGGGGCAAACTGGCGCGACCAGATTTCCAGTGCATCGCTGCCCTGGTTGTAGAACACCTTGGCGCGGTAGTTGTTGCGCGAGGCCGGGTCGTGGAATTCCCAGCCCATGTGGTCACTGGCCACGTCATTGCCGTTGGTGCCGGTGAGCAGCTTGACCTTCTGGTGGCCCAGCTGGATGTCGGCAAACCAGGACAGGTCCTCGTTGAAACGGTACTCGAAAGCGCCGTAGGCGGTGGCGCCGCGGCGCTCGTTTTCGATGGTGCGGTAGGCAATGGCTGCCTCGCTGCCACACAGCGGCTCGCCATAGCGGTCTTCAGTCAGCACGGTGGTGCCGCCGTTGAGCCCGGCCAGGGCCGAGCAGTCGCCACTGGGAGCGAAGTTGGTGTCATCGTCCCAGTTCAGGCGCTGGGCAACCAGGCGTGGCAGGCGGCGGCGCGAGGTCGGTGCATCGGCAGTGGAGTCCTGTACGTCGCGCTCATAGCCCCACAACGGGCTCTTGTCCTGCAGCTCGACACCGACGATGCCGCTGAAGTTGTCCTTTTCAAAGCCGCCGGTCAGGGTCAGTCGATGCGACTCACCGCCACCCTCATGGGTGTCGCCGTAGCGATAGTCCACGGTCAGGCCGTCGGTGGATTTTTTCAGGATGAAGTTGATCACGCCGGCCATGGCGTCGGAGCCGTACACGGCCGAGGCGCTGCCGGTGAGTACTTCGATACGGTCAATCATGCCCAACGGGATGTTGCCCACGTCGGTGAAGTTGCTGCGGCCATTGAGCGGCAGCGGGAAGTCGGCAATGCGGCGGCCGTTGATCAGCACCAGGGTGTGGTTGGGGCCGAGGCCGCGCAGGTCCACTGCCTGGGCGCCGGGAGTGGACTGGGCGCCGGTGGTGTTCTGCTGGCCCTGCACGCTGCCACTGTTCTGGCTCAACGAGCGCAGCACATCGGGCACGGAAACCAGGCCGGAGGACTTGATCTGCTCGGCGGTGAGCACGGTGACCAGGGCCGGTCCTTCCACCTGGGCACGGGCAATGCGCGAACCGGTGACCTGCACCGTGTCCAGCTGCTGCGGGGTGCCGCCGTTGGTCTGCGCCCAGGCCGGCGCGGTGAGCGCGGCCAGGGCCAGCTGGATCGAACCGACCATTACATGTCTACGCATGAAACTGACTCCTGGGCGCTATGGTTTGAAGTTACAAATCAGGTGTTGCCGGCCACACGATTTATGTGCCAGACAGGTGTATTCTGCGCCTAAATGTGATCGGTTTGTTATTGGCATAGGTCTTTTTGCACTCGTAAAACTTGCATCTGTAAGGAAGTGGCCGTGGCGCAGTGGCAGGCAGTATTTCTGGGCGTTTTGTTGATCGTGCTGGGCGGCTGCGGGCGCTCGGCGCCGCCGGCAGCGTTGGTGCTGCACCGTCAGCCGATATTGCGGGTGGAGCCGCTGCCGGTAGTGATGCAGTTGCCGGGCCTGCAGCAGTTCGCCATCGGCGACTGGCGCCGCGACGGCATCGCCGCGCCCCAGGCCGGCACCCTGCTGATGGGGGGCGGGGAAGAAGTGCCCTCGGCCATGCGCTGGTTTGCCGAGCGTGCCGGCGGCGGCCGCCTGCTGATCCTGCGTGCTTCCGGTGGAGCGGACCTGCAGGACTACTTCTACGATGAGATTGGTGGCATCAGCGCCGCCCGTACCCTGGTCTTTGATGCGCGCAGCCCTTCCTTCGATCCGGAAGTGGCGGCGCTGATCGATCGCGCCGACGCGATCTTCATTGCCGGCGGTGACCAGGCCCGCTACATCCGTTTCTGGAAGGACTCCCCGGTACAGCAGCTGCTCACCGCCCATGTGCAATCGGGCAAGCCGATCGGTGGCACCAGTGCCGGGTTGGCCATCCTGGGCGGCTGGGCCTATGGCGCGCTGGATGACGGCAGCATCGACAGTGCGGCGGCACTGGCCGACCCGCTGGGTCAGGCGGTGACCCTGGAGCAGCGTTTCCTGCAGGTACCGTGGCTGCAGCATGTGCTCACCGATACCCACTTCGGCCAGCGTGATCGTCAGGGGCGTCTGCTGGCTTTCGTCAACAAGGCGCGCAACCTGTCCGGAGAACCGGTGGTCGGGCTGGGCGTGGACGAGGATGCGGCGCTGGCCTTGGAGGGCGATGGCCGGGCCCGTCTGCACCGGCTGGATCCGGCCCATGTGGCCTGGCTGATCGTGCCGCAGTTGCCGGCCGAGCAGTTGCAGCAGGGGCAGCACCTGCGCCAGGGGGAGGTGGCCGTGATCGGCATCAATGCCGACAGTGAGCTGGATCTGGGGACCCTGGATGTACATTCACCGGCATTCCTGTACCGGGCACGTACCGACCAGGGGCAGTGGCAGTTGGATCAACTCAAGTAACCAGCGTGGCCGCGGCCCAGGGCCGCACCACATCATTCGTGAAGGGGTAGGCGATGCGTTCTTTGCTGTGTGCAGGTGTGTTGTGTGCAGGGGCGGTGGTATCGATGGCCGGTGCGGTGGCGGCCGAGCCGCTGCTGCTGATCCATGGCGGGGCAGGGGTGGCGCCGGGGGATCTGGATGCGGCCGCCGAAGCACGGGCGCGTGCGGCGCTGGAGCGGGCTCTGCTGGCCGGGCATGCGCAGCTGGCGGCCGGCAAGCCGGCCCTGGAGGCGGTGACTGCCGCCGTCACCGTGCTGGAGGACGATCCCAGCTTCAATGCCGGGCGCGGCGCGGTGTTCACCCATGACGGCCGCAATGAGCTGGATGCCTCGATCATGGACGGGGCCAGTGGCAAGGCCGGTGCCGTGGCTGGCCTGCACACGATCAAGAACCCGATCACCCTGGCCCGCGCGGTGATGGACAAATCCCCGCATGTGATGATGATCGGGCAGGGCGCGGAAGCCTTTGCGGCCGAGCAAGGGATCGAACAGGTGGATCCGTCCTGGTTCCGTACCGAGCACCGCTGGCAGCAGCTGCAGAAGGCGCTGGCCGAGGAGGCCAACCAGCAGGCGCATGCCGACCTGGAAACCGCACGTTACTTCGGCACCGTCGGTGCGGTGGCGCGCGATGCCGCCGGCAAGCTGGCCGCCGGCACTTCCACCGGTGGCATGACCAACAAGCGTTACGGCCGTGTCGGTGACAGCCCGATCATCGGTGCGGGGACCTGGGCCGATGAGCGCTGTGCCATTTCCGGCACCGGCTGGGGCGAGTTCTACATCCGCACCGCCGCGGCCCACGCCATCTGTGCACGCATGACCTATCTGGGCGAGACCCCGGCGCAGGCGGGCAAGGCGATCATCAATGACAAGATTCCCTCGCTTGGCGGCGACGGAGGCGCTATCATCCTGTCCGCTGACGGGGCGGCTGCCGCTCCGTTCAACACCCCGGGGATGTATCGCGGCTGGATCGGTGCCGATGGCGTACCGCATGTGGCGATCTTCGTGGGGGAAGCACTGCCTCTGCCGGGGCAGTGAGGGTCGAAGAAATCGACCTGTCAAAAAAAGTTTCGCAAATGTGAAAATTTTTGTTGACAAGGTCCTTTGGTTCTCACAGAATAGCGGCTCACCCACCCCGGACTGGATTGGCCTTCAGTCACAAGTAACGGGGTCGGCGACGGAGGGATACCCAAGCGGCCAACGGGGGCAGACTGTAAATCTGCTGTCTTACGACTTCGGTGGTTCGAATCCACCTCCCTCCACCATATTCCATTATGGTGACATCCCCGAAGCGGGAGTAGTTCAACGGTAGAACCTCAGCCTTCCAAGCTGATGGTGCGGGTTCGATTCCCGTCTCCCGCTCCATTGAATTGTATGCCATAATAAAGAACTCGCTCACGTAGCTCAGTCGGTAGAGCACTTCCTTGGTAAGGAAGAGGTCGAAGGTTCGATTCCTTTCGTGAGCACCATCTACGTACCAGTCCCTTTTTTGATTCGAGATTAAGAGCCATGGCCAAGGGTAAGTTCGAACGTACCAAGCCGCACGTCAATGTCGGCACCATCGGTCACGTTGACCACGGTAAGACCACTCTGACTGCAGCGCTGACCAAGATCGGCGCAGAGCGCTTTGGCGGCGAGTTCAAGGACTACTCCTCGATCGACGCGGCTCCGGAAGAAAAGGCTCGCGGCATCACGATTTCGACCGCTCACGTCGAATACGAATCCGAGACCCGTCACTACGCCCACGTTGACTGCCCGGGCCATGCTGACTACGTCAAGAACATGATCACCGGTGCTGCCCAGATGGACGGCGCGATCCTGGTCTGCTCGGCTGCTGACGGCCCGATGCCGCAGACCCGCGAGCACATCCTGCTGTCGCGTCAGGTCGGCGTGCCGTACATCGTTGTCTTCCTGAACAAGGCTGACATGGTGGACGATGCCGAGCTGCTGGAACTGGTCGAAATGGAAGTGCGCGAGCTGCTGTCCAAGTACGACTTCCCGGGCGACGACACCCCGATCATCGCTGGTTCGGCCCGCGCTGCTCTGGAAGGCGACCAGTCCGACATCGGCGTGCCGGCCATCCTGAAGCTGGTCGACGCTCTGGACACCTGGATCCCGACCCCGGAACGTGACGTTGACAAGACCTTCCTGATGCCGGTCGAAGACGTGTTCTCGATCTCGGGCCGCGGCACCGTGGTGACCGGTCGTATCGAGCGCGGCGTGATCAAGGTCGGCGAAGAAATCGAAATCGTCGGTATCCGCGACACCCAGAAGACCACCGTCACCGGCGTGGAAATGTTCCGCAAGCTGCTGGACCAGGGTCAGGCAGGCGACAACGCCGGTCTGCTGCTGCGCGGCACCAAGCGTGACGACGTCGAGCGCGGCCAGGTTCTGGCCAAGCCGGGTTCGATCAAGCCGCACACCGAGTTCGTGTCCGAAGTCTACGTCCTGTCCAAGGACGAAGGCGGCCGTCACACCCCGTTCTTCAAGGGCTACCGTCCGCAGTTCTACTTCCGCACCACCGACATCACCGGCGCCATCGAGCTGCCGGAAGGTGTGGAAATGGTGATGCCGGGTGACAACGTCAAGATGACCGTTACCCTGATCAACCCGGTGGCAATGGACGAAGGTCTGCGCTTCGCCATTCGCGAAGGTGGCCGTACCGTCGGCGCCGGCGTGGTTGCCCAGATCACCAAGTAAGTACTTGGTAAAACATCAAGGTGGCAGTTCTGCTGTCATCCTTGATGTGCAAGAGGTGGTGCCGGGCTTCGTCCCGGCCCACATCCCGCCCAGGCGGGGGTTGTAAACGCATCAAGCGCATACGCCAGTAGCTCAATTGGCAGAGCAGCGGTCTCCAAAACCGCAGGTTGGGGGTTCGAGTCCCTCCTGGCGTGCCACTTGCGACTCACATCCGGTGGCTCCGTCGCCACCCACACAGTCAAGAGTCGGATGAACAGCAAGATCGAGCACGACAATGCCGCCACTGGTGGCGATATCGCTAAATACGTAGCGGCCGGCGCTTTGCTGGTCGCAGGCCTGTTTTTCTGGTTCTGGTTTTCTGCTCCTGAACATGCTGCCCAGCTGGGCGCGTGGTCCTCGCAGATCCGTGGACTGGCAGTCATCATCGGCCTGCTGGCTGGTGGCGCGGTCTTCATGCTGACCGCCCTGGGTCGTTCGACCAAGGAATTCCTTTCCGAATCCCGTTTCGAGCTGCGCAAGGTCGTTTGGCCGACGCGTCAGGAAGCGATCCGCATGACCTGGGTCGTGGTCGTGGTCGTGATTGTCCTGAGTCTGCTGCTGGGCGGGTTCGATTTCATCATCCAGAAGCTCACCCAGTGGATTTTGGGGCGTTGAGGAAAACACAATGAAGCGTTGGTACGTCGTTCACGCCTACTCGGGTTTTGAAAAGTCTGTTGCCCAGGCACTGCGTGACCGCATTGCGCGTGAGGCGATGGAAGAGCGTTTCGGTGAAGTGCTGGTCCCCACTGAAGAAGTGGTGGAAATGCGTGCTGGCCAGAAGCGCCGTTCCGAGCGCAAGTTCTTCCCGGGTTACGTGCTGGTCCAGATCGAGACCCACGAGGAAGCCGGTATTCCGCGCATCGACAACGAAAGCTGGCACCTGGTCAAGGAGACCCCGCGCGTGCTGGGCTTCATCGGCGGCACCGCCGATCGTCCGCTGCCGATCCGTGACGAAGAAGCCGCCACCATTCTGGATCGTGTCCAGGAAGGTGTGGAGAAGCCGCGTCCGAAGGTGCTGTTCGAGCCGGGTCAGATGGTGCGTGTCATCGATGGCCCGTTCAACGACTTCAACGGCGTGGTGGAAGAAGTCAACTACGAAAAGAGTCGCCTGCGCGTGGCTGTGCTGATCTTCGGTCGTTCGACCCCGGTCGAGCTGGAGTTCGGTCAGATCGAGAAGCAGTCCTGAGCCATTGTTCGGCTGTTGTTGTGGATTGATCTGAAAAAGTTGTTATACTTGGCGGCTTACCCCATTTTGGGGTGCTTGCTGAGCCGAGAGGTCGCCGCAAGGCGGCCTTTCCTGTATGCAAGACGCGATGCCGGGACGCGCGTGATTCCCGGCCCGATGGGGAGCCTGTGTCGTAAGGCGTCAGCACCCGGAGAATAATCATGGCTAAGAAAGTAATTGGCTACATCAAGCTGCAGGTAAAGGCCGGTCAGGCTAACCCGTCGCCGCCGGTTGGTCCGGCCCTGGGTCAGCGCGGTCTGAACATCATGGAGTTCTGCAAGGCATTCAATGCTGCAACCTCCAAGCTGGAGCCGGGTCTGCCGACCCCGGTGATCATCACCGCCTACTCCGACCGTACCTTCACCTTCATCACCAAGAGCACCCCGGCTACCGTGCTGCTCAAGAAGGCTGCAGGCATCACCTCCGGCTCGAAGAAGCCGAACACCGACAAGGTGGGCAAGGTGACCCGTGCACAGCTGGAAGATATCGTCAAGGCCAAGCAGCCGGATCTGACCGCTGCTGACCTGGACGCCGGCGTGCGTACGATCGCGGGCTCGGCCCGTTCCATGGGCTTGGTGGTAGAGGGTTAATCGACATGGCACAGACCAAGCGTGAGAAGGCCATCAAGGCCGCTATCGTCCCGGGCAAGGCTTACGGCTTTGACGAGGCGATCGAAATCCTGAAGAACACCGCCCGCGCCAAGTTCGTCGAGTCCATCGACGTGGCCGTGCGCCTGGGCGTTGACGCTCGCAAGTCCGACCAGCAGGTTCGCGGTTCCACCGTGCTGCCGGCCGGTACCGGCAAGACCGTCCGCGTCGCCGTGTTCGCACCGGCCGGTGCCAAGGCTGATGAAGCCCTGGCCGCTGGCGCCGATGCCGTGGGCATGGAAGACCTGGCCGAGAAGATGCAGGCCGGCGATCTGAACTACGACGTGGTCATTGCTACCCCGGACGCCATGCGCGTTGTGGGTAAGCTGGGCACCGTGCTGGGCCCGCGCGGCCTGATGCCGAACCCGAAGGTCGGTACCGTTTCGCCGAACCCGGCTGAAGCTGTCAAGAACGCCAAGGGTGGCCAGGTGCGTTACCGCACCGACAAGGCCGGCATCATCCACAGCACCATCGGCAAGATCGACTTCACCGGCGAAGACCTGAAGTCGAACCTGACCGCTCTGCTGCTGGACCTGATCAAGGCCAAGCCGGCTACCTCCAAGGGTACCTACCTGCAGAAGGTGTCGGTCAGCTCGACCATGGGCGGCGGCATCACCGTCGACCAGTCGACCCTGAACCTGAAGTAATTGCTTGATGGCCGTGGCGGCGTCCTGCGCCACCGCGGCCCCTTTTGAAGGCAACTGGCTGAGCCGCTCGCGGTGATGCCGGTAGCCGTCAAAGACCGCAGGCGCGGTGCCGGTTCGCCGGCATGGCTTAATCGACCACCCGGTCACCCTGCGTAGATGGTGTCGCCCTTCTGGAGTTTTTCTGGTTTTGCCGATCTGGGCTTGCCCGGGTCAGCTGCACCACTCCAGGTCCGGAACGACCACCAACGGAACATCGTTTGATGTTCCCGGCGTCCAGGATGGATGCTGTCTTGGACCGCACACGGCAGGAGCCGTAAGCGGAGTTTCACTAGGAGGAGTGCAATGGCTCTCAATCTGTCCCAGAAGCAAGAAGTAGTCGCCGAACTGGCAGACGTCGCCGCCAAGGCTCACTCCTTGATCGCCGCCGAATACGCTGGCACCACGGTCGCTCAGATGACCGCGATGCGCAAGCAGGCTCGTGAAACCGGTGTTTTCTTGAAGGTTGTCAAGAACACCCTGGCTGCACGCGCTGTTGAAGGCACCGAGTTCGCCGTGGCACAGGACCAGATGACTGGTCCGCTGCTGTACGCGTTCTCGATGGAGGAGCCCGGCGCTGCCGGTCGCCTGATCAAGGAAGCTGCCAAGGGCAACGACAAGCTGAAGGCGAAGGTCGTGGCAATCGGCGGGGAACTGTTCCCGGCCAGCCACGTTGAAGTGTTGGCATCGCTGCCGACTCGCGATCAGGCCCTGGCCATGCTGGCCCGCGTCCTGGCCGAGCCGGTCACCATGTTCGCACGCGCCGTCAAGGCTGTTGGCGAGAAGCAGGGCGGTGGCGAAGCAGCTGCCGAGCCGGCTGCCGAAGCCGAAACCGCTTAAGTTTCGACGTCCACGTCTGGGTTCCCCACCGGAACCTGAAATCCAGAATTCAATTCAAAGGTATTTAAAATGTCCCTTACCAACGAGCAGATCGTCGAAGCCATCGCCGAGAAGTCCCTGATGGAAGTGATGGAGCTGGTCAAGGCCATCGAAGAGAAGTTCGGCGTTTCCGCCGCCGCTCCGGTTGCCGTTGCCGCTGCCGGCCCGGCTGCTGCTGTTGAAGAGCAGACCGAATTCACCGTCACCCTGAAGACCGCTGGCGAGAAGAAGGTTGAAGTCATCAAGGCTGTCCGCGCCATCACCGGCCTGGGCCTGAAGGAAGCCAAGGACCTGGCAGAAGCCGGTGGCGTCCTGAAGGAAGGCGCTTCGAAGGACGAAGCCGAGAAGATGAAGAAGGACCTGGAAGCTGCTGGCGCGACTGTCGAAGTCAAGTAAGCACTCCATTGCGTCGCTATCGATTTATCGCAGCGATGCAGCCAAGGCTGGGGGCGTAAGCCCCCGGCCTTTGGTCGTTTCAAGCGGCAGTACGCTGCCGTGGCATGAAAAAGCCCAACGCGGGCTGCAGTCCTGGACCTGATGATCGGCAGCCTTTGGCGCCGGGCAGGGCAGTGAAGCAGACGAGTTGGCAGTTGCAAGCAGCTACAGAAGGCGTGCTGGTGCCGGCAATACCAGCGGCTTGGAACTGACAATTTCTAGCAAGTTCCCTTACGGGCCGTGGACGCTCGACCCGCTCATTCAAGGTGAGACCCAATGACGTCATATTCGTTCACCGAAAAAAAGCGTATCCGCAAGGATTTCGGTAAGCAGCGTTCGATTCTGGAAGTGCCGTTCCTGCTGGCCATCCAGGTCGATTCGTACCGTGAATTCCTGCAGGAAGACCTGGAGCCGACCAAGCGTCGCGACATCGGCCTGCACGCTGCCCTGAAGTCGGTGTTCCCGATTTCCAGCTACAGCGGCAATGCTGCCCTGGAATACGTCGGCTACAAGCTCGGCGATCCGGTGTTTGACGAGCGCGAGTGCCGTCAGCGCGGCATGAGCTACGGCGCGCCGCTGCGCGTCACCGTGCGCCTGGTCATCTACGACAAGGAGTCCTCGACCAAGGCGATCAAGTACGTCAAGGAACAGGAAGTCTATCTGGGCGAAATCCCGCTGATGACCGACAACGGTACGTTCATTGTGAACGGCACCGAGCGCGTCATCGTGTCCCAGCTGCACCGCAGCCCGGGCGTGTTCTTCGACCACGACCGCGGCAAGACCCACAGCTCGGGCAAGCTGCTGTACAGCGCCCGCATCATTCCTTACCGCGGTTCCTGGCTGGACTTCGAGTTCGACCCGAAGGATGCCCTGTACACCCGTATCGACCGTCGCCGCAAGCTGCCGGTGTCCATCCTGCTGCGCGCCCTGGGCTACAGCAACGAAGAGATGCTGGCCGAGTTCTTCGACGTCAACACCTTCCACATCGATCCGAGCGAAGGCGTGCAGCTGGAGCTGGTGCCGGAACGTCTGCGTGGCGAAACCCTGAACTTCGATCTGGCCGATGGTGACAAGGTCATCGTCGAGGCAGGCAAGCGCATCACCGCCCGCCACATCCGTCAGCTGGAACAGTCGGGCATCGCTGCCCTGGCCGTGCCGGACGAATACCTGGTCGGCCGCATCCTGTCCCACGACGTGATCGATGCCAACACCGGCGAGCTGCTGGCCCAGGCCAATGACGAGATCACCGACGACCAGCTGCAGGCCTTCCGCAAGGCCGGCGTGGATTCGGTCGGCACCCTGTGGGTGAACGATCTGGACCGTGGCCCGTACCTGTCCAACACCCTGCGCATCGACAACACCAAGACCCAGCTGGAAGCCTTGGTGGAAATCTACCGCATGATGCGTCCGGGCGAGCCGCCGACCAAGGATGCCGCGCAGAACCTGTTCCACAACCTGTTCTTCACCTTCGAGCGCTACGACCTGTCCACGGTCGGCCGCATGAAGTTCAACCGCCGTGTCGGCCGCAAGGAAGTCACCGGCGAAGCCGTGCTGTACGACAAGAAGTACTACGGCGAGCGCAATGACGAGGAATCCAAGCGTCTGGTCGCCACCCATGGCGAGACCTCGGACATCCTGGACGTGATCAAGGTCCTGACCGAGATCCGCAACGGCCGTGGTGTGGTTGACGATATTGACCACCTGGGCAACCGCCGCGTGCGTTCGGTCGGCGAAATGGCCGAGAACGTGTTCCGTGTGGGCCTGGTCCGCGTCGAGCGTGCGGTCAAGGAACGCCTGTCGATGGCCGAATCCGAAGGCCTGACTCCGCAGGAACTGATCAACGCCAAGCCGGTGGCTGCTGCAATCAAGGAATTCTTCGGTTCCTCGCAGCTGTCCCAGTTCATGGACCAGAACAACCCGCTGTCGGAAGTCACCCACAAGCGTCGCGTCTCGGCCCTGGGCCCGGGCGGTCTGACCCGTGAGCGCGCTGGCTTCGAAGTGCGCGACGTGCACCCGACCCATTACGGCCGCGTCTGCACCATCGAAACCCCGGAAGGCCCGAACATCGGCCTGATCAACTCGCTGGCCGTGTTTGCCCGCACCAACCAGTACGGTTTCCTGGAAACCCCGTACCGGAAGGTCGTGGACGGCAAGGTGAGCGACGAGGTCGAGTACCTGTCGGCCATCGAGGAAAACGAGTACGTCATCGCACAGGCCAACGCGCTGCTGGACAACAACAGCATGCTGACCGAAACCTTCGTGCCGTGCCGTTACCAGGGTGAGTCGCTGCTCAAGCCGCCGCATGAAGTGCACTTCATGGACGTCTCGCCGATGCAGACCGTATCGGTCGCAGCGGCACTGGTTCCGTTCCTGGAACACGATGACGCCAACCGCGCATTGATGGGCGCCAACATGCAGCGTCAGGCCGTGCCGACCCTACGTGCGCAGAAGCCGCTGGTGGGTACCGGTATCGAACGTGCCGTGGCCCGTGACTCCGGTGTGACCGTCAACGCCCGCCGTGGTGGTGTGATCGAGCAGATCGATGCCGCCCGTATCGTGGTCAAGGTCAACGAGGAAGAGATCGTTGGTGATACCGATGCCGGCGTGGATATCTATCCGCTGATCAAGTACACCCGTTCCAACCAGAACACCTGCATCAACCAGCGTCCGCTGGTCAATGTCGGCAACGTCATCGCCCGCGGCGACGTGCTGGCTGACGGTCCGTCCACCGACATCGGCGAACTGGCCCTGGGCCAGAACATGCTGATCGCGTTCATGCCGTGGAACGGCTACAACTTCGAAGACTCCATCCTGCTGTCCGAGCGTGTGGTCGAACAGGATCGTTACACCACGATCCACATCGAAGAGCTGACCTGCGTTGCGCGTGACACCAAGCTGGGGCCGGAAGAAATCTCTGCCGACATCCCGAACGTGTCCGAGCAGGCCCTGAACCGTCTGGACGAATCCGGCGTGGTCTACATCGGTGCCGAAGTGCGCGCCGGTGACATCATGGTCGGCAAGGTCACCCCGAAGGGCGAAAGCCAGCTGACCCCGGAAGAGAAGCTGCTGCGCGCGATCTTCGGCGAGAAGGCGTCGGACGTGAAGGACAGCTCGCTGCGCGTGCCGCCGGGCATGGACGGCACCGTCATCGACGTGCAGGTCTTCACCCGCGATGGTATCGAGAAGGACAAGCGCGCCCGTCAGATCGAAGAATCTGAAATCAAGCGCGTCAAGAAGGACTTCGACGACCAGTTCCGCATCCTGGAAGGCGCCATCTACGCCCGTCTGCGTGGCGTGATCGTTGGCCGCGTTGCCAACGGTGGCCCGGGCCTGAAGAAGGGCGACAGCATCACCGACGCTTATCTGGACGGCCTGAAGAAGGCTGACTGGTTCATGCTGCGCATGAAGGACGACGACGCTGCCGAAGCGATCGAACGCGCCCAGATGCAGATCCAGATGCACGAGAAGGAATTCGAAGCCCGCTTTGCGGACAAGCGTTCCAAGATCACCCAGGGCGATGATCTGGCCCCGGGCGTGCTGAAGATGGTCAAGGTGTTCCTGGCCGTGAAGCGCCGCATCCAGCCGGGCGACAAGATGGCAGGCCGCCACGGCAACAAGGGTGTGGTCTCCAACGTGGTGCCGGTCGAGGACATGCCGTACATGGCCGACGGCAACACCGTGGACATCTGCTTGAACCCGCTGGGCGTGCCGTCGCGTATGAACATCGGCCAGATTCTGGAAGTGCACTTGGGCTGGGCCGCAAAGGGCCTGGGCAAGCGCATCCAGAAGATGATGGATGAAAAGCGCGCCGTTCTTGAACTGCGTGGGTTCCTGGGCAAGGTCTACAACCACGATGCGGCCAACGCCGGCAACCGTGTGGACCTGGATCAGTTCTCCGACGAGGAGCTGCTGAACCTGGCCAAGAACCTGACCGACGGCGTGCCGATGGCCACCCCGGTGTTCGACGGTGCCTACGAGGACGAAATCCGTCAGATGCTGGAACTGGCGTATCCGGATGAAGATCCGGAAACCGGTCTGCTCGGCTTCAATGCTTCCAAGACCCAGATGCAGCTGTATGACGGCCGCACCGGTGAGGCATTCGACCGCAAGACCACCGTCGGTTACATGCACTACCTGAAGCTGCACCACCTGGTCGACGACAAGATGCACGCCCGTTCGACCGGCCCGTACTCCCTGGTGACCCAGCAGCCGCTGGGCGGCAAGGCGCAGTTCGGCGGCCAGCGCTTCGGTGAAATGGAAGTCTGGGCACTGGAAGCCTACGGCGCGGCCTACACCCTGCAGGAAATGCTGACGGTGAAGTCCGATGACGTGCAGGGCCGTAACCAGATGTACAAGAACATCGTCGACGGTGAGCACGAAATGGTTGCCGGCATGCCGGAATCGTTCAACGTGCTGGTCAAGGAAATCCGCTCGCTGGGTATCAACATCGAGCTGGAAGAGCACTGAGCAGGTGGGCGCGGGGAGTGATCCTCCCCGCGCCACCAAAAGTGACCCCCAAGCCCCATCGATACGAATTCCTCCTTCTGGAGAAAACCAATGAAAGACCTGCTCAACCTCTTCAACCAGCAGCGCCAGACGCTGGACTTTGACGCGATCAAGATTGGCCTGGCTTCGCCGGAACTGATCCGCTCCTGGTCCTACGGCGAAGTGAAGAAGCCGGAAACCATCAACTACCGCACCTTCAAGCCGGAGCGTGACGGCCTGTTCTGCGCCGCCATCTTTGGCCCGGTGAAGGACTACGAGTGCCTGTGCGGCAAGTACAAGCGCATGAAGCACCGCGGTGTCGTGTGCGAAAAGTGCGGCACCGAAGTGACCCTGGCCAAGGTGCGCCGCGAGCGCATGGGCCATATCGACCTGGCATCGCCGGTCGCCCACATCTGGTTCCTGAAGTCGCTGCCCAGCCGCATCGGCCTGATGCTGGACATGACCCTGCGCGACATCGAGCGCGTGCTGTACTTCGAAGCCTATGTGGTGACCGAGCCGGGTCTGACCACCCTGGACCGTCGTCAGCTGCTGACCGAAGAGCAGTACATCCAGGCCCGTCAGGAGCACGGTGATGACTTCGACGCCGCCATGGGCGCCGAGGCCGTGTTCGACCTGCTGCGCACCATCGACCTGCAGTCGGAAATGATCCGCCTGAAGGAAGAGATCGCTTCCACCGGTTCGGAAACCAAGCTGAAGCGTCTGACCAAGCGCATCAAGCTGGTCGAAGCCTTCCTGGAATCGGGCAACCGTCCGGAGTGGATGGTGATGACCGTGCTGCCGGTGCTGCCGCCGGACCTGCGTCCTCTGGTGCCGCTGGACGGTGGCCGCTTTGCGACCTCCGACCTGAACGACCTGTACCGCCGCGTCATCAACCGCAACAACCGTCTGCGCCGCCTGCTGGAGCTCAACGCTCCGGACATCATCGTGCGCAACGAAAAGCGCATGCTGCAGGAATCGGTTGACGCCCTGCTGGACAACGGCCGTCGCGGCCGTGCCATCACCGGCACCAACAAGCGCCCGCTCAAGTCGCTGGCCGACATGATCAAGGGCAAGCAGGGTCGCTTCCGTCAGAACCTGCTGGGCAAGCGCGTTGACTATTCGGGTCGTTCGGTGATCACCGTCGGTCCGTACCTGAAGCTGCACCAGTGCGGCCTGCCGAAGAAGATGGCGCTGGAGCTGTTCAAGCCGTTCGTCTTCGCCAAGCTGCAGCGCCGTGGCCTGGCCACCACCATCAAGGCCGCCAAGAAGCTGGTCGAGCGCGAAGAAGGCGAAGTCTGGGACATCCTGGAAGAAGTCATCCGCGAGCATCCGGTGCTGCTGAACCGTGCGCCGACCCTGCACCGTCTGGGCATCCAGGCGTTCGAACCGCTGTTGATCGAAGGCAAGGCCATCCAGCTGCATCCGCTGGTGTGTACCGCATTCAACGCCGACTTCGACGGTGACCAGATGGCCGTCCACGTGCCGCTCTCGCTGGAAGCCCAGCTGGAAGCGCGTGCGCTGATGATGTCCACCAACAACATCCTGTCGCCGGCCAACGGCGAGCCGATCATCGTGCCGTCGCAGGACGTGGTGTTGGGCCTGTACTACCTCAGCCGTGCCCTGATCAACAAGAAGGGCGAAGGCATGGTGTTTGCCAACACCAACGAAGTGAAGCGCGCCTACGACAACCGCGTGGTCGAGCTGCATGCCAAGGTCAAGGTGCGCATCACCGAGACCGTGCGTGACGAAGACGGCAACAAGACCAAGCAGACCTCCATTGTCGACACCACCGTCGGCCGTGCGCTGCTGAGCGAAATCATGCCCGAAGGCCTGCCTTTCGAGCTGTGCAACACCGAGATGAGCAAGAAGAACATCTCGCGCCTGATCAACCAGTCCTACCGTCGTCTGGGCTTGAAGGACACCGTGGTGTTCGCCGACAAGCTGATGTACACCGGTTACGCCTACGCAACCCGCGCCGGCGTCTCCATCGGTATCGACGACATGCTGATCCCGGATGAGAAGAAGGGCATCCTGGGCGAAGCCGAGCAGGAAGTGGTCGAGATCCAGGAGCAGTACCAGTCCGGTCTGGTCACCGCCGGCGAGCGCTACAACAAGGTCGTGGACATCTGGTCGCGTACCAACGAGCGCATTGCCAAGGCGATGATGGAAACCATCGGTACCGAGAAGGTCGAGGACGCCGAAGGCAAGCTGGTCGACCAGAAGTCGATGAACTCGCTGTACATCATGGCCGACTCCGGTGCGCGTGGTAGCCAGGCGCAGATCCGTCAGCTGGCCGGTATGCGCGGCCTGATGGCTCGTCCGGACGGCTCGATCATCGAAACGCCGATCAAGGCGAACTTCCGTGAAGGCCTGAACGTGCAGGAGTACTTCAACTCCACCCACGGTGCCCGTAAGGGTCTGGCCGATACCGCGCTGAAGACCGCCAACTCGGGTTACCTGACCCGTCGTCTGGTGGACGTGGCCCAGGACGTGGTCATCACCGAAGTGGACTGCGGCACCGTCGAAGGTCTGATCATGACCCCGATCGTGGAAGGCGGCGACGTGGTCGAGCCGTTGAAGGACCGCGTGCTGGGTCGTGTCGTGGCCGAGGACGTGTTCCTGCCGGGCAACGACGAAGATCCGATCGTCACCCGCAACACCCTACTTGACGAAGCCTGGGTGCAGACCCTGGAAGATGCCGGCGTGCAGACCATCAAGGTCCGCTCGACCATTACCTGTGAGTCGGCCTTCGGCGTGTGCTCGCACTGCTATGGTCGCGACCTGGCCCGCGGTCACATCGTCAACATCGGCGAAGCGGTCGGCGTCATCGCCGCCCAGTCCATCGGTGAGCCGGGTACCCAGCTGACCATGCGCACCTTCCACATCGGTGGTGCCGCATCGCGTGCCGCTGCCGTGGACAACATCACCATCAAGACCACCGGCTCGGTCAAGTTCAACAACCTCAAGTTCGTTGAACAGGCCAGCGGCAATCTGGTGGCGGTGTCGCGTTCGGGCGAAATCTCCGTGCTCGATCCGCACGGCCGTGAGCGTGAGCGCTACAAGCTGCCGTACGGTGCGACCATCAATGCCAAGGACGGTGCCGAGGTCAAGGCCGGCCAGACCGTGGTCAACTGGGATCCGCACAACCACCCGATCGTGTCGGAAGTTGCCGGTTTCGTGCGCTTCATCGACTTCGTTGACGGCATCACCGTGATCGAGAAGACCGATGAACTGACCGGTCTGGCATCGCGTGAAATCACCGATCCGAAGCGTCGTGGCTCGCAGGGCAAGGATCTGCGTCCGCTGGTGCGCATCGTCGATGGCAAGGGCAATGACCTGACCATCCCGGGCACCGACATGCCGGCCCAGTACCTGCTGCCGCCGCGTTCGGTGGTCAACCTGCAGGACGGCGCCCCGGTGGGCGTGGGCGACGTGGTTGCCAAGATCCCGCAGGAAGCCTCCAAGACCCGCGACATCACCGGTGGTCTGCCGCGCGTGGCCGACTTGTTCGAAGCCCGTCGTCCGAAGGACCCGGCCATCCTGGCCGAGCGTTCGGGTGTGATCAGCTTCGGCAAGGACACCAAGGGCAAGCAGCGCCTGATCATCAAGGATGCTGACGGTGGCGAGCACGAAGAGCTGATTCCGAAGTACCGTCAGGTCATCGTGTTCGAAGGTGAACACGTGGGCCGCGGCGAAACTATCGTGGACGGCGAGCCGAGCCCGCAGGACATCCTGCGCCTGAAGGGTGTGGAAGAGCTGGCCCGTTACCTGGTCAAGGAAATCCAGGACGTGTACCGCCTGCAGGGCGTGAAGATCAACGACAAGCACATTGAAGTGATCTCGCGCCAGATGCTGCGCAAGGTGGAAATCACCGACGCCGGCAACAGCAACTTCCTGGCCGGTGAGCAGACCGAGCGTCAGCGCGTGGTCGAGACCAATGCCAAGCTGATCGCCCGTGGCGAGCTGCCGGTGCAGTTCGATCCGGTCCTGCTGGGCATCACCAAGGCATCGCTGGCCACCGAGTCGTTCATCTCGGCAGCCTCGTTCCAGGAAACCACCCGCGTGCTGACCGAAGCGGCCGTTCGCGGCACCTCGGACAACCTGCGCGGCCTGAAGGAAAACGTGATCGTCGGTCGTCTGATCCCGGCCGGTACCGGTCTGGCCTACCACAGCGCCCGCCGCAAGGCCGGCGGTCTGACCGAGTCGGAAATCCAGACCCTGTCTGGCGTTCAGCCGGCAGCCGAAGAAGTGGTTGTCCCGGTGGAGCCGGTCCAGGTCGAGGCCGATCAGGCCCCGGCAGGCGAAGAGTAAGACTGGCCGGCCCTTTGCGGGGCCGGTCCGCTGTGGCTGACCAGGATGGGCCGATGGCCTGTCCTGGCCAGGAATGGCAAGCGGGGCAGGGCAGGGCGACAAGACGTCGGTTGACGTGGCTTTGCCAGACCCGGTACAATTTTCCGTCTTGGTGGGTCAAAAATCGACCTGCCTTCATTCTTAACGCACAGGCCCTTGTGGCCTCAATCAGAAGAAACCACTGATGGCGACGATTAACCAGCTGGTCCGCAAGCCGCGGCAGGCGACCACTTACAAGAGTGCCTCCCCGGCACTGGACAACTGCCCGCAGCGCCGTGGCGTTTGCACGCGCGTTTACACCACCACCCCGAAGAAGCCGAACTCGGCACTGCGTAAGGTCGCCAAGGTTCGCCTGACCAACCAGGAAGAGGTCATCAGCTACATCGGCGGTGAAGGCCACAATCTGCAGGAGCACTCCGTGGTCCTGATCCGTGGCGGCCGAGTCAAGGATCTGCCGGGTGTGCGTTACCACACCGTGCGCGGTTCGCTCGATGCCGCCGGCGTCGCCAAGCGTCGCCAGGCTCGTTCCAAGTACGGCGCAAAGCGTCCGAAGGCCTAAGGAATAGATCATGTCCCGTAAAGGTAATACCCCGCAGCGTTCGGTCCTGCCGGATCCGAAGCACAAGAGCGAAACCATCGCCCGTTTCATCAACATGGTCATGCTGAGCGGCAAGAAGTCTGTCGCCGAGAAGATCGTGTACGGCGCCATGGACGTCATCGGCGAAAAGAACCCGAACGCCATCGAGCTGGTGCAGAAGGCTCTGGACAACGTGGCTCCGAACGTCGAAGTCAAGTCGCGTCGCGTCGGCGGTGCCACCTACCAGGTGCCGGTCGAAGTGCGCGCCTCGCGCAAGATGGCCCTGTCCATGCGTTGGCTGATCGACTCGGCCCGCAAGCGTGGTGAAACCACCATGCCGAAGAAGCTGGCTGCTGAACTGCTGGATGCCTCGGAAAACCGTGGCGGCGCCATCAAGAAGCGCGAAGAAACGCACCGCATGGCGGAAGCGAACAAGGCCTTCGCACACTACCGCTGGTGATTGTTGCGGCCCCGCTGTGGCGGGGCCGTCACCCTTCGGGGTGTCCCAGTGTGAGGCGCGTCCAGCGCGCCCGTTAATCCGAAGGCCGCCGCAAGGCGGCGTTCGGCCATCCGAAATCCTGTAAATCTGAGAGGCTCCCGTGGCCCGTACCACTCCTATCGAGCGTTACCGTAACTTCGGCATCATGGCCCACATCGATGCCGGCAAGACCACCACGTCCGAGCGCATCCTGTTCTACACCGGCAAGAGCCACAAGCTGGGTGAAGTGCACGACGGCGCTGCCACCATGGACTGGATGGAGCAGGAGCAGGAGCGTGGCATCACGATCCAGTCCGCTGCCACCACCGCGTTCTGGAAGGGCATGGACAAGTCCCTGCCGGAGCACCGCTTCAACATCATCGATACCCCCGGGCACGTTGACTTCACCATCGAAGTCGAGCGTTCGCTGCGCGTGCTCGACGGTGCCGTGTTCGTGCTGTGCGCCGTCGGTGGCGTCCAGCCGCAGTCGGAAACCGTGTGGCGCCAGGCCAACAAGTACCAGGTGCCGCGCATCGCGTTCGTCAACAAGATGGACCGCACCGGCGCCAACTTCCTGAAGGTCCGTGACCAGCTGAAGGCCAAGCTCGGCGCCGTTGCCGTGCCGATGCAGCTGCCGATCGGTGCCGAAGACAACTTCAAGGGTGTGGTTGACCTGCTGAAGATGAAGGCCATCGAATGGGACGACGCGACCCAGGGCATGACCTTCAAGTACGTCGACATGCCGGCCGACATGGTGGAAGCTGCTGAAGAAGCACGCACCTTCATGATCGAGACCGCTGCCGAAGCGTCCGAAGAGCTGATGGAAAAGTACCTGGGCGGCGAAGACCTGGCCGAGGCCGAGATCATCGAAGCCCTGCGCGTGCGCACCCTGGCTACCGAAATCGTCCCGATGTACTGCGGTTCGGCGTTCAAGAACAAGGGCGTGCAGGCCATGCTGGACGGCGTGATCCAGCTGCTGCCGTCGCCGGTCGACGTGCCGGACGTCAAGGGCACCGACGTTGACGACGACACCGTCGAAATGACCCGCAAGTCCGACGACAAGGCTCCGTTCTCGTCGCTGGCCTTCAAGATCATCACCGACCCGTTCGTCGGCGCACTGACCTTCTTCCGCGTTTACTCCGGCGTGCTCAATGCCGGTGACCAGGTCCTGAACTCGGTCAAGAACAAGAAGGAGCGTATCGGTCGCGTCCTGCAGATGCACTCCAACAACCGCGAAGAAATCAAGGAAGTGTTGGCCGGTGACATCGCCGCGGCTGTGGGTCTGAAGGACACCACCACCGGTGACACCCTGTGTGCCATCGATGCGCCGATCATCCTGGAGCGCATGGTCTTCCCGGAGCCGGTCATCTCGATGGCTGTCGAACCGAAGACCAAGTCCGACCAGGAGAAGATGGGCCTGGCCCTGGGTCGTCTGGCTCAGGAAGATCCGTCGTTCCGCGTCAAGACCGACGAAGAATCCGGCCAGACCATCATCTCGGGCATGGGCGAGCTGCATCTGGACATCATCGTTGACCGCCTGAAGCGCGAGTTCAACGTGGAAGCCAACGTGGGCAAGCCGCAGGTGGCTTACCGCGAAACCATCCAGATGGCAGACGTCAAGTCGGATTACAAGCACGCCAAGCAGTCCGGCGGTAAGGGTCAGTACGGTCACGTCGTGATCGAACTGTCGCCGATTACCGACGCCGACCGTGCCGATCCGAAGATCGCTCCGATGATCAAGGACGACTTCCTGTTCCTGAACGAGATCACCGGCGGCGTCATTCCGAAGGAATTCATTCCGTCGGTTGAAAAGGGCCTGCGCGAAACCATCACTGCCGGCCCGCTGGCTGGCTTCCCGGTGGTGGACGTCAAGGTCAAGCTGGTGTTCGGTTCCTACCATGACGTCGACTCCTCGGAAATGGCGTTCAAGCTGGCCTCCTCGATGGCCTTCAAGCAGGGCTTCGCCAAGGCCAAGCCGGTTCTGCTGGAGCCGATCATGAAGGTCGAAATCGTCACTCCGGAGGATTACCAGGGTGATGTGATGGGCGACGTCAGCCGTCGTCGCGGCGTTCTGCAGGGTTCGGGCACCACCGGTGACGGTTCGGCCAGCATCATCAATGCGATGATCCCGCTGGGTGAAATGTTCGGTTATGCCACCGCGCTGCGTTCGCAGACTCAGGGTCGTGCGACCTTCACCATGGAGTTCGACCACTACGAGCCGGCTCCGAACAACATCGCCGACACCGTGATCAAGAAGGGCTGAGCGCAAGCTCAGCTCCTTTAACCCAACTTTTTTCTTTCGCTTACTTGAAGGTATACAAACATGGCCAAGGGCAAGTTTGAACGCACCAAGCCGCACGTGAACGTCGGCACCATCGGTCACGTCGATCACGGCAAGACCACCCTGACTGCTGCGCTGACCAAGATCGGCGCCGAGCGCTTCGGCGGCGAGTTCAAGGATTACTCCTCGATCGACGCGGCTCCGGAAGAAAAGGCTCGCGGCATCACGATTTCGACCGCTCACGTCGAATACGAATCCGAGACCCGTCACTACGCCCACGTTGACTGCCCGGGCCATGCTGACTACGTCAAGAACATGATCACCGGTGCTGCCCAGATGGACGGCGCGATCCTGGTCTGCTCGGCTGCTGACGGCCCGATGCCGCAGACCCGCGAGCACATCCTGCTGTCGCGTCAGGTCGGCGTGCCGTACATCGTTGTCTTCCTGAACAAGGCTGACATGGTGGACGATGCCGAGCTGCTGGAACTGGTCGAAATGGAAGTGCGCGAGCTGCTGTCCAAGTACGACTTCCCGGGCGACGACACCCCGATCATCGCTGGTTCGGCCCGCGCTGCTCTGGAAGGCGACCAGTCCGACATCGGCGTGCCGGCCATCCTGAAGCTGGTCGACGCTCTGGACACCTGGATCCCGACCCCGGAACGTGACGTTGACAAGACCTTCCTGATGCCGGTCGAAGACGTGTTCTCGATCTCGGGCCGCGGCACCGTGGTGACCGGTCGTATCGAGCGCGGCGTGATCAAGGTCGGCGAAGAAATCGAAATCGTCGGTATCCGCGACACCCAGAAGACCACCGTCACCGGCGTGGAAATGTTCCGCAAGCTGCTGGACCAGGGTCAGGCAGGCGACAACGCCGGTCTGCTGCTGCGCGGCACCAAGCGTGACGACGTCGAGCGCGGCCAGGTTCTGGCCAAGCCGGGTTCGATCAAGCCGCACACCGAGTTCGTGTCCGAAGTCTACGTCCTGTCCAAGGACGAAGGCGGCCGTCACACCCCGTTCTTCAAGGGCTACCGTCCGCAGTTCTACTTCCGCACCACCGACATCACCGGCGCCATCGAGCTGCCGGAAGGTGTGGAAATGGTGATGCCGGGTGACAACGTCAAGATGACCGTCACCCTGATCAACCCGGTGGCAATGGACGAAGGCCTGCGCTTCGCCATTCGCGAAGGCGGCCGTACCGTCGGCGCCGGCGTGGTTGCCCAGATCACCAAGTAATTTGGTGTAAAATGTGCGCCCCGTTGTTCCCTGGGTAGGGCAGCGGGGTGCCGAACCGGGAAAAGAGAAACAGGATGTTTCTCGTGTTCCCCAGACATGGATAGTCGGTCGTTCATCGGGGGTCAATAGTCCGCTATTGACCTCCTTTGAGCACGTCCGATATACTCTCGCGTCTGGGCAGGCCAGTAGTCTTGGTCTGCCTTGGTTTTTGAGGTCCAGGGACTGACCTTGTCGCCGTGCCGGAGTGCGCGGCGTCTTTGTAGATGGATTAATCGTGGGGCAGGGCAACCCAGAGGCCCTGTCTGTCGCTCTTTATATTCAAGGAACCCGTCATGGCGGACCAAAAGATCCGAATTCGGCTGAAGGCGTTCGATCATCGTTTGATCGACCGTTCGGCCAGCGAGATCGTTGAGACGGCTAAGCGAACCGGCGCCCAAGTGCGTGGCCCGATTCCGCTGCCGACCAAGATCGAGCGTTACACCATCCTCGTCTCCCCGCACGTCGACAAGGACGCGCGTGACCAGTACGAGACCCGCACGCACAAGCGCGTGCTCGATATCGTTGATCCGAACGACAAGACCGTTGACGCGCTGATGAAGCTCGAACTGGCGGCCGGTGTCGACGTGCAGATCAAGTTGGCCTGAGGACTACGAGGATGACGAAGAAGTATTCGTTGGGCTTCGTGGGCCGCAAGGCTGGCATGAGCCGCGTTTTCACTGAAGATGGCCAGTCCATCCCGGTGACCCTGATCGAAGCAACCCCGAACCGCATCGCGCAGATCAAGACCGTCGAAACCGACGGCTACTCCGCCGTGCAGGTGACCGTGGGCGCCCGTCGCGCTGCCCTGGTCAACAAGCCGGAAGCTGGCCACTTTGCCAAGGCAAAGGTTGAAGCCGGTCGTGGCCTGTGGGAATTCCGCGTTGAAGACGCCAAGCTGGGCGAATTCGCCATCGGCGGCGAAATCAAGGCGGACATCTTCGAAGTTGGCCAGAAGGTCGACGTCCAGGGTGTCACCAAGGGTAAGGGCTTCCAGGGCACCATCAAGCGCCATAACTTCACCATGGGTGATGCCACCCACGGTAACTCGCTGTCGCATCGTTCGCCGGGTTCGCTCGGTCAGCGTCAGACTCCGGGTCGTGTGTTCCCGGGCAAGAAGATGTCCGGCCACATGGGTGATGTGCAGCAGAGCACCCAGAACCTGGAAGTGGTCAAGGTCGATGTCGAGCGCGGTCTGATTGCCGTGCGCGGTGCCGTCCCGGGCGCTGCTGGCGGCGACGTGATCGTCCGTCCGGCGAGCAAGGCATAAGGAGAGATGACGATGGAACTCGTTATCACGGGTAGCAACAACAAGGTCTCGGTCTCCGAAGCCGTGTTCGGCCGCGAATTCAATGGCGATCTGGTTCACCAGGTTGTCGTTGCCTACCGCAACGCCGCTCGCGCCGGTACCAAGGCACAGAAGACCCGCTCGGAAGTGGCCGGCACCACCAAGAAGTCGAAGAAGCAGAAGGGCGGTGGCGCACGTCACGGCGCTCTGACCGCTCCGATCTTCGTTGGCGGTGGCGTGACCTTCGCGGCCAAGCCGCGTTCGTTCGAGCAGAAGGTCAACCGCAAGCAGTACCGTGCAGCCGTCTGCGCGATCCTGTCCGAGCTGAACCGTCAGGGCCGCATCACCGTCGTCGAAGCTTTCGACGTCGACGCTGCCAAGACCAAGGTTCTGGCTGACAAGCTGGCTGGCCTGAACGCCGGCAAGCGTCCGCTGATCGTGACCGAAGACGCTTCGGAAGCCCTGTACCTGTCCGCTCGCAACCTGCCGTACGTGCAGGTCCGTGACGTCCAGGGTCTGGATCCGGTGTCCCTGGTCGGTGCCGACTCGGTGATCATCACCGCTGAGGCCGTCAAGAAGGTCGAGGAGTGGCTGGCATGAGCAGCAACGAAAAAATCTTCAGCGTGCTGCTCGCACCGCGGATCTCTGAAAAGACCGCGCGCCTGCAGGAACTCTCCAACCAGTACGTCTTCGAAGTCTCGACCGTAGCCACCAAGGCTGACGTCAAGGCTGCTATCGAAAAGCTGTTCGACGTCAAGGTCGAGGCTGTCAATGTGGTCAACGTGAAGGGCAAGAGCAAGAACTTCCGTAACCGCGCTGGCCGTCGTGGCGATTGGCGCAAGGCGTACGTGCGTCTGGCCGAAGGCCAGTCGATCGATGTAACGGCCAAGGCCTGAGGTACATCCGATGCCATTGATGAAATTCAAGCCCACCTCCCCCGGCCGCCGTTCGGCCGTGCGCGTGGTCACGCCGGACCTGCACAAGGGCGCTCCGTACGCTCCGTTGCTGGAAAAGCAGAGCAAGACCGGTGGTCGTAACCACCACGGTCGCACCACCACCCGTCATATCGGTGGCGGTCACAAGCAGCACTATCGCCTGATCGACTTCAAGCGCAACAAGGAAGGTATTCCGGCTCGCGTGGAACGTATCGAATACGATCCGAACCGCACTGCCCATATCGCCCTGCTGTGCTACGTCGACGGTGAGCGCCGCTACATCATCGCCCCGAAGGGCCTGAAGGCTGGTGACCAGGTCATTGCCGGTGCCAACGCACCGATCAAGACCGGCAACACCCTGCCGCTGCGCAACATCCCGGTTGGTAGCACCATCCACGCCATCGAACTGAAGCCGGGCAAGGGTGCCCAGATCGCTCGCGCCGCCGGCGCTGGCGTCCAGCTGGTCGCCCGTGAAGGCGTCTATGCCACCCTGCGTCTGCGTTCGGGTGAGATGCGCAAGGTGTCGGTCGAGTGCCGCGCCACGATCGGTGAAGTCGGCAACGACGAACACAACCTGGAAAAGCTGGGCAAGGCCGGTGCCGCTCGCTGGCGCGGTGTCAAGCCGACCGTCCGCGGTGCAGCCATGAACCCGGTTGACCACCCGCACGGTGGTGGTGAAGCCAAGGCCGGCCAGGGCAACCCGCATCCGGTCACCCCGTGGGGTGTCCCGACCAAGGGCTACAAGACGCGCCATAACAAGCGCACTCAGCAGTTCATCGTCCGCGATCGTAGGGGCTAATCGACCATGGCACGTTCACTCAAGAAGGGCCCGTTCGTCGATCACCACCTCGTCAAGAAGGTGGAGGCCGCTGCGGGTAGCAAGAAGCCGATCAAGACCTGGTCGCGCCGTTCGATGATCCTGCCGGAAATGGTAGGCATCACCATCGCCGTGCATAACGGCAAGAACCACGTTCCGGTGCTGGTCAACGAGAACATGGTCGGTCACAAGCTCGGCGAATTTGCCATCACCCGGACCTTCAAGGGTCACGGTGGTGACAAGAAGTCGAAGTAAGGAGAGATGACAATGGAAGCGAAAGCAATCCTGCGCACCGCGCGCATCTCTGCTCAGAAGGCACGTCTGGTCGCTGACCAGGTCCGTGGCCTGCCGGCCGAGCGCGCTGTCAACCTGCTGAAGTTTTCGGACAAGAAGGCTGCCCACCTGATCAAGAAGGTGGTGGAGTCGGCAATTGCCAATGCCGAAAACAACATGGGCGCCGATATCGATGCGCTGAAGGTCAAGACCATCATGGTTGATGAAGGTCCGTCCCTGAAGCGTTTCATGGCCCGCGCCAAGGGCCGCGGCACGCGCATTCTCAAGCGCACCAGCCACATCACTGTGGTCGTGGGCGAGGGTAAATAACGATGGGTCATAAAGTTCATCCGATTGGTATCCGCCTGGGTATTTCCAAGGACTGGAACTCCAAGTGGTACGCCAACAAGGCCGAGTTCGCCAGCTACCTGGCTGCTGACCTCAAGGTCCGTGAAATGCTTCGCAAGAAGCTCGCTGCTGCAGGTATCTCCAAGATCCTGATCGAGCGTCCGGCCAAGACCGCCCGCGTCACCATCCACACCGCCCGTCCGGGCGTGGTGATTGGCAAGCGCGGTGAGGACATCGAGAAGCTGCGTAAGGAAGTCAGCGACATGATGGGCGTCCCGGCGCACATCAACGTGACCGAAGTGCGCAAGCCGGAGCTGGACGCACAGCTGGTTGCCGAGTCGATTGCTCAGCAGCTGGAGCGTCGCATCATGTTCCGTCGCGCCATGAAGCGCGCTGTCGGCAACGCGATGCGCCTGGGTGCCCTGGGCATCAAGGTCAACGTCGGTGGCCGTCTGAACGGTGCAGAAATTGCCCGCTCGGAGTGGTACCGCGAAGGCCGTGTGCCGCTGCACACCCTGCGTGCTGACATCGATTACGGCACCGCTGAAGCCAGCACCACCTACGGCATCATCGGTATCAAGGTCTGGATCTACAAGGGCGAAGTCTTTGATTTCTCCCAGGTTGGCCAGGAAAAGCAGGACGACAGCCCGCGTGGCGACCGCGGTGACCGCGGCGACCGCAACGACCGTCCGTCGCGCCCGGCTCGTGAAGCGAGGTAACGACAATGTTGCAACCCAAGCGAACCAAATACCGCAAGGTACACAAGGGCCGCAATGACGGCCTGAGCTGGAGCGGCAATGCTGTCAGCTTCGGCGAATACGGCCTGAAGGCAACCGCCCATGGCCAGCTGACCGCACGTCAGATCGAAGCGGCTCGCCGTTCGATCAGCCGTTACGTCAAGCGCGGCGGCAAGATGTGGATCCGCGTGTTCCCGGACAAGCCGATCACCAAGAAGCCGATCGAAGTCCGTATGGGCTCCGGTAAGGGTAATGTGGAGTACTGGGTCGCCCAGATCCAGCCCGGCCGCATGATTTATGAAGTTGAGGGCGTTTCTGAGGAAGTGGCACGCGAGGCGTTCCGCCTGGCCGCTGCCAAGCTCTCGGTCACCACCACTTTCGTAACCCGGACGGTGCGCTGATGGATATCAAACAACTCCGCGAGAAGTCGGCTGCCGACCTCAAGGCCCACCTGATCGACCTGCGTAAGGAGCAGTTTGCTCTGCGTATGCAGCAGGTCACTGGCCAGCTGCCGAAGACCCATGAAACCCGCCGGGTGCGCCGCGAGATTGCTCGCGTCAAGACCCTGCTCGGCAGCACCAAGTAAGGATTGCCGCGATGAGCGAAATCGATAACAAGACGCTGAAGACGGTCGAAGGCCGTGTTGTCAGCAACAAGATGGACAAGACGGTCACCGTGTTGGTGGAGCGCCAGGTCAAGCACGCCCTGTACGGCAAGTACATCAAGCGTTCGACCAAGCTGCACGCTCACGATGCCGACAACGCCTGCAAGGAAGGCGATGTCGTGCTGCTGACCGAGATTGCTCCGATGTCCAAGACCAAGAACTGGCGCGTGGTGGAAGTCATCACCCGTGCGGCTGAATAAGGAGGCCTGACTCATGATCCAGATGCAGAGCTACCTCGACGCCGCTGACAATTCCGGCGCCAAGGAACTGATGTGCATCAAGGTGCTGGGCGGCTCGAAGCGCCGTTACGCCGGCATCGGTGACATCATCAAGGTCACCGTCAAGGATGCAATCCCGCGCGGTAAGGTCAAGAAGGGTGAAGTGTATGACGCCGTCGTGGTGCGTACCCGCAAGGGTGTGCGTCGCGCCGACGGCTCGCTGATCCGCTTCGACGGCAATGCCGCGGTCCTGCTCAACAACAAGCAAGAGCCGATCGGCACCCGCATCTTCGGGCCGGTGACCCGTGAACTTCGTTCCGAGAAGTTCATGAAGATCGTCTCGCTCGCTCCCGAAGTTCTGTGAGCGCTAGGAGATAATCATGGCTAACCGTATCAAGAAGGGCGACCAGGTTGTCGTCAACGCCGGCAAGGACAAGGGCAAGCAGGGCGAAATCGTTCGCGTCGACGGCGACCGCGTGGTCGTCGCTGGCCTGAACATCGTCAAGCGCCACACCAAGCCGAACCCGCAGGCAGGTGTTGCCGGCGGCGTGGTCGAGCGTGAGGCTTCGATCCATATCTCCAACGTGGCAATCGTCAACCCGGCTTCGGGCAAGGGCGAGCGCGTTGGCTTCAAGGTGCTGGAGGATGGACGCAAGATTCGTGTGTTCCGCTCCAGCGGTGAGGCGCTCGACGCCTGAGGATGATTGAATGACTTCCCGTCTCGAAAAGATTTATAAGGAAGAAGTGGTGCCGGCGCTGATGAAGCAGTTCGGTTACACCAATCCGATGGAAGTGCCGAAGCTGGTCAAGATCACCCTGAACATGGGTGTTGGCGAAGCAGCGACCAACAAGAAGATCCTGGAAAATGCCGTCGCCGACATGACCAAGATCTGTGGTCAGAAGCCGGTCGTGACCAAGTCGCGCATCTCGGTGGCTTCGTTCAAGATCCGTGATGGCTGGCCGATCGGCTGCAAGGTCACCTTGCGTCGCGGCACCATGTACGAATTCCTGGACCGTCTGATCACCATCTCGCTGCCGCGAGTGCGTGACTTCCGTGGCGTGTCCGGTCGTTCGTTCGATGGCCGTGGCAACTTCAACATGGGTGTGAAGGAACAGATCATCTTCCCGGAAATCGACTTCGACGCCGTCGATGCGATTCGTGGTATGGACATTGCCATCACCACCACCGCGAAGACCGATGCAGAAGCCAAGGCTCTGCTGGCTGCCTTCAAGTTCCCGTTCCGTAACTGATTCGTCGAGGATACCGAAATGGCAAAGACCTCTATGGTCAACCGCGACATCAAGCGGAAGAAGCTGGCTGAAAAGTTCGCTGCCAAGCGCGCTGAGCTGAAGAAGATCATCTCCAGCACCACCGCTTCGTACGAAGACAAGATCACCGCTGCAGAAAAGCTGTCCAAGCTGCCGCGTGACTCGTCGCCGTCCCGTCAGACCACCCGTTGCGCTATGTCGGGTCGTCCGCGTGCGGTCTACAGCAAGTTCGGCCTGGGCCGCAACAAGCTGCGCGAAGCCACCATGCGTGGTGACGTGCCGGGCCTGCGCAAGGCCAGCTGGTAAGCAACATCCCACTGTGCGCCGGCCACGGTCGGCAAACAGGGCAGGGGAGAGGGGCCTGGTGCCCCTCGAACCTGAAAGTTTTTCAAAGAGCCCGGGGCAACCCGGGCTCTTTTGTCGTATACTCCCGCGTCTTGCCCGTTTCACGACGTGAGCACGGGTGTTGCAAGGGGCCTGGCCCAATCCCAGGAGACAACGGATTTTCGCGAAAGCGGATATCGGTGCACTCAAAGGTAAGCACATGAGCATGACTGATCCCATCGCCGACCTGCTGGTCCGCATCAAGAATGCGGCCGCGGTTGGCAAGAAGACGGTGAAGGCCCCGGCCTCCAAGATCAAGCTGGCGATTGCCCAGGTCCTGAAGGACGAGGGTTACATCACCGACGTGACCGTCACCAAGCTGGAAAACAACAAGGCCGAGCTGGAAATCACCCTGAAGTACTTCGAGGGCAAGCCGGTTATCGAAACCCTGAAGCGCTTCTCGCGTTCGGGCCTGCGTCAGTACCGCGGCAAGAGCGATCTGCCGAAGGTCATGAACGGTCTGGGTATCGCCATCATCTCCACCTCCAAGGGCATCATGACTGATGCGCAGGCGCGCCAGCAGGGCGTCGGCGGTGAAGTCCTGTGCTTCGTGGCCTAAGGGAGTAATCGAATAATGTCCCGTGTAGCCAAGAAGCCGGTTGCCCTGTCCAAGGGCGTTGAACTGACCGTTGCCCCGGAACTGATCACCGTCAAGGGCCCGAAGGGCACCCTGACCGTGCCGAAGTCCGCTGGTATTGAAGTCGTCGTCGAAGACGGCGTTGCCACCCTGAAGACCGAGAATGCCGAACTGGTTGCCCTGACCGGCACCATCCGCGCCATCCTGTCCAACATGGTCAAGGGCGTTACCGAAGGCTTCGAAAAGAAGCTGGAGCTGGTTGGCGTGGGTTACCGCGCTGCCATGCAGGGCAAGGACCTGAACCTGTCGCTGGGCTTCTCCCATCCGGTGGTGTTCGTTGCTCCGGAAGGCGTGACCCTGTCGACCCCGACCCAGACCGAAATTCTGGTCCAGGGCGCTGACAAGCAGGCCGTCGGTGAAGCTGCCGCCAAGATCCGCGGCTACCGTCCGCCGGAGCCCTACAAGGGCAAGGGTGTGAAGTACGCCGGTGAAGTCATCATTCGCAAGGAAGCCAAGAAGGCCTAATCACTAGGGCTTCAGCTTTCGAGGACAAAGAAAATGAACAAGAACACCGCCCGCCTGCGTCGCGCCAAGTCGACCCGTGCACACATCCGCAACCTGGGTGTGGCTCGTCTGTCGGTCCTGCGCACCGGCCAGCACCTGTACGCACAGGTCTTCACCGCCGACGGCTCCAAGGTGCTGGCTGCTGCCAACACCACCCAGACCGACGTTGCCGAAGGCCTGAAGAACGGCAAGAACATCGAAGCCGCTGCCAAGGTTGGCAAGCTGGTTGCCGAGCGTGCCCTGGCCGCTGGCGTGACCAAGATCGCATTCGACCGTTCCGGTTACCGCTTCCACGGCCGCATCAAGGCCCTGGCTGAAGCGGCCCGCGAAGCCGGCCTGCAGTTCTGATTGAAGCAAGGCGCGGCGCATTGCGTCGCGCCTTGTCCTGCCTGCCGGTACGGGTTGTACCGGGCGCCCCGCCTCTTGTGCAGGTGGCTGTGCAACAACGCTGTAACCCACAACTACAAGCGGCGCTGGACGCCGTACATAATTCAACTCACTAGGAAATTCTCATGGCAGAAGAACGTCAGTCGCGGGGTCGCGATCGCGATCGCAACCGCGAAGAAAAGATCGATGACGGCATGATTGAAAAGCTGGTCGCGGTCAACCGCGTCAGCAAGACCGTCAAGGGTGGCCGCCAGTTCACCTTCACCGCCCTGACCGTGGTCGGCGACGGCGAAGGCAAGGTCGGTTTCGGTTACGGCAAGGCACGTGAAGTGCCGGTCGCCATCCAGAAGTCGATGGAGCAGGCCCGCAAGAACATGGTCAGCGTCGAGCTGAACAATGGCACCCTGTTCCACACCGTGAAGTCGGGTCATGGCGCTGCTCGCGTGTTCATGCAGCCGGCTTCGGAAGGTACCGGTGTCATCGCCGGCGGCGCCATGCGCGCTGTGCTGGAAGCAGTTGGCGTGAAGAACGTGCTGGCCAAGGCCACCGGTTCGCGCAACCCGATCAACCTGGTCCGTGCAACCCTGAAGGGTCTGTCCGAAGCCCAGTCGCCGGCCCGTATTGCTGCCAAGCGCGGCAAGAAGGTGGAGGATCTGATCCATGGCTAATGACAACGTCAAGACCGTCACCGTCCGTCTGGTCGGTGGTCTGCGTGGCACCCAGTCCCGTCACCGCCTGTCGGTGAAGGCTCTGGGCCTGAACAAGCTCAACTCGGTTCGTACCTTGAAGGACAGCCCGCAGGTTCGCGGTCTGATCAACAAGGTGTCCTACCTGGTTAAGGTCGAGGAGTAATTGACCATGACTATGCGTCTCAATGACCTGGCTCCGGCCGCCGGTGCCCGCACCGAGCGTACCCGCGTCGGCCGTGGTATCGGTTCGGGCCTGGGCAAGACCTGCGGCCGCGGCCACAAGGGTTCGTTCGCTCGCAAGGGCGGCGGCAAGATCAAGGCTGGCTTCGAAGGCGGCCAGACCCCGATGCAGCGTCGTCTGCCGAAGATCGGCTTCCGTTCGCCGATCGCCAAGCTGACCGCTGAAGTGCTGACCTACCAGCTGGACAAGCTGGAAGCCGGTGAGATCACCTTCGCCACCTTGCGCGCTGCCGGCCTGGTGCCGTCGACCGCCAAGAAGGCCAAGCTGGTCATCAAGGGCGACCTGACCAAGGCATTCGTGCTGAAGGGTATTGCTGCCACGGCTGGTGCCAAGGCTGCTATCGAAGCTGCCGGCGGCAGCATTCAGGAGTAAGTGAGACATGGCGCAAGCTGGCATTGGTAACCTCGGCGGCTCTGGCAAGTTCACCGAACTTCGTCAGCGTCTGTTGTTTGTCATCGGGGCATTGATCGTCTATCGCATCGGCTGCTACATCCCGGTGCCTGGCGTGAATCCCGATGCCATGCTTGCGCTCATGCAGCAGCAGGGCGGCATCGTTGACATGTTCAACATGTTCAGCGGTGGCGCTCTTGCTCGCTTGAGTATCTTTGCGTTGAACGTGATGCCGTACATCTCGGCATCGATCGTGATGCAGCTGGCCGTGCACATCTTCCCGACGCTGAAGGCGTTGCAGAAGGAAGGTGAGTCCGGTCGCCGCAAGATCACCCAGTACTCGCGCATCGGCGCGGTGCTGCTGGCGATCGTGCAGGGCGGTTCGATCGCCCTGGCCCTGCAGGGGCAGTCCTCCGGCGGCGTGCCGGTGGTCTACAACCCGGGCCCGATGTTCGTCTTCACCGCTGTTGTGGCCCTGACTGCCGGCACCATGTTCCTGATGTGGGTGGGTGAGCAGGTGACCGAGCGCGGCATCGGCAACGGTGTTTCCCTGATCATTTTTGCCGGTATCGTCGCCGGCCTGCCGGCTGCGGTGATCCAGACCCTGGGTGCCTTCCGCAACGGCGACATGAGCTTCATCTCGCTGCTGATCATCACCCTGGTGGTGCTGGCCTTCACCTACCTGGTGGTGTTCGTCGAGCGCGGCCAGCGTCGCATTACGATCAACTACGCCCGTCGTCAGGGTGGTCGCAATGCGTACATGAACCAGACCTCGTTCCTGCCGCTGAAGCTGAACATGGCAGGCGTGATCCCGGCCATCTTCGCCTCCTCGATCCTGGCCTTCCCGGGTACCGTGGCCCTGTGGTCCGGCCAGGCGGCCGAAGCCAACTGGCTGCAGAAGATCGCCAATGCGCTGGCCCCGGGCGAGCCGCTGCACATGATCGTGTTCGGTGCGCTGATTGCCGGCTTCGCCTTCTTCTACACCGCCCTGGTGTTCAACAGCCAGGAAACCGCGGACAACCTGAAGAAGCAGGGCGCCCTGATCCCGGGCATCCGTCCGGGCAAGGCCACCGCCGATTACATCGACGGCGTGCTGACCCGCCTGACCGCTGCCGGCGCGATCTACCTGATCATCGTCTGCCTGCTGCCGGAAATGCTGCGTGCCCAGCTGGGTACCTCGTTCTACTTCGGTGGCACCTCGCTGTTGATCGTGGTGGTGGTGGTGATGGACTTCATCGCCCAACTCCAGGCCCACCTGATGAGCCACCAGTACGAGAGCCTGCTGAAAAAGGCCAACCTGAAGGGCGGCAATCGCGGCGGTTTCGCTCGCGGCTAAACGCTGCTACAATTTCGTCTTCATTGTGCGAGAGCTTTCCGTTACGCGGTTCGCTCTCCAAACGAAGGGCGGCCCCCGCAGCGATTCCGGGCGGGGGTGCGACATTGGTTGTTCTGCGCGGGAGTAGCGCAGACGGGGCGCAGGCAACTGCAAACCAGCCAGGTCCGGCGCCGGAGCATGGGCACACTCCCCACGCCGTACCCGTCCCCTGTTGTACCGGGATGGGTTTCACTACCACCGGAATCTGTACCCGCACGTTTTATTTTTGATCCATCCTGCCGACTCTGCGCCTTTCTTGTGCGCGGTCGGTCAACACTCAGCTGGAGAACCGCGTAATGGCGCGTATTGCAGGCGTCAACCTGCCAGCCCAGAAGCATGTCTGGGTCGGGTTGCAAAGCATTTACGGCATTGGCCGTACCCGTTCGAAGAAGGTCTGCGAAGTCGCAGGCGTTGCTACGACCACCAAGATCCGTGACCTGTCCGAGCCGGAAATCGAGCGCCTGCGCGCCGAGATCGGCAAGTACATCGTCGAAGGCGACTTGCGTCGCGAAATTGGTATCGCCATCAAGCGTCTGATGGACCTGGGCTGCTACCGCGGCCTGCGTCACCGTCGTGGCCTGCCGCTGCGCGGCCAGCGCACCAAGACCAATGCCCGTACCCGCAAGGGTCCGCGTAAGGCTCTGAGGAAGTAAGGGACTAGAACATGGCTAAGCCCGCTGCTAAGCAGACCAAGAAGAAGATCAAGCGCGTTGTCACCGACGGCGTCGCCCACGTCCACGCTTCGTTCAACAACACCATCGTCACCATCACCGACCGTCAGGGCAACGCCCTGTCGTGGGCTACCTCCGGTGGCGCTGGTTTCCGTGGCTCGCGCAAGTCGACCCCGTTCGCTGCCCAGGTTGCCGCCGAAAAGGCTGGCCGTGCAGCGCTGGATTACGGCGTGAAGTCGCTGGAAGTCCGCATCAAGGGCCCGGGTCCGGGTCGTGAGTCGGCTGTGCGTTCGTTGAACAACGTCGGCTACAAGATCACCAACATCATCGACGTGACGCCTATCCCGCACAACGGGTGCCGTCCGCCGAAGAAGCGTCGCGTCTAAAGGAGCGATAAAGAAATGGCTCGTTATATCGGTCCTACCTGTAAGCTCGCTCGTCGCGAAGGCGCTGACCTGTCGCTGAAGAGCCCCTCCCGCGCTCTGGACTCCAAGTGCAAGCTGGAGCAGAAGCCCGGCCAGCACGGCGCCACTGCCCGCAAGGGCAAGCTGTCCGACTACGCCACCCAGCTGCGTGAAAAGCAGAAGGTCAAGCGTATCTACGGCCTGCTGGAGCGTCAGTTCCGCAACTACTACAAGAAGGCCTCGACCAAGAAGGGCAACACCGGCGAGAACCTGCTGCAGCTGCTGGAAACCCGTCTGGACAACGTCGTCTACCGCATGGGCTTTGCTGTCACCCGTCCGGCCGCACGTCAGCTGGTTTCGCACCGCGGCGTGACCGTCAACGGCAAGTCGGTGAACCTGGCTTCGTACCAGGTCAAGGCCGGCGACGTCGTTGCCCTGTCGGAAAAGGCTGCCAAGCAGCTGCGCGTCCAGGAAGCCCTGACCGTTGCCGAACAGCACGACCTGAACCCGTCCTGGGTTGAAGTCGATGCGAAGAAGTTCACCGGCATCTTCAAGGCTGTTCCGGATCGCGCCGACCTGCCTTCGGATATCAATGAAGCTCTGATCATCGAGTTGTATTCGAAGTAATTCACTTTGGAGAGCCCCCGGAGTTGCACTTCGGGGGTTCGCAGGAGAACCCGCAAATATGACGGTTACCGCCAATCAGGTTCTGCGTCCTCGCGGTCCGCAGATCGAACGTCTTACCGACACCCGCGCCAAAGTGGTCATCGAACCGCTGGAACGCGGGTACGGGCATACGCTGGGCAATGCTCTGCGTCGGGTGCTGCTGTCGTCCATCCCGGGCTTCGCCATTACCGAGGTGGAAATCGACGGCGTGCTCCATGAGTACACCACCGTCGAAGGCCTGCAGGAAGATGTGCTTGAAGTTCTGTTGAACCTCAAGGACGTCGCCATCCGCATGCACAGCGGTGACAGCGCCATGCTGTCGCTGAGCAAGCAGGGTCCGGGTGTTGTCACTGCTGCCGACATCAAGGTCGACCACAACGTGGAAGTCCTCAACGGCGACCATGTGATCTGCAACCTGACCAAGGACGTGGCGCTGAACATGCGTCTGAAGGTCGAGCGTGGTTTCGGTTACCAGCCGGCAGCTGCCCGCCGCCGTCCGGATGAAGAAACCCGTGCAATCGGTCGTCTGGTCCTGGATGCCTCGTTCTCGCCGGTCCGCCGCGTCGCCTATGCCGTGGAAGCGGCTCGTGTGGAACAGCGCACCGACCTGGACAAGCTGGTTCTGGATATCGACACCAACGGCACCATCGATGCGGAAGAGGCAGTGCGTACCGCTGCTGACATCCTCACCGACCAGCTGTCGGTGTTCGGCGATTTCACCCACCGCGACCGCGGTGCTGCCAAGCCGGCCAACAACGGCGTGGATCCGGTGCTGCTGCGCCCGATCGACGACCTGGAGCTGACCGTGCGTTCGGCCAACTGCCTGAAGGCAGAGAGCATCTACTACATCGGCGATCTGATCCAGAAGACCGAAGTGGAGCTGCTCAAGACCCCGAACCTGGGCAAGAAGTCGCTCACCGAGATCAAGGAAGTGCTGGCACAGCGCGGCCTTTCGCTCGGCATGAAGCTGGAAAACTGGCCGCCGGCCGGTGTTGCCAGCCACGGCATGCTGGGCTGATCCAAGCAGTTACTGATGGCGCCGCGGGCCTTGTGCCCGCGGCGCTTTTATCCGGTCAGGAGGACCGGAACTGGGCCAGCGTAGTCCACCCGGTGCGGAGCACCACACACACAGCGATTCACATCAGTTGCATCATTTAAGGAATTTCGATCATGCGTCACATGAAGTCGGGCCGTAAGTTCAGCCGTACCAGCGCTCACCGCGAAGCCATGTTCAAGAACATGGCCGCCTCGCTGTTCAAGGCTGAAACCATCAAGACCACCCTGCCGAAGGCCAAGGAACTGCGCCGCGTTGCCGAGCCGCTGATCACCCTGGCCAAGGTTGACTCGGTTGCCAACCGTCGTCTGGCTTTCGCCCGCCTGCGTGACAAGGAAGCCGTCGGCATCCTGTTCACCGTGCTGGGCCCGCGCTACGCCACCCGTCCGGGCGGCTACCTGCGTCTGCTCAAGTGCGGCTTCCGCGCTGGCGACAACGCTCCGATGGCCTACGTCCAGCTGGTTGACCAGCCGGCCGCTGTTGCCGAAGAAGTGGCTGAATAAGCCTTTCGCGGTAGCGTTGCCCTGAAGAACCCGGCCCTGGTGCCGGGTTTTTCTTTGCCTGTGCATCGCCTGCGGCAACTGCAGCGGCAACGCCCGCCTGCTACCCTTGTGCGGATGTTTGAGGATCTTTTGCCATGAACCCTTTGCGTTGGAATTTCCGCCTGCAGATGTTCGCCGGCGCTGGCGTGTGTGCCGCGCTGTTGGCGTTTGCGATCTATACCCAGATGCGTCTGGGCCTGGAGCCGTGTTCGTTGTGCATCTACCAGCGTCTGGCCTTTGCCGCGCTGGGTGTGGTGTTCGTGCTGGCCGGGCTGCACGGCCCGCGCAACCGTGCAGGGCGTGCCACTTATGGCGTGCTGGGCGTCATCGCTGCGGCTGTCGGCGCGGGCATCGCCACCCGGCATGTCTGGGTGCAGTCGCAGCCGCAGGACTTCATGACCAGCTGTGGGCCGCCGCTGAGTTTCTTGAATGAAACCATGGGCCCGTTCGAGGCTTTCCGTACCGTGCTCACTGCCACCGGCAACTGCGGCGACATCGACTGGGCCTTCCTCGGCCTGACCATGCCGATGTGGTGCCTGGTGTGGTTCGTGGTGCTGGGCCTGTGGGCGCTGGCCTGTGGCCTGCGCAAGGGCAAGGGGGCGCGATGAACCTGCCGTCCATGCCGCTGGCCGATGCCTGGAATCCGGGCAGCTGGCAGCAGCGCCCGGCGCTGCAGATGCCGCACTACCCCGATGCGCAGGCCCTGCAGCAGGCGCTGGGCACGCTGGGGCAATTGCCGCCGCTGGTCACCAGCTGGGAAGTGCTTTCGCTCAAGCAGCAACTGGCCCAGGCCCAGGAGGGGCAGCGCTTTGTCCTGCAGGGCGGGGATTGTGCGGAGAATTTTGCCGACTGCCAGTCGCAGGTGATTTCCAACCGGCTCAAGATCCTGCTGCAGATGAGCCTGGTGCTGGTGCATGGCCTGCGTACCCCGGTGGTGCGTATCGGCCGCATGGCCGGCCAGTACGCCAAGCCGCGCTCGGCCGACATGGAAACGCGCGACGGCGTCAGCCTGCCCAGCTACCGCGGTGACGTGGTCAACGGACCGGACTTCACTGCCGCCGCGCGTGTGCCCGACCCGCAGCGCATGCTGCAGGCCCATGCGCATTCGGCGATGACGATGAACTTTGTCCGCGCCCTGATCGACGGTGGCTTTGCCGACCTCAACCACCCCGAGTACTGGGATCTGGCCTGGGCCCGGCAATCGCCGATGGCCGCGCGCTACCAGCAGCAGGTTGATGCGATCCGTGAATCGATCCGCTTCATGCAGACCCTGTCCGGCGCGCCGATCCACAACCTCAACCGGGCCGATTTCTACACCTCGCACGAGGCCTTGCTGCTGCCTTACGAGCAGGCGCTGACGCGCAAGGTGCCGCGCCATGATGGCTGGTTCAACCTGTCCACCCATTTCCCGTGGATCGGCATGCGTACCGCCGCTCTGGACGGGGCCCATGTGGAATACCTGCGCGGGGTGGTCAACCCGATCGGGATCAAGGTCGGGCCGTCGGTGCAGCCGGACCAGCTGCTGCGCCTGATCGATGTGCTCAACCCGCACGACGAACCGGGCCGGCTGACCTTCATCCACCGCATGGGCGCCGATGTCATCGGCGACAAGCTGCCGCCGCTGCTGCGGGCACTGAAGGCCGATGGCCGGCGCGTGCTGTGGCTGTGCGATGCCATGCACGGCAACACCGAGTCCACCGGCAACGGCTACAAGACCCGGCGCTTTGCAAACATCCGCCGCGAAGTGGAGCAGTCCTTCGCCCTGCATGCGGCCGAGGGGACCCGCCTGGGCGGTGTGCATCTGGAGCTGACCGGCGAGGATGTGACCGAATGCACCGGGGGCGCGCGCGAGCTCACCGAACGGGACCTGGAGCGGGCCTACCGCTCCACCGTGGATCCGCGCCTGAACTACGAGCAGGCCCTGGAACTGGCGATGGCCATCGTCGACTACCGGCACAGCGGTCGCTGACAGCACCGTCCGAAGGTGTTGCAGGTACTGGTTCGCACAGCGGCAGACAATAAAAAACCCGGGCATTGCCCGGGTTTTTTATTGCATCGGTACGGGCAATCAGCCGCCGCGCGAAGCCTTCTTGCGGTCGCTTTCGGTCAGCTGCTTCTTGCGCAGACGGATTTCCTTCGGGGTGATTTCGACCAGCTCGTCGTCATCGATGAAGTCCAGGGCCTGTTCCAGCGAGAACTTGATCGCCGGGGTCAGCTGGATGGCGTCATCCTTGCCCGAAGCGCGCATGTTGGTCAGCGGCTTGGTCTTGATGGCGTTGACGGTCAGGTCGTTGTCCTTGGCGTGGATACCGATCAGCTGGCCTTCGTAGACGTTGTCGCCTTCAGCGGCGAACAGCTTGCCGCGTTCCTGCAGCGGGCCCAGGGCGTAAGCCGGGGTGGCACCCGGGGCATTGGCAATCATCACGCCGTTCAGGCGCTTGGCAATGGCGCCCTGTTCCTTCGGGCCGTAATGGTCGAACACGTGGAACAGCAGGCCCGAACCCTGGGTCAGGGTCTTGAATTCGTTCTGGAAGCCGATCAGGCCACGGGCCGGGATCTTGAAGTCCAGGCGGACACGGCCCTTGCCGTCCGGTTCCATGTTTTCCAGGATCGCCTTGCGGGTACCCAGCTTTTCCATCACGCCGCCCTGGTGCTGCTCTTCGATGTCAACAACCAGCTGCTCGATCGGCTCCATCCACTGGCCGTCGATCTGCTTGATGATCACTTCCGGGCGCGACACGGCCAGCTCGTAGCCTTCACGACGCATGGTTTCGATCAGCACCGACAGGTGCAGTTCGCCACGGCCGGAGACCAGGAACTTGTCAGCGTCTTCCAGCTGTTCGACCTTCAGGGCGACGTTGTGGACGCATTCGCGTTCCAGGCGTTCCTTGATCTGGCGGCTGGTCAGGAACTTGCCACCGGACAGGTCCTTGTTGCCGGCGAACGGCGAGTTGTTGACCTGGAAGGTCATCGAGATGGTCGGCTCATCGACGGTCAGGGCCGGCAGGGCTTCGGGAGCTTCGATGGCGCAGACGGTGTCGGAGATGGTCAGTTCCTGGATGCCGGAAATGGCGATGATGTCGCCAGCCTGGGCTTCTTCGACTTCGATGCGCTCCAGGCCCATGAAGCCCAGCACCTGCAGGACCTTGCCCTGGCGCTTCTTGCCTTCACGGTCGATCACGACCACCGGCTGGTTCTTCTTGACCTTGCCGCGCTGGATGCGGCCGATGCCGATCACGCCGACGAAGTTGTTGTAGTCCAGCTGGCTGATGCGCATCTGGAACGGGCCATCGGCCTCGACTTCCGGTGCCGGCACGTACTTCATGATCGCTTCGTACAGCGGGGTCATGTCGCCGTCACGCACGGTGTCTTCCATGCCGGCGTAGCCGTTCAGGCCCGAGGCGTAGACGATCGGGAAGTCCAGTTGCTCGTTGGTGGCGCCGAGCTTGTCGAACAGGTCGAACACCTGGTCGATGACCCATTCCGGACGGGCGCCCGGACGGTCGACCTTGTTGACCACGACGATCGGCTTGAAGCCCATCGCGAAGGCCTTCTGGGTCACAAAGCGGGTCTGCGGCATCGGGCCGTCCATGGCGTCAACCAGGATCAGCACCGAGTCCACCATCGACAGCACGCGCTCCACTTCGCCGCCGAAGTCGGCGTGTCCGGGGGTGTCGACGATGTTGATGCGGTTGCCCTGCCAGGTGATGGCAGTGTTCTTGGCCAGGATCGTGATGCCACGCTCCTTTTCCTGGTCGTTGCTGTCCATCACGCGCTCAGCCAGCACGGTGCGTTCGGACAGGGTGCCGGACTGCTTCAGCAGCTGGTCGACCAGGGTGGTCTTGCCATGGTCGACGTGAGCGACGATGGCGATGTTGCGAAGGTTTTCGATGGACATGACGAAGGGGGCCTTTGGTGGCGCCAGTTTTTGGAAAATGAGTTCGCCATTATATGGCCTACAGGGGGCGCGAGGAAATTTTTTGCCAAGCGTGGTCGTTCAGGCAGATAAACGCCACTTCAGGCAGCTGCAACCGGTGCTGCGGGCGTGCCGGCAGTGCAGAGCAGGGGTGTAAACTAGTCGGACTCCTTTGATCATGCATCCCAAGGCTTTCCATGTCCCTGACCGCTGTTTTCGACACTTCCCGTGGCCAGATCACCGTCGAGCTGTTCGCCGACAAGGCCCCGCTGACTGTGGCCAACTTCGTCAACCTGGTCCAGCGCGGTTTCTATGACGGCCTGAACTTCCACCGCGTGATCGCCGACTTCATGATCCAGGGCGGCTGCCCGGACGGTCGCGGCACCGGCGGCCCGGGCTACCGCTTCGAGGACGAGACCAAGAATGGCGTTGCCCACGAGCGCGGCTCGCTGTCCATGGCCAATGCCGGCCCGAACACCAACGGCAGCCAGTTCTTCATCACCCACATCAAGACCGACTGGCTGGACGGCAAGCACACCGTGTTTGGCAAGGTCACTGCCGGCCAGGACGTGGTGGATGCCGTTGCCCAGGGCGACAAGATCAACAAGATCACCATCGAAGGCGACACCGCCGCCGTGCTGGCCGCCAAGGCCGAGCGCGTGGCCGAGTGGAACGCCATCCTGTCGGCCTGATCCGACACCCCGCATACCCCCCCGGTGCATGGCCGCCCGGTCATGCGCCTTTACCGCATCTACGTAAAGGAAACCCCCATGAAAGCACCCGTTCGTGTTGCTGTAACCGGCGCCGCCGGCAACATCGGTTACGCCCTGCTGTTCCGTATCGCTTCGGGCGAAATGCTGGGCAAGGACCAGCCGGTCATCCTGCAGCTGCTGGAAATCGACAATGAAAAGGCCCAGGCCGCCCTGCAGGGTGTGGTCATGGAACTGAACGACTGTGCCTTCCCGCTGCTGGCCGGCGTGGTGACCACCGCTGATCCGCTGGTGGCCTTCAAGGATGCCGATTACGCCCTGCTGGTCGGTGCCCGTCCGCGTGGCCCGGGCATGGAGCGCAAGGACCTGCTGCTGGAAAACGCCAAGATCTTCACCGTGCAGGGCAAGGCCCTGAACGCCGTTGCCAGCCGCAACGTCAAGGTCCTGGTGGTCGGCAACCCGGCCAACACCAACGCCTACATCGCCATGAAGTCGGCTCCGGACCTGAACCCGCGCAACTTCACCGCCATGCTGCGCCTGGACCACAACCGCGCCCTGTCGCAGCTGTCGGCCAAGACCGGCAAGGCTGTTGATTCGTTCGAGAAGTTCACCGTGTGGGGCAACCACAGCCCGACCATGTACCCGGACTACCGCTTCGCCACCACCGGCGGCGCTTCGGTCGGCGAGCTGATCAACGACCAGGAATGGAACGCCAACACCTTCATCCCGACTGTGGGCAAGCGTGGCGCCGCCATCATCGCCGCACGTGGCCTGTCCTCGGCCGCTTCGGCTGCCGGCGCTGCCATCGACCACATCCGTGACTGGGCTCTGGGCAGCAACGGCAAGTGGGTCACCATGGGCGTGCCGTCCGACGGTTCCTACGGCATTCCGGAAGGCGTGGTGTTCGGCTTCCCGGTGACCACCGAGAACGGCGAGTACACCATCATCAAGGATCTGCCGATCGATGACTTCTCGCAGAAGTACATCGACATCACCCTGGCAGAGCTGGAAGAAGAGCGCGCCGGCGTTGCCGACCTGCTGTAATTCCATCTCGCCTTGAGATGTGCGACGGGGAGGCCTTGGCCTCCCCGTTGTTGTATGGGCCGGCGATGATGGCCGGCAGAAGCGGATGGAAGCTGTGCATGGACCTGGCTCTTGCCTATATCGATGACCACCTGATCGTGGCCGACAAACCCGCCGCCCTGCTTTCCGTGCCCGGGCGGGCAGCGGAAAACCAGGACTGCGTGGTGACCCGGCTGCAGGTGGACTATCCCGATGCATTGACTGTGCACCGGCTGGACATGGTCACCTCGGGCCTGTTGCTGCATGGGCGTGGCAAGGCGATGCAGGTGGCGTTGTCCAAGTTGTTCGAAGCGCGCCAGGTGCACAAGCGCTATATCGCCGTGGTCGAAGGCGAGCTGGCCCAGGCCAGTGGCGAAATCCTGCTGCCGCTGCGCTGTGACTGGGACAACCGGCCGCGGCAGATGGTGGATTTCGAACTGGGCAAGCCGGCGCATACGCGCTGGCGGCTGCTGGGCCACGAGGGTGGCTGCAGCCGGGTGCTGCTGGAGCCGGTGACCGGGCGCAGCCATCAGTTGCGGCTGCACCTGGCCAGCATCGGTCATCCCATCGTCGGCGATGTCATGTACGGAGCGCGGCCGGCGCCACGGGTCAGCCTGCATGCCAGTGAGCTGGGCTTTGTCCACCCGCAAACGGGCTTGCCGCTGCAGCTGCGCTCACACGCCCCGTTCTGAGGCCTTCAGTGGTTGCCGGCCGGCTGCTGTGCCAGCGGCAGGTCACCATCGAGCGTCCACAGCACGTCCTTGCCGGCCGCATCGCGGCTGAGATAGAAGCGTGCCGCGCTGTCCGGGCCCAGCTGGGCATCGGGCAGGGCATGCAGGTGCAGGCCACTGGCATCGATGCGGTGACGCACCGCTTGCGCCGACAGGTCGCCGATGTCGCTGATGCGTCCCTGCTCAAAGCGCAGGGCATGGCGGAAATTGACCTGCACATCGGTACGCAGCGGGGCCAGGCCCTGGCCATGCACGGTGGCGCCGCTGATCAGCAGGTCCGGCCAGACCACGCCGTTTTCAGGTAGATCGGTATAGGCGCGGGTATCGGCTTCGGCATGGTGGCCATCGGCAATGGCTTGCAGGCCGGCCACGATCGCCACCCAGGTGTGCTGGCGCAGTTGCTGCTTGTCGGTATCGCCCTCGATGCCGCCGGCTTCCAGCAGCACGGTGCTGGTGCCCCATTGCTGCATCAGGTCACCGAAGGCGCGTGGGTTGAAGCTGTCATCCCAACGTGCCAGGCGCCCGCCCAGGGCCGGCTGCAGGGTAGTGCTGATATGCGCGGCCACGCCGATGGCGCGGCCACGCACTTCATTGACCTGGCGGGAGGCATCCATCGGCGGGGCGAGCAGGGCAATGGCGGTGGGCAGGTCGCTGTTGCCGGCGCGGTAGCCCGGGCGCTGGTCATGCAGGTTGAAGCCGAAAGCCGGCTGGATGCGGTCGCGCAGGGCCTTCAGGGCCCGTGCTTCCGGGGTGGCCAGAGCGGCGGCGTCGCGGTTGATGTCGATGCCCTGGGCATTGCGGCGTTCAAAGCGCGCCGCACCGTCCGGGTTGAGGATGGGCACCAGGTGCAGGGTCAGCTGCTGGCGCAGCTGGTCCACCTGCGAATCATCCGGGGCATTGCCCAACCAGGCCAGCAGGTCGGCCAGAGACATGCTGGCGGTGCTTTCATCACCATGCATCTGTGACCACAGCAGCACATGGGTCGGCCCGTTGCCCCACTGCACGTGACGCAGCGGCCGGCCTTCGGCGCTGTGCCCGATCTGTTCCACCGCAAAGCCGCGCTCGGCCGTCAGGCCGGGAAGCACCAGCTGCCACCAGTGCTCGGCAGTGAACACGCGTGACTCCAGCCCGGCGACCCGGGTGCCGGCATGCAGGGCCTGCCAATCGTTGGCCGTGGTGGTCTGAGCGTTGGCCGACAAGGCCGGCAGCAGGGCGAGCAGGCAGCACGGCAATACAGAACGTGTCATCGGCAGGGCATGGGCAGCAGGGCAGGGCCATCAGCCTCGTTGAGCAGGTACCCTGTGTCAAATACGCCTCTGCGACCATGGTCTTAGCGGCAAGCGCGTCGCACATGCGTAGGCTGATGGCCGCACTGGTACTGGGTATTGCAGGAAACGCTGACCATGACAGGTAACACCCCCGAGCTGACACGCAACCTGGCCAACTACACGGCCCTGTCGCCCCTGAGTTTGCTGGGCAAGGCCGAGCGCCAGCATGGCGACCGTCTGGCGGTGATCCACGGCCAGCAGCGCCTGAGCTGGCGCCAGGTGGCCCAGCGCTGCCGGCGCCTGGCCAGCGCCCTGGCGCAGATGGGCATCGGCCGCGGGGATACGGTGGCGGTGATGTTGCCCAATGTGCCGGCGATGATCGAGCTGCACTTTGCCCCGGCCATGCTGGGTGCGGTGCTCAATACCCTCAACACGCGGCTGGATCCGGCCACCCTGGCCTTCATGCTCGACCACGGCGGGGCCAAGGTGCTGTTCACCGACCGCGAGTTCTCGCCGCTGGTGGCGCAGGCGCTGGCCCTGTGCCGGCAGCCGCCGCGGGTGATCGACGTGGATGATCCGGCGGTGGCCGAAGGGGAACTGCTCGGCGAGTGCGAATACGAGGCGTAGCTGCAGCAGGGCGATCCGGCCTTTGCCTGGCAGTTGCCTGACGATGAGTGGGATGCGATCGCGCTGAACAACACCTCCGGCACCACCGGTGATCCCAAGGGGGTGGTCTACCACCATCGTGGCGCCTACCTCAACGCGGTGGCCAACATCGTGGACTGGGGCATCGGCGGGGATGCGGTCTACCTGTGGACCCTGCCGCTGTTCCACTGCAATGGCTGGTGCTTTGCCTGGACCCTGGCAGCGGTGGGCGGCACCCAGGTGTGCCTGCGCCGTTTTGATGTGCGCCAGGTGCTGGAGCTGATGCGCGAGCACCAGGTCACGCATTACTGTGGCGCGCCGGTGATCCACGCGGCGCTGGCCGCGGCACCGGCGGCCTGGAAACAGGGGCTGGCACCGATGCATGCGCAGATCGCCGGCGCCGCACCGCCGGCGGCGGTGATCCGTGACCTGGAAGCGATGGGGGTGGCGGTGACCCATGTCTATGGCCTGACCGAGGTCTACGGCCCGGCCGCACTGTGTCCGCCCAAGCCGGAGTGGGATGCGCTGCCCGCCGACGAGCGGGCCCAGCGCTACAGCCGCCAGGGCGTGGCCTGCCTGCTGCAGGAGGACATGCAGGTGCTGGACCCGATCACCCTGGCGCCGGTGCCGCATGACGGCCAGACCCTGGGCGAGATCATGTTCCGCGGCAACATCACCATGAAGGGCTATCTGGGCAACCCCAAGGCCACGGCCGAGGCCTTCGCTGGTGGCTGGTTCCGCACCGGTGACCTGGCGGTGGTGCATGCCGATGGCTATGCGCAGATCCGTGACCGCTCCAAGGACGTGATCATCTCCGGCGGCGAGAACATCTCCTCCATCGAAGTGGAAGATGCCCTGTGCCAGCATCCGGCGGTACTGGCTGCGGCGGTGGTGGCGCGTGCGGACAGCAAGTGGGGCGAGACCCCGTGTGCGTTTGTCGAACTCAAGGAGGGCAGCCAGGTCAGTGAGCAGCAGTTGCTGGAGCACTGTGCCGGCCTGCTGGCCCGCTACAAGATGCCACGTACCCTGGTGATCGGCGGGCTGCCGCGTACGGCCACCGGCAAGGTGCAGAAGTTCGTGCTGCGCGAGCGTGCCGGCAGCCTGGATTGAGCCACCGCCCGCGTGCAGGGGCCACAGATGACAAAGGGCGGCCATTGGCCGCCCTTTGTTGTTGCTGCAGCCGGCAGATGGCTCAGGCCAGGCCTTCGGCCTTCAGTGCGGACTGCACGGCCGGATCGGCTTCCATGCGCGTGCGCAGGTCGGCCAGTGCATCCATGCCGGACAGGTCCACACCGACGCCCTGGGCCCAGCGCAGGGTGACATATAGATAAGCGTCGGCAATGGTGGCCTTGGCGGTGCCGGCCAGCCAGTGGTTGCCGGCAGCCAGCTGGTCTTCCACGCGCTGGTACAGCGTGCGCAGCTTTTCGCGTGCGTGCTGCTGGGTCTGGGTGATCACGGCGGCATCTTCCAGATAGCGGGTCGAGCCGAAGATCGGGAAGTAGACCGGGTGCAGGTCGGCATTGAGGAAGGCCAGCCAGCGGTTGACCTCGGCACGGGTGCGCAGGTCACTGCCACCGTCCAGGGCCTTGTCCGGCGCGCTGTCGGCGATGTAATGCAGGATGGCCAGGTTCTGGGTCAGCACCCAGTCGCCTTCGCGCAGGACCGGCACCGCGCCGGCGGGATTGAAGGCCAGGTACTCCGGCGACTTCATGGTGGCCATGTCGACCAGTTCAACGCTGAAATCCAGGCCAGACCAGTACAGGGCGATATGGTCGGCCAGCGAGCAAGCACCGGGTTTGCTGTAGAGCTTCATGTGGGGCCTCATCGGTTGGGCCCCCATTATCAACCTTCGCGGCGCGGGGTGAGCTTTTGCACCTTGAAGAAGGTGTGGTCGCCGATGGTGGCCACCTGGTAGGCATTGCGCCAGTTCGGCTGGGCCAGGGACAGGGCGGCAAAATGGCTGGCGCCGGGCACCACCTCGGTGCGCTGGCCGGCCGGCAGGGCCCAGTTGCGCTCGGCGGCCAGGGCCACGTCCACGGCTTCGGCCCAGGCATCGCTGTTGCGCAGCACGGTGCCGGGGGCAACGATGGTCGGTGCGAACTGCTTGCGTGCGGTGACCACCGAGCAGGTGGAGCTGCCCCACAGGCCGCTGTCGCGGCGGCGCAGGGCGACCTCGGCGACGGCTTGCTGGCCGCGCAGGGTCTGGTCGCGGGCTTCCAGGTAAACGGTGGTGCTCAGGCAGAGGGAGTCTGCCGCCGGCTGCGGCAGAATCTGCGACAGCCAGAGAATCCAGGCGAGCTTCATGTCAATCCTTGCTCCGTATGGGCCTCCTGGGGCGTGTCGTGGTCGGGGCCGCGGAAGGGACCGTGCCGCACAGACAACAACGCTGGATCAGGAACAGCTTGGCGTTATGGGGAGGCGGCTTGCCGGGCCGCCCGGGGTCACCGGATCAGGGGAGAGGTGACCGTGTTGGCCTGTTCAGGTTGATCCTGCAGGTCCGAAGACGGCGCAAGGTAGGGGGGGGGTTTAAATTCAAACTGAATGCTCCCTGTTGACATTCAGTTTCGCCGCCGGTGCCAGAAGAGAAAACCCGCCGTGCACGGCAACGGCGGGCCTGGGGCGGGTGTCGCCTGTTCAGCTTCAGAGGGCGGCGGCGAGGCGGCTGCCCTGGTCAATTGCGCGCTTGGCATCCAGTTCGGCGGCCAGGTCGGCACCGCCGATCACATGCACCGGCCGGCCGGCCTGTTGCAACGGGGCCAGCAGCTCGCGGCGCGATTCCTGGCCGGCACAGATCACCGCCGTATCCACGGCCAGCAACTGCTCGCTGCCGTCCACCCGCACATGCAGCCCGGCATCGTCCACGCCCAGGTATTCGACCCCGCCAATCATCTTCACCTGGCGCGCCTTGAGCGCCGCGCGGTGGATCCAGCCGGTGGTCTTGCCCAGCTTCTTGCCCGGCTTGCCGGGGCTGCGCTGCAGCAGCCAGACCTGGCGGGCCGGTGCCTCGGGCCTGGGCGGCAGCAGTGACGCGCGCTGTTCAAAGCGGGGATCCACGCCCCATTCGGCCATCCAGCGCTCCACGTCCAGTGCGGTGGAGGGGCCGTCATGGACCAGATACTCGGCCACGTCAAAACCGATGCCGCCGGCACCGATCACCGCGACCCGCTCACCGGCGCGGACCTTGCCGGTGAGCAGGTCCAGGTAGCTGATCACCATCGGATGGTCGGCACCGGGGAAGTCCACCGCACGCGGGGTGATCCCGGTGGCCAGCACGACCTGGTCAAAATCGGCCAGATCAGCTGCATCCACGGCGCGCCCCAGTTGCAGCTGGACCCCGGTATCGGCCACGCGCTGGCCGAAATAGCGCAGGGTCTCGTTGAACTCTTCCTTGCCCGGCACCTGCCTGGCCACATTGAACTGGCCGCCAATCTGGCCGGCGGCATCAAACAGGGTGACCCGGTGGCCTCGCTCGGCCGCCACCGTGGCACAGGCCAGCCCGGCCGGGCCGGCGCCGACCACGGCCAGGCGCTGCGGCTTGTCGGTGGGCAGGTAGTTCAGTTCGGTCTCGTGCGCCGCGCGCGGGTTGACCAGGCAGCTGACCGCCTTGTTCTCGAACACATGGTCCAGACAGGCCTGGTTGCAGGCGATGCAGGTGTTGATCCTTGCTGCCTGGCCGTCGCGGGCCTTGTTCGGCCACTGCGGGTCGGCCAGCAGGGGGCGGGCCAGCGAGACCAGGTCGGCCTGGCCGCCGGCCAGCACGCCTTCGGCCACTTCCGGGGTGTTCAGGCGGTTGACCGCGATCACCGGGATGCCCACGTGCGGACGCAGCTTGGCGGTGGCACCGACAAAGGCGGCGCGCGGTACCGAGGTGGCAATGGTCGGTACCCGTGCCTCGTGCCAGCCGATGCCGGTGTTGATCAGGGTGGCGCCGGCGGCCTCCACCGCCCGGGCCTGGGCCAGGATCTCGGCCCAGTCATTGCCGCCTTCGACCAGGTCGGCCAGCGACAGGCGGTAGATGATGATGAACTCCGGGCCACAGGCCTGGCGCACCGCGCGCACGGTCTCCACCGCAAAGCGCATGCGGCGTTCGGCATCGCCGCCCCAGGCATCGTCACGGGCGTTGGTGCGGGCAGCAGTGAACTGGTTGATCAGATAGCCTTCCGAGCCCATCACCTCGACCCCGTCGTAGCCGGCCTTCTGGGCCAGGCGGGCGGCACGGGCGAAGGCCTTGATCTGGCGCAGCACCCCGGCAGCGGACAGCTCGCGGGGGGTAAACGGGTTGATCGGTGCCTTGCGCTTGCTCGGTGCCACCTGCAGCGGGTGGTAGCCGTAACGGCCGGCGTGCAGCAGCTGCATGCAGATCTTGGCGCCGTGCGCGTGCACGGCCGCGGTGACCTGACGGTGCCGGGTCACTTCCCAGGGCATGGACATCTTCGAGCCGAACGGGGTCAGCCAGCCAGCCACATTGGGCGCGAAGCCGCCGGTGATGATCAGGCCGACGCCGCCGGCAGCGCGCTCGGCGAAATAGGCCGCCAGTTTGGGGAAGTCACGCGCGCGGTCTTCCAGCCCTGTGTGCATCGAACCCATCACGATCCGGTTGCGCAGCTGGGTGAAGCCCAGATCCAGCGGGCTGAACAGATGAGGGTAGGCGGGGGCGGTGGTGGCGGTCATGGTATTGGCGATACGTATACGTATGGATCAGCGCAGGGTGCCTGCTTGCCTGCCGCAGGGCAAGGGATATGTATAGCGGACAGCGCGAGGGGCGATTGGCGGCACACCGCGCGATGGCCCGGCCTCCAGGCCATCGCGGCCGCGGCTCAGTCCCAGCCGGCCAGGGTCAGCTTGCCGATGGTCTGCCCGCTTTCCACCAGGGCATGGGCCTGGGTCAGTGTGTCGGCGTTGATCGGTGCGATGGTGCGGGTATGCGGAGTCTGCAGGACCCCGGCATCGACCAGGCTGGCCGCACGCTTGAGGATGCGGTGCTGTTCGGCCATGTCGGCAGTGGCAAAGCGCGAACGGGTGAACATGAACTCCCAATGCAGGGAAACACTCTTGGCCTTGTAGGGATCGCCGATACGCAGAGCCCCCTTGGGTTCGACGATCAAGCCGACGTGTCCCTGCGGCGCGATCAGTTCGCCGATCTGCTCCCAGTAGGCATCGGTATCGGCCAGGTTCAGGACCACATCGAAATGTTCGATACCCAGTGCACGCACCTGCGGGCCCAGGGGCATTGAATGATCGACCACGGCTTCGGCGCCAAGCTGTCGGCACCAGTGCTGGGAAGCTTCACGCGAGGCCGTTGCGGTGACCCGGAAGCCGGCATGCCGGGCCAGCTGGATTGCCATCGAGCCCACGCCGCCGGCGCCGCCGATCACCAGCAGGTGCTTGCCACGTGCGCGGCTGCAGTCGAGCTGGAAGGGCATGCGGCAGAACAGCAGTTCGCACGCGGTCAGGGTGACCAGGGGCAGGGCCGCGGCCTGGGCGAAATCCAGGGTGGTCGGCATCGGCGCCACGAGGCGGCTGTCCACCAGCTGCCATTGCGCATTGCTGCCGGGTTGGGTGATGTCGCCGGCATAGTAGACACGGTCGCCGACATCGAAATCTTCCGCTTCCGGGCCCACCGCCAGCACCGTGCCGGCAGCATCAAAGCCAAGGATCCGTTCTGCCGCACCGGCCGCGTGGTTGCGGCGCAGCTTGGTATCGACCGGATTGACCGAAACGGCCTGCACCGCGATGCACAACTGGTGACCTTGCGGGGCCGGTGGGGGCGGGGCAATCCGGTCGACCAGTTGCCCGGGGGGGGCGGCAGTGGGGGAGTGCTGCACGACGATGGTCTTCATGTGCGATGCCGGGTGGGGAACAGCCTTGATCATCGCCCAGCCGGGCGGGGACTTGCCAGATGTACCCGGGATGGCGCTAAATAGCGCGTGGTCATCAACCTGTACAGCTTGTTTATTTATTGGTAGCAGCAGGAAGCATTGACTGCACATGTTATGGACACGTTAACATCGCCTTCACAATTGCGCGCATAATCTGCGCGGCGATGGCTACGCGGTAGGGCCGTCCACCAAGCAGAAACCTCTGTGCTGGACTTAGCCACACCGGTTTCCGAACCCCCGACACAAGGAGTTGTACCGATGAACAAGAAGCTTCTCGCAGCAGCACTGCTGGGCGGTCTGGCTGTTGCCCAGGCTGCCAGCGCACAGGATTTTGATGATCGCTGGTACCTGACCGGTGCTACCGGCTTCAACTTCCAGGACAGCGACCGTGGCACCGATGATGCTCCGTTCGTTTCGGTTGGCCTGGGCAAGTTCATCAGCCCGGTCTGGTCGCTGGATTTCGATCTGAACTACCAGAACCCGAACAAGGAATCCAACCAGGACCTGAACTGGTCGCAGTACGGCGCTTCGCTGGACCTGCGTCGCCACTTCGTGACCGAAGGCCGTGGCTGGAACCCGTACCTGCTGGCTGGCCTGGGCTACCAGAAGTCGGAAGAAGAGTTTGACGCTTCTCCGAGCCCGTTCTCCCCGGGTGAGCGCAAGGACGGCAACTTCGCCGCCAAGGTCGGCGTTGGTCTGCAGACCACCTTCGACAAGGCTGTGGCCGTGCGCGCCGAGCTGGCTTACCGCCACGACTTCGACGACCAGAGCTACTACGCCCCGAGCGAAGACGGCTTCGGCGACCTGCTGGCTTCGGTCGGCGTCGTGATCCCGCTGGGCCCGAAGGCTGTTGCTGCGGTTCCGGCCCCGGCTCCGGCTCCGGCCGCACCGAGCTGCGCAGACCTGGATGACGACGGCGACGGCGTCAACAACTGCAACGACAAGTGCCCGACCTCGCAGCCGGGTCAGACCATCGGTCCGGACGGTTGCCCGGTTCCGATCTCGATCGACCTGAAGGGTGTCAACTTCGACTACGACAAGTCGACCCTGCGTCCGGATGCCGTCTCGATCCTGGGCGAAGCTGCTGAAATCCTGAAGCGTTACCCGGACCTGCGCGTCGAAGTGGCTGGCCACACCGACTCCAAGGGTACCGATGCCTACAACCAGAAGCTGTCCGAGCGTCGTGCCACCGCTGTGTACGACTACCTGACCGCCCAGGGTGTTGCCGCTTCGCGTCTGACCGGCCCGATCGGTTACGGCGAATCGCGTCCGATCGCTCCGAACACCAATGCTGATGGTTCGGACAACCCGGAAGGCCGCGCCAAGAACCGTCGTACCGAGCTGAACGTCCAGAACTAATCGTTCCTGACGCAATGCTAGAAGAAGGCCCAGCGCAAGCTGGGCCTTCTTTGTTTGAGTCGGGCAGATGGCTCAAGGCACACGGGCGGGCAGGACACGGCGATGGTTGCCTGTGTACTCATAGACGCGGCAGCTGCGTGGTCCGCAGTGTTGGCTGTTACACTCGCGCTCATCTTTCCGTCGGGGTATTGCCATGCTGCGTCGCACTGATCTGGCTGTTGTGCTGTTGGCCTGTTGCAGCCCTGCGGCCTGGGCGGCCGTGGATTGCTCCACTGCCGCGGTGACCCGTCAGCCGTTGGCCCTGCCGGCCACGGTGACCGCCCCATTGGCTGCCGAACTGCAGGTGCGCAATGCACAGCTGGGCATGCCGTCCGGTGCGTTGGCCGCAACCTATACCTTTGAACAGTCCGCCGAGCGTGTGCTGCAGCGTCTGCGCATCGATGGCTGCCAGAACGTGGCTGCCGCGGTGGCCGCACCGACGGCCAGTGCCCTGACCGCAGCGGCAGACCCCGCGGCCTACCAGCCGCAGACCCAGCATGACAACACGCCTTGGCGGTTTGACATGACCCAGGACGGCAAGCGCATGACGGCCGAGGAATTCGATGCCTGGATGAAGGCGCGTGGCGTGCGTGTGGTACGCCCGCGTGCCGAGGCCACACCGGCGGCCACCGAGCCGGTGGTCAATTAAGTCAGGTAACAGCGCAAGTGAGCAGTCGACAGCAGCGGCCATTGCGGCCGGGCAGGCCCGTGGCCGTCAAGCAGGATCATGCAGGCAGGAACAAGGCGGCCAGGCCGGCACCAGCCCGGCCCGGAGCGGCTGCCCGAGTGGCAGTGGCAGGGGCGGCTCCCCGCCATGGCCTGGCCCGGGTACTGTCCAAGGCCGGCATTTGTTCGCGCAGCGAAGCCGCGCGCTGGGTCCAGGACGGGCGGGTCAGTGTCGATGGCAAGACCGTGTTGGATCCGGAATTCCCGGTGCGCAGCGGCCATCAGGTGGTGCGCGTGGATGGTCAGCCGATCGGTGAGCGTGCGCATGTGTATGTGCTGCTCAACAAGCCGCGTGGGCTGGTGACCACCACCACCGACGAGCAGGGCCGGCAGACCGTCTACCAGTGCTTTGAGGGGGCTGGCCTGCCTTGGCTGGCGCCGGTGGGGCGTCTGGACAAGGCCAGCGAGGGGCTGCTGCTGTTCAGCAGCGACCCGGAGTGGGCGGCGGCGATCACCTCGCATGTCGGGGGTATCCACAAGACCTACCACGTGCAGGTCGACGCGCTGGTGGGGCCTGCACAGCTGGCCGCGATTGCGGCCGGTGCCGAGCACGAGGGCCAGTGGCTGGCGGCGGAATCGGTCAGCCTGCTGCGTCAGGGCGAGAAGTCGTGCTGGCTGGAAGTGGTGCTGGCCGAAGGACGCAACCGGCACATCCGCCGCTTGCTGGAAGTGCACGGGCTGGGCGTGCAGCGGCTGGTCAGGGTGGCCATCGGGGACCTGCAGTTGGGTGCGCTGGCCAAGGGCAGTTGGCGGCATCTGGACCAGGCAGAAGTGGCAGCTTTGCGGGCGCCGTCTACGTGAATGGGCGCATTGTGCGGGATGTCCCGAAATTTCAACTAGATGGCTGGTTTTTGTAACGGATGGGATTAGACTTGCCTCACTATCCTTAACTGTTATGAGACCACGACCATGCTTGCTGTCCTGCGCAACCTGACCTGCTCTGCCGTGGTCGTCCTGGCAGTGGCCGCCTGTGCCTCGGCGCCTGCTCCGGTGGCCCAGGCCCCGGCCGAAGAAAAAGTGATTGAAGTGGCTGTGCAGCAGCCGACTGCCGAGCGCGATGTGCATGGCGCCCTGCGCTTCAACATGTCCGAAGGCGAGCGCAAGATGAGCGCCGACGAGTTCGATGCCTGGATGAAGGCCAACGGTATCCGCGTGGCCCGTGGTACTGCCCCGGCCGCACCGGCAGCAGAGGCGGAAACCGCCCAGGACAGCAGCAAGCACTGAGTCGCCTGCTGGCTGAAAACAAAAGGCACCGCGCAGCGGTGCCTTTTTTGTTGCCTGCGGGTGGGGACTCAGCCCTTGATCACCCCCAGCTCCACACCGATCCGGGTGAAGGCGGCAATGGCCTGGTCCAGATGTGCGCGGGTATGTGCGGCGCTGATCTGGGTGCGGATGCGGGCCTGGCCCTTGGGTACCACCGGGAAGAAGAAGCCGATGGCGTAGATGCCTTCTTCCAGCAGGCGCTCGGCAAAGCGCTGTGCCAGCGGGGCGTCGTAGAGCATGACCGGGCTGATCGGATGCACGCCGGGCTTGATGTCAAAACCGGCGGCTGTCATCTGGCTGCGGAAATAGGCGGTGTTTTCCTTCAGCTGTTCGCGCAGGTCGCCGGCCTTGTCGAGCATGTCGAAGGCCTTGATCCCGGCAGCCACCACGTGCGGCGGCAGCGAGTTGGAGAACAGGTAGGGGCGCGAGCGCTGGCGCAGCATTTCGATCACCTCGGCCTTGCCGGTGGTGAAGCCGCCCAGGGCACCGCCCATGGCCTTGCCCAGGGTGCCGGTGATGATGTCGATCTTTTCCAGTACGCCCTTGACCTCGGCCGAGCCGCGGCCGCTGTCACCCAGAAAGCCGGTGGCATGGCATTCGTCGATGTGGACCAGGGCGCCGTACTTCTGCGCCAGCGCGGTGATCTCATCGAGCGGGGCGATGAAACCGTCCATCGAGAACACGCCGTCGGTGGTGATCAGGATGGTCTGTGCGCCATCGGCGCGGGCCTGGATCAGCTGGGCTTCCAGGTCGGCCATGTCGCAGTTGGCGTAACGGTAACGCTTGGCCTTGCACAGGCGCACGCCGTCGATGATCGAGGCATGGTTCAGGGCGTCGGAGATGATGGCATCCGCTTCGCCCAGCAGCGGCTCGAACAGGCCGCCGTTGGCATCAAAGCAGGCCGCATACAGGATGGTGTCGTCCTTGCCGAAGAACTGTGCGATCTGTGCTTCCAGCTGCTTGTGCAGGTCCTGGGTGCCGCAGATGAAGCGCACCGAGGCCATGCCGAAGCCGTGGCTGTCCAGGGCGTCCTTGGCCGCGGCGATCAGGTCCGGGTGGTCGGCCAGGCCCAGGTAGTTGTTGGCGCAGAAATTGAGCACGGTGCGCCCGTCTTCCAGGGTGATCGCGGCCGACTGCGGGCTGGTGATGATGCGCTCGGCCTTGAACAGGCCCTGTTCGCGGATGGCATCCAGTTCCTGGGCGTAGCGCGCGGTTGGCGAGGCGGCGGTATCGGTCATGGCAGGTCGAAAGGCAAGGAGAAGCCCCTATTCTAACGGTGGCGATCAGTGCGAAAATGCGCGTTTTGCGCAATTTGGCGGAAAGCGCGCTGTCGCCGGCAACGGGGGCAGGGTGACGGTATTGTTGCGCCGCAAAACCACTTGGGTTAAACAATCGTGAAGCGGGCCATGGATTCCTTGCCGGAAGCCGGTTCGCGATGTGCGTTCCCAGTGCTTTCCCCATCCAACCCTGTCGGAGAGACCCCCATGAACCACCGCGTTACCGCATTGGCCTGTGCCCTGTTGCTGGCTGCCCCGTTCGCTGCACAGGCAGAAGACGAGTCCCCGTATGCCTGGGAAGTCACCGCCGTGTCGGACTATGTCTTCCGCGGTGCTTCTCAGACCGATGAAAAGCCGACCCTGCAGGCGGACTTCAACTACACCACCGATGTCGGCCTGTACGCCGGTATCTGGGCATCGGGTGTGGATTTTGGTGAAGACAAGCCGGACGTGGAGTTGAACCCGTACATCGGTTGGAACACCGATGTGAACGAATCGGTCAACTTTGACGCCATGCTGGTGCGCTACGTCTACCCGGACGCTGGCTACAACAACTACAACGAGCTGGTCACCACCACCACCTTCGCTGAAACCTACACCGCCACCGTGGCCTATTCCAACAATGTCTGGAACAGCGACAGCGATGGCTGGTATTTCGCCGTGGGTGGCGAGTGGGCCCTGCCGCAGGAGTTCAGCCTGAACGCCGGCGTTGGCTACAACACCTTCAAGGAAGAAGTGGCCGAGGACTACCTGGACTGGACCGTCGGCGTCAGCCGCGCCTTTGGCCCGGCGACTGTCGGCTTGTCCTATGTGGGCACCAACAGCCGCGGTGAATACAACTTCGGTGAAGCGGCCGATGACCGCGTCGTGCTGAGCGTGTCCTTCGGCACCAACTGAGCCGTCGGTTAATGCAATGAAAAAGGCGCCGCAAGGCGCCTTTTTCATTTGTGCCGATCCGCCGCAG
>X237_Red_shanked_Douc_Langur__coassemble_7_pt1 | contig 56730 bp, 53 predicted proteins | sample X237_Red_shanked_Douc_Langur__metabat2_high_PE_002 | metagenome-assembled genome bin X237_Red_shanked_Douc_Langur
CTGCCCGGCTGGTCCCGCTCACGCGGCGCCATGCTCGAGCACCACGTTGCCCGCGCCCTGGGCATGCCCATCGACTTTGCCGATGGGGCCGAGGTTGAGACAGATGAGCAGCAGCCCGACCTGTGCGACATGTGCAAGGTCCGCGAGGAAGTGCGCACGGACTCAGAGGGTATTCCGTTTTGCCAGGAGTGCTGGGATGGCTGGCAGGCCAGCGAGCAGCCCACCAAGGGCGAGGGGGTGGCCGGTGAATGAGCACTGCTGCCCGAAATGCGGCGGGACGGACGGGTACGACTTCGATATGCACGTAACCCACCGGATGTCGGCCTGCGGCTGGGGGCCGGACGATGAGCCAGAAGCTGGCGGCACTGACCGAAATGCCAGGGGCGGGTCTGGCGTCAGCCTATTCACCTGCCGCGACTGCGGGGCGATGTTCAACGAGAAGACGGTTCGCAAGGTGCGAGGTATCGACAATGACTGACCTGGACAAGATGGCGCGGGAGTTGCTTGCGGCTGAACTGTCGCACGACGGGTGGGCTGGCGAGCTTGCTGCAGCGTTGATTGCTGACCGGCCGGATGATGTGCGCGTGCCGGGGAATATTGCGCTGTCGGTCATCCGCGCCGCCCTGCTGACCGCGCCGCCGGGCTATGTGCTGGTGCCTGTTGAGCCGACGCGGGCGATGATTTCAGCAGGACACGTGTACTACCAGGCATCCATGGATGAAGTTGATGACTTCACACCGCGCGGCATGTTCAACGCCACGCTCTCCGCCGCGCCGGAGGTGAAGTGATGACTGACAAGCTCATGACCGTCAAGGCCTGGCGAGAGAAGTACTTCGCCGAAGGCAGCACCCCGGCTGAACTCACTGTCCGCCGCTGGCTGCAGAACGGCGACATCCCCGGCCGCAAGATCGGGGGCAATTGGTACATCGATGAGAACGCCTGGCTGGCGAACGGCGATGAGTTGGTCAAACACGTACTGGCAGGTTGAAAGAAATGACCCCGCGATCGCGCTCAACCTCCCGCAAGGGCTGGCCGGACAACCTGTATCCGAATCGGGATGGATACAAGTACCGCCACCCGGTGACGAAGAGAGAGCACTACATGGGCAGGGACAAGGCCAAGGCATTTGCCGCGGCCAAACGCCTCAATGCCCTGCTCGAGGTCGGCAGCGACCTGGTCGGCAAGGTAATCCGGGCACGGGAGACTGTGTCCGATGCCATCACTATCTTCCGGGCTGATGACATTCCCTCGCGTGGCTGGGCGCCAAAGACGGCAGAGGTCTATGAGAGCGTGATTCGACGGATCCAGAGTGGCCTGGGCGAAATCTCATGTGCCGAGCTGACTGTGCAGGCTTGCGCCACATTCATCCGGGAAGTCACCGATTCCCCGCGTTCACGCCAGCAGTTCCGCCTGGTCCTCAGCTGGATCCTTGCCTGTGCGGTTCAGGAAGGTTGGATGGACATCAACCCGGCCTTGGCAACGCGCAAGTTCTCCGCGCCGCGTCAGCGTGAGCGCCTGACCCTGGACATGTACGAAGCGATCTGGAGGGTTGCCCCGGCCGCACTGCGCAATGCCATGGACCTGTCCCTGATTACCCTGCTCCGCCGAGACGACGTGGCTGGTGCCCGATTCTCTGATTTGCATGATGGCGCGCTCTGGATCATGCCCGGCAAGACAGAGCACAGCACTGGCATCCGGCTCAAGATCAAAGCGGATGCGGAACTGGAAAAGCTGGTGGCGCGCTTTCGCGACAATGTCGTTTCACCGTACCTCATCCATCACCTCCCCGCACGCATCAGGCCGACCCACTTGCGCTCAGATGACCGCGAGCATCACACCCAGGTGCTGCCCGACCAGCTGAGCCGGTGGTTCTCGAAGGCGCGAGACAAAGCCGGGATCGCAAGCAAGCATCCGCCGACTTTTCACGAGATTCGGTCATTGGGCGGCGCGCTGCTGCGCAAGAAAGGCTGGTCCGTAGAGCAGATCCAGGACCTGATGGGCCACTCTGCAACCGCAATGACCAAGCACTATCTGGCTGGCCATGAGCAGCCCTGGCTCGATGTCAGCACTGGCATAACACTGCCAACTGACAGGAACATAGGGTGAGAATAGGGTGGCAATAGGGTGAAAAAGAAAAAAGACCTATAGCGTGAGCTATAAGCCTTTGATCCAGCAAGTAAATTGGTCGGGACGGCCGGATTCGAACCGACGACCCTCTGCCCCCCAGGCAGATGCGCTACCAGGCTGCGCTACGCCCCGTAACTTGCTTGCCTGGCGAATGTATCGCCGGGCAGACAGTCATTATAGGTAGTGAAGAGTGGCTTGACCAGTCTTTTCCACCGGTAATTTCAACGCTTGAGCATCTGCAGCACTTCTTCCAGCTCCATGCGCACCTGGCGCACGATCTGCTGGCTGATGGCCGATTCCTGCTTGCCTTCGGTGCCTTCCAGACGCTGGCGGGCACCACCGATGGTGTAGCCCTGTTCGTAGAGCAGGCTGCGGATCTGGCGCACCATCAGCACATCATGGCGCTGGTAGTAACGCCGGTTGCCACGGCGCTTGACCGGGTCCAGCGAGGGAAACTCGGTTTCCCAGTAGCGCAGCACATGCTGCTTGACGTCACACAGTTCGGCTACTTCACCGATGGTGAAGTAGCGCTTGGCCGGGATCGGCGGCAGTTCGCGGTTACTGCCCGGATCCAGCATAGGCCTCCACCCTTTCCTTGAGCTTCTGCCCCGGGCGGAAGGTCACCACGGTGCGGGCGCAAATGGGAATTTCCTCACCGGTCTTCGGGTTCCGGCCTGGCCGCTGGTTCTTGCGGCGCAGGTCGAAATTACCGAAACCGGACAGCTTGACCTGCTGTCCCTGCTCCAGCGACTGGCGCAACACGTCAAAGAACGCGTCAACGAACTCCTTGGCTTCGCGCTTGTTCAGGCCGACTTCGTCAAACAGACGCTCGGCCATCTCCGCTTTGGTCAACGCCATCCACTCACTCCCCGCCGGTGGTCAGGCGCGCATGCGCGCCTGGTGTTGTTGCTCGATCGCAGCGACGGCGGCACTAACCACCGGCTCGATATCGGCATCGCTGAGCGTGCGCGAGCCGTGCTGCAAAATCAAGCCCATGGCCAGGCTCTTGTAGCCCGGCTCTACGCCCTGGCCGACATAACGGTCAAACAGCACCACGTCGCGCAGCAGTTCGCCGCCGGACGCCAGCGCGGTGGCGCGCAGGTCCGCCCAGGCCACCGGGCCCGGCACCAGGAAGGCCAGGTCGCGGCGTACCGACGGGAAACGCGAGACGCCAGCGGACTGCGGCAGGGCACGCACCAGCAGCGCGTCCAGGTCCAGTTCGAAGGCATACACCTCCACATCGATGTCCAGCTGCTGGGCCAGGGCCGGGTGCAGCTGGCCGATCCAGCCGATGCACACGCCATCGCGCAGCACGTCGGCCGAGCGGCCCGGGTGGCCATAGCCACGGCTGGACGGCACGAAGCTGAGCTGGGCACCGCTGGCCGCGGCCAGGGCTTCCAGATCACCCTTGATGTCGTGGAAATCGACCTTGCGTGCGACCACACCCCACTGCAGGGCCAAGGCATCACCGCAGACCACGGCGGCAACCCGGCGGGTTTCCAGCGGTGCCTGCCCGGCAACGGCCGGGGCATGGAACACGCGGCCCAGCTCGAAGGCGCGCACGCGGCCGGCCTGACGGGCCACGTTGCGGCCCAGTGCGGCGACCAGACCCGGCAGCAGCGACGGGCGCATCACCGCCAGTTCGGCCGACAACGGGTTGGCCAGGGCCACCTGCCCTTCGTTCAAGCCCCAGGCCTGCAACCAGGCGGCATCGACGAAGGCGAAGTTGATGTTTTCCAGCATGCCGCGGGCGACCAGCTGACGGCGCACCGTGGCATGGTCCAGCACCGTTTCACTGCCGGCGGCAATGCGCGCGGCACCGGCCGGCAAGGTGGTGGGAATGCGGTCGTAGCCGTGGATGCGGGCCAGTTCCTCGATCAGGTCCTCTTCGATGGCGATATCGAAGCGGCTGCTCGGCGCGGTGACCTGCCAACCCTCGGCCGTGGCCACCACGTCCATGCCCAGGGCACGCAGGATGCGCTGCACCTCGGCATCGTCGATGGCCACACCCAGCACGCGGGCAATGCGTGCACGGCGCAGGCCGATGGCCTGCGGCAGCGGCAGCGCGTCGGCCACGTCGGTGACCTGCACCGGGCCGGCCTGGCCACCGGCCAGCTGCAGCAGCAGCGCGGTGGCGTATTCAATGGCAGTTGCCGGCAGCTGCGGATCCACACCACGCTCGAAGCGGTGGCTGGCATCGGTGTGCAGGCCCAGCTTGCGGCCACGGCCCATGATCGCGGCCGGGGCAAAGTGCGCTGCCTCCAGGTAGACCTCGGTGGTGGCATCGGTGACGCGCGAATCAAAACCGCCCATCAGGCCAGCCAGGCCGACCGGCTTGTCGGCATCGGTGACCACCAGGAAGCGGTCATCCAGGGTGGCCTCGCGGCCATCGAGCAGCTTGATCTGCTCACCATTGCGCGAATAACGCACCCCGATCTGGCCGCTCAGGGTGGCCAGGTCGTAGGCATGCATCGGCTGGCCCAGCTCGATCATCACGTACTGGGTGATGTCCACCAGCAGGCTGACCGGGCGGATGCCGGCGCGGCGCAGGCGCTCGGCCATCCAGATCGGGGTGCTGGCAGTGGCGTTGACGCCAGTCACCACGCGGCCGGCAAAGCGCGGCGCATCGGTACCGGCGACCAGGGTCACCGGCAGCACGCGGTCGATCACAGCCGGCACCGGCTGCGCATCAAAGGCAGTGACGGTGCTGCCGCAGGCGGCGGCCACGTCAAAGGCGATGCCACGCACGGAGAAGCAATCGGCGCGGTTGGGGGTCAGCTTGATCTCGATGCTGGCATCGGGCAGCTGCAGGTAATCGGCAATGGCCGTGCCCACCGGGGCATCGGCCGGCAGTTCGAGCAGGCCGGAGGCATCCTCGTCCAGGCCCAGCTCCTTGGCCGAGCACAACATGCCGTTGGATTCGACACCGCGCAGCTTGGCGGCCTTGATCTTGAAGTCGCCAAAGGCGGCGCCAATCATGGCCAACGGCGCCACCAGGCCGGCACGGGCGTTGGGCGCACCGCAGACGATCTGCAGCGGCGCCGGCAAGCCGGCATCGACCTGGCAGATCTGCAGGCGGTCGGCTTCCGGGTGACGCTCGGCGCTGATGATGCGCGCCACCACCACATGCTCCAGGCCTTCGCCCAGTGCCGTGACCTCTTCCACTTCCAAGCCGATGGCAGTGAGCACGGCGGAAAGTTCATCGCGCGATGCCGTCACCTGGACGTGGCTGCGCAGCCAATTTTCGGAGAATTTCATGCTGGTTGGTTCTCAAGGGCAGGCCCTGGCCTGCCGTAGCTGTTCACCGGCCCGCAAGCGGGCCGCCCGCGGCTTGTCAGGCAAACTGGCGCAAGAAGCGCACATCGTTCTCGTAGAACGCGCGCAGGTCATTGACGCCATAACGCAGCATGGCAAAACGCTCCACGCCCAGGCCGAAGGCAAAGCCGGTGTACTTCTCCGGGTCGATGCCCAGGCCGCGCAGCACGTTCGGGTGGACCATGCCGCAACCCAGCACTTCCAGCCACTTGGTGCTGCCGTCCGGCTGCTGCCAGGCGATGTCCACCTCGGCCGACGGCTCGGTGAAGGGGAAATAGCTGGGACGGAAGCGCATTTCGAAATCGCGCTCGAAGAAGGCGCGCACGAACTCGGCCAGGGTGCCCTTGAGGTCGGCGAAGTTGGCGTGCTCGTCCACCAGCAGGCCTTCGACCTGATGGAACATCGGCGAATGGGTCTGGTCCGAATCGGAGCGGTACACCTTGCCAGCGGCAATCATGCGCAGCGGCGGCTGGTGGTTTTCCATGTAGCGCACCTGCACACCGGAGGTATGGGTGCGCAGCAGGCGGCCATCACCGAAGTAGAAGGTGTCGTGCATGGCGCGCGCCGGATGGTGCGGCGGGAAGTTCAGCGCCTCGAAGTTGTGCCAGTCATCCTCGATCTCCGGGCCTTCGCTCAGCTCGTAGCCGAGGCGGCCGAAGATGTCGGTGATGCGCTCCAGCGCACGGGTCACCGGATGCAGGCCACCGCGCTCGCCATTGCGGCCCGGCAGGGTGACATCCACGGCCTCGGCAGCCAGGCGTGCATCCAGTGCGGCGGCATCCAGCACCTGGCGGCGCTGGTTCAGCGCCTCGGCCACGGCTTCCTTGGCACGGTTGATGGCTTCGCCGGCGGCCTTGCGCTGGTCGGCAGGCAGGGCGCCAAGCTGCTTGAGCTGGGCGGTGATGCTGCCGCTCTTGCCAAGCAGGGTCACACGCAGGGTTTCCAGCGCGTCCGGGGTCTGGGCGGCAGCCACATCGGCCAGCGCCTGGGCAGTGAGGGTTTGGATGTCAGTCATGGATCGACGTAAGACCTTCAGTCGGAATGCCGATGCGATCAGCGACGGGCCGACCCCCGGCGCCTGCGCATGCAACCGGCAACACGCTGCCGGCCGCAAAAATGAAAATGGGGAAGGACATCAAGCCCTTCCCCATGTAGTTGCCTGTCCAGGGCCGTTGCCGCAAGGCAGCGACCCGTTGGCCAGGACTTAGGCGGCCAGGGCAGCCTTGGCCTTTTCGGCCAGGGCGGCAAAGCCAGCTGCGTCGTGCACAGCGATGTCAGCCAGAACCTTGCGGTCCAGGGTGATCTCAGCCTTGAGCAGGCCGTTCATGAAACGGCTGTAGCTCATGCCGTTGATGCGGGCAGCCGCATTGATGCGGGTGATCCACAGCGAACGGAAGTTGCGCTTCTTCTGCTTACGGCCAATGTAGGCGTACTGCTGTGCCTTGATGACCGCCTGCTTGGCGACGCGGAAGACCTTGCGACGGGCGTTGTAATAGCCCTTGGCCAGGTCCAACACCTTCTTGTGACGGCGACGCGCCTGAACGCCACGCTTAACTCGTGCCATGTTTTATATCCTCAGAGGTAGGGCAGCATGCGGTCCAGACGGCCGGCGTCTTCTGCGCGGACGTGGTTCGTCTGACGCAGGTTACGCTTCCGCTTGGTCGCCTTCTTGGTGAGGATGTGGCTACGGTTTGCGTGGCCGCACTTGTACTTGCCCGAGGCAGTCTTGCGGAAACGCTTGGCTGCTGCTCGGTTGGTCTTGATCTTGGGCATTGCTATGTCCTTGATGGTTTCTGTCACTGGTTACGGGCGTTGGCACAAGGCCACTCTTTCCATCCCTGCCCTAACCTGCTCGCAACACGCACCATGAGAGCGTGTAGTTCCTGTTGCCCGAAGGCACCCCGGCTATACCGGGCCGCCCATTATGCCAGCCCGGCCGGCCGGCTGCAATGAACAATCACTGATACGACAAGGGGCCGCCATGGCGACCCCTCGTCAGACCGGCCTGAAGGCTGGCTTACTTCTTCTTCGGCGCGATCATCATCACCATCTGACGCCCTGCCAGGCGCGGACGCGACTCGATCACGATGTCCTCGCCCAGATCAGCCTCGATCCGGTTGGCCATGGCACGACCCAAATCCTGGTGGCTCATTTCACGGCCACGGAAACGGATGTTGATCTTGACCTTGTCCCCTTCCTCCAGGAAGCGGCGCATGTTGCGCAGCTTGATCTGGTAGTCACCCTCGTCGGTGACCGGACGGAACTTGATTTCCTTGATGTCTACCTGCTTGCTCTTCTTCTTCGCTTCGCTGGCACGCTTCTGCGCCTCGAAACGGAACTTGCCGTAGTCCATCACCTTGCACACCGGCGGATCGGCCTGAGGCTGGATCTCGACCAGATCCAGGCCCTCTTCTTCGGCCATCGCCAATGCTTCGTCACGGGTCAACACGCCGACCATCTCACCGTCAGAGCCGATCACGCGGACGCGCGGCACTCGGATTTCATGGTTCTTGCGGTTCTGTTTGTTGTCCGGGGTACTGATATTCCAATCTCCCAAGGGGTAGGGTTCAGTGCGCCAGCCAGGCATGGCCGGCGCACCGTGCTAATCAAGCTTGCAGGTCAGCGCGCAGGTGAGCGATGAAGGCATCCAGCGGCATCGAGCCAAGGTCCTCACCGGTACGCGTACGCACCGCCACGGCCCCGTTCTCCTTCTCGCGGTCACCCACGACCAGCAGATACGGCACGCGCTGCAGCGTATGCTCGCGAATCTTATAGCCGATCTTCTCATTGCGCAAATCGGCGTCCACGCGGAAGCCTTGCGCGGCAAGGGTTTTGCGAACGCCCTCGACGTAATCGGCCTGAGCGTCGGTGATGTTGGCCACCACAACCTGAATCGGGGCCAGCCAGGTCGGGAAGACACCGGCGTGGTGCTCGATCAGGATGCCGATGAAGCGCTCCATCGAGCCAACGATGGCCCGGTGCAGCATCACCGGGTGCTTCTTCTGGCTGTTTTCGTCCACGTACTCGGCGCCCAGACGGCCCGGCATCATGAAGTCCACCTGCACGGTGCCCAGCTGCCAGGTGCGGCCGATGGCGTCCTTGAGGTGGTACTCGATCTTCGGGCCATAGAAGGCACCCTCGCCCGGCAACTCGGTCCAGTCCACGCCGCAAGCCGACAGCGCCGAGCGCAGCGCGCCTTCGGCCTTGTCCCAGGTGGCATCGTCACCCAGGCGCGATTCCGGGCGCAGGGCGATCTTGATCTGGATGTCGTCAAAACCAAAGTGCTCGTACACCGCCAGCGCCTGCTGGTGGAAGGCGGTCACTTCGGACTCGATCTGCGATTCGGTGCAGAAGATGTGGCCATCATCCTGGGTGAAGCCACGTACGCGCAGGATGCCGTGCAGCGCGCCGGTCGGCTCGTTGCGGTGGCACGAACCGAACTCGCCGTAGCGGATCGGCAGGTCGCGGTAGCTGTGCAGGCCCTGGTTGAACACCTGGACATGGCCCGGGCAGTTCATCGGCTTGACCGCGTAGGTGCGCTTCTCCGACTCGGTGAAGAACATGTTCTCCTGGTAGTTGTCCCAGTGGCCGGACTTCTTCCACAGGCTCACGTCCAGGATCTGCGGGCAACGCACTTCGCCGTAGCCGCTGCTGCGGTACACGCCGCGCATGTACTGCTCCACTTCCTGCCAGATCGACCAGCCCTTCGGGTGCCAGAACACCAGGCCCGGAGCCTCTTCCTGGATGTGGAACAGGTCCTGCTGCTTGCCGATGCGGCGGTGGTCGCGCTTTTCAGCCTCTTCCACACGCTTGATGTAGGCGTCCAGCTGCTTCTTGTCGGCCCAGGCGGTGCCGTAGATGCGCTGCAGCTGCTCGTTGTTGGCATCGCCGCGCCAGTAGGCACCGGAAATACGGGTCAGCTTGAACGCCTTCAGGAAACGGGTGTTGGGCACGTGCGGGCCACGGCACATGTCCACGTATTCCTGGTGGTAGTACAGGCCCATGGCGGTGATGTCTTCGGGCATGTCCTGGATCAGGCGCAGCTTGTAGTCCTCGCCGCGGGCGGTGAAGGTCTCGATCACTTCGGCGCGCGGGGTCATCTTCTTGACCACGTCGTACTCGGTGGCGATCAGCTCGGCCATGCGCTTTTCGATGGCAGCCATGTCCTCCGGGGTGAACGGGCGCTCGGAGAAGATGTCGTAGTAGAAGCCTTCGTTGATCACCGGGCCGATGACCATCTTCACATCCGGGTACAACTGCTTGACCGCATGGCCGACCAGGTGAGCACAGGAGTGGCGGATGATTTCCACACCCTCCTCGTCCTTGGCGGTGATGATGCGCAGGCGCGCATCGGCGGCAATGATGTCGCTGGCGTCCACCAGCTTGCCGTCCACTTCACCGGCAATGGTGGCCTTGGCCAGGCCGGCACCGATGGACTGGGCCACGTCCATGACGCTGACCGGGTTGTCGAACTGGCGGGTACTGCCGTCGGGAAGGGTAATGGTGACCATGGTTTTATCGTCTGTGAGTGTGCGGCAAAGGCCGCAGGACAACGGGGTGCCCGGATCCGGGCGAAAAAAAAACGCCACGAGGGCGCCTGCAACGGGTGCAACCTCGGGTGGCGTCAGCGATGGGCGGTGGTAGTTGCCATGTCACACACTCGGCCGGCGCGTTGGCGCGGGCCACCATTGGAAGTTGCAATGGCCACTATTTGACCACGAAATGGCCTTGGCTGTCCATCATCAGGGCACTCGCCCCTCCCATTCACGCCAGCACGAATCAGTGCCGCGGCCCAACGCAAACGATCCGAACCTGGCCGGCGCATCCTCGCGTGCAACAGCCTGCCAGCACATCCAGCTCGACAGCTCCGGCAGGGAGCGCCCACTTGCACAAGCTGCCCGGGCAACAGCACATGAGTCACCCCACGCCAGAGCAGGAAACCACCAAACCTGAGCTCAGGCCCCATCAATAATACGGCACAAGATCGGTACGAAAATCAATGCAGACAGCCTTGTGCACCTTGCATTCCGCGGATGGGGAAATGGCAGAGCATTCCTGACGGACCGCGCGCCTACTGGCCCGACCATTGGAACCCGTCCTGAAAATTCGGTGCTTTAGACCTTCAAGATTCACACTGCCGACACTGGCGCATGAATTACGCCATGTCCCCAATACCTCGCAGTCATCATTACCTGCACGCCGGCATGCCGTCATGGCATCAGCCGTGACGCCGGCCAAGCCGCCACCATCAGCCCCGGTGACCCAGTAAGTGGTATCACCAGACATGGACTTGACATAGGCGCCATAGCCCTCGTAACGGACAACATGATGCCCTCGGACAGAGCAATCCATGCTGCCGGGCATCGTACCCAACGGACAACGTGGCTGTGAAAAAGAATCTAGCGGAAGCAACAGGATCGAAAAACCCGAAAAAATCAATGCCAAAAAACGCAAATGCATAAATAACTCCCAAGAGTCATTCCGGCCTTCCGGCAACACCAGCAGCGAGCAGCCACTGCCACACGCACCACCATAGCCATAGCCATTGAAGCAACAAAGGCAAGGACTGCCTGTAAGAAGAAAATTTCAATTCCTCACAGGACTGGTCGCTGAAATAAAGGCTTCGCCTGATCAAGAAGCAGGAAAACAATACGCAGCCAGGATTTTCCGTCCTGCGGCATCCAACCGAAGTCCCCCCCCTGCTGGAATCCTGGCAAACACAGGCATCAGACCCATCACCCATTGCATCAGAGCAACTGAAAGAGAGCCCACCTCATTCCACAGCCTTCATAACGATCCACGTGACAGCCGCCCACCTACTCACCGGCCCCACATGCTTAACTAGCAGCAAGCGCCCATTCGGACATGCCGATTGCGCCATGACATCTTGTAGCGACAGCGCAGCCAAGGCAGCGACAGAAATCAACATCAATATGCGCACAACCATCAGCAGCCATTGAGGCAATTACGGAAGCCCGAAAACCAAGCGCACCAGGAATTAGCCCCACCTGACACCTCACACGTTTTCCGGAAAAATACCACCACCATCAACGACCTTACCCAGAGCCACAAATTATCGACACATGATTGGCTCAACCCGGCTCCGTGGAAGGAATCATGCCGCCACTGTAACAGCGCTGAACATAAGAGGGAATGTACTGATAGTTCACTGGATAATTGGGGGCGATCGGCATCCATGTACCCAGCTCTGATACGACGGGCATCCAATTGTGATCCGGATATCCCCGGCGGCAAAACCGCTCAACATCCCCAGAATATCGAGAAGGAATCTGGCTACGCACATAATCAACGTGCGGCAAGGCAAGAACGGCAACAGGGGTAACCGCCGCGATGACAGCACACGAAAGAAAAACAATAACCATTGTATTTCGCATACAACCTCCTCAGGCAAAACAACAGCCACTAGCTATAAGTTTTCAGGATAAAACGCTAAAAGCGAACAAAGCAAACCAGCAAGCCGCAGCGGAGACCAACGCAGGAAAACACCGGAGACACCGCGATCAATCACTTCACATGCAGGATCGAGAAGCGAAGATTCCACAACCAATCAGTAAGGAACCAAATCCGTCCTGAAGTCGATGCAGCGTGGATTCCTTACCACAGTGCACTTGCCCGTGGGCGCAATCCTTTCACACTCCGCCCTAACTGCTCGCTTACTGGCACGGCCATTTGATCCCGTAGCAAAGATTATCTCCTTAACCCCATCAACTACAACACTACCCGCACTTGCACATGAATTCCTCCATGTACCTATTATTCTGCAATCGTGATTTCCTGCATTTCGGCAGGACCCCATAGCCTCGGAAATAACGCCCTCCATGCCATCAGAATTGGCGGCCATGGCAGAATAGACCATTTCCGAAGACCTCGATCCGGCATAAGCACCATACCCTTCATGACGGACAATTTGAACATTTTGTGAACCACCATCGGGGCCACACATGCGACTCCCAGCAACAGCCCCTGCTGGACAAGCCGTTTGCGCCATTGCTGGCTCGTACAACTGGAGGGAAAAAACACAGGCGCACAAAACAAGCCTATACAACCGACCACTGAATGCCATTTCAGAACCCACCATTGAACAAAACAATAATCAAAAAACAATCACACCCCATCAGCATTTTTCCGCACACCACCACCATTACTCACCCCCGGCGGGGCATTTGTCGCCTGCGAGAACTGCCCACCCATACCAGCGTATGGACTGAAATTACCGAGCGAGCCTTGGAAGAACATGGCGGCCATCGGCGGGGTTGCGAGGATCAGAGTAGACAGAATCAACCCCATCCCCCCTTGCTGCACAGCCTGGGCATTGAGCCCCTGCTGGCCAAGAAATTCCAGACCATCAATGGAGCTCAGTCCCTTGCTCGCCCAAGCGGCCACAGCCACACGCGCGACCATTTCCATTGCCACCGAAGTGACAAACACCAGCACCGCCTGTGAAAACAGAGTGCCAATGCCATAAAAGAGCCAGCGCTGGAACAAGGACTTGGTCTGGTCGAACAGCAGACAGAGGATGAAAATTGGCCCAAAGCCAATGAACATGGCAATGGCGATCTGATACAGCAGCAGCATCGATCCAGCCACAATTGCAGGACCACCGGAACCGACACCCGCCATCAATTTCGCTTGGCGCTTGCTGTCATCAAGTTCCTTGTCTTCCTGGGCCTGGACCTGATCGATAGCCATCATGGAAATGGTCATCAATGCCAGATTCTTGTCGATCATAGAATTGACATTGCCATCCTCGCCCGTGACCAGCTCGGTCACCTGACCACCAAGGTCATCAACAAAGAAGTCGCGCAGGTCCGTGCCATAAAAGGCAAATCCACTGGCACACACACAGATCACCGCAGCACGGGCGCTATTGACCATCAATGCGGACATCGACTCACGTGATTGGCCAGTGACGATTCGAAACCCCTGGATCATGAACCAGATGGTCAATGCCGTCAGCGCCGCACCGGCCACCATCCGCGTCACGCGATTGAGCGTTTCATCGGCAAACTTGTCGATCGACGTTTCCAGAAAACTATATATAGCCTCGAAGAAGGCCATCTGCTGCAGACCGTCGATAATTCCATTCCATTCCATCTCGCCATTCCCTCTTCTGCCACAGGCAGACAATCAACCTTTATCAACGAATCTTCAACGCAGCCTGGATGACTGAGCCACCGACCAAGGATTTGACAATGTCCTGCCACAGGCCACCTGCAGAATCATCGCCAGTACCGCCACCATTGACTACCCGACGACCCAGCGAATCGTTATAACTGGACAGAAGCCCCGCATACTGCTCGTACTGGGATTGTCGTTCGCGGAACGTGGTAACAGCCATATCGAATTCAAGCTGAGCCGACTGCAGCGTCACCTGGTGGGAACCAGCAGAATTGAAACCGCGGCTACCATTCTGATGGTCTTTAATATCTTTCAGAACATTCTGCTCGTAACGCTGCTTGATAGCTGGCAACGTAACGGACACCAGCTCAACAGACTCGTTGTAGCGGATATTCGACAAGACCCGGATGGCACCGCAAATTTCGGCCTGGGTATTGGTTATCTGCTCATTAGTGGCGCCAGCAGGCACACTGAAACCGGTCCGCAGGCGCGCCTTGATTGCCGACGCAGTAAGACTACGCCCAGCATCCCCGCACGAAACCGAAATTCCGAAGCCTTCATCCACTTTCGCCAACTGCTGCCCCGCCGGCCAGCTGTGTTCGGAAATCACTCCAACAACTGCCGAACCGTTCTGCCCATGCTTCTTGTAATATTCAAGAATAGAATTGGTGTAACTCTCGATATTCTCAAGATACCTATGCGACTTATCGTCCTTGACATTCCAGGAGGCCAATGCCGTAGCAGGAATGACTGCCGACACAACCACGGCCAGGGCGACAGCCCGGATTACGAACGATTTCCTGTTACGGCGCATAACCTACTCCTTGTCTGACAGGGCTATCGATACTGAAAGCCACGTTCAAATGATGTGTCGAACATCCCATTTCGCAACTGTGCATCAGGCCACCGCCTTGCCCGAGCCCTTGCGGTTGGCATAGAAGGCATCCAGCCACTGGTCCGGGGTGAGGGCATCGACCTGCACACCGGTGTCGCTGGCGGTCTTGGCCAGCACCCGGTTCAGGATCTCGATGTTGTCGGTGGAGGCAGAAATCACCGCCAGGGCGTCATCCAGGCCACGCAGGTTGAGCTGGCACACAGTAGATGAATGCCCCTGCTTGACCAGGAAGCAACGCGAGCGCTCATCCAGGCTGACCACCACCTCGAACTCGGCCTCGGTCAACTTCAGGCCTTCGATGTAGTCCTTCTTGGAGGCATTGGGGTTGGGCAGCAGGATCAAGGTGGCGGTCTGCTCGATCAGCGCGGCGGCAATGTCACTGGCCAGGGCGTCTTCCGGGCTCTGGGTGGCGAAGATGCCCAGGCCGTTCTGCTTACGGATGGTCTTCTGCTTGTTCTTGGCAAACTCCTTCAGCCCGCCCTTGCCATCGAGGATCTTCCAGAACTCGTCCATCACGTAGATCAGCGGGCGGCCATCGATCAGCTCTTCCAGGCGATGCAGCAGGTAGTTGATCACCGGCACGCGCACTTCGGCGTTGTCGATGATGTCGGTGTAGTCGAAACCGATGATGTTGGCCCGGGTCAGGTCCACCGTGTCACGCGGATTGTCGAACACCCAACCCAGCGAATTGCCGGCCGTCCACTTGCGGATGCGTGCATACAGCGAGTCATCACCCATGTTGGGCAGCGACTTCTGGAAGTTGGTCAGGGTACGCAGGTGCATCGGCGTATCGAGCATGTTCTCAACAGCGCGGAAGATGTCCTCATCCTCACGCGCGGTGTATTCATGCTTGCCGCACAACACCTTGACCAGGTCAGCCAGGAACTGCACGTTGGCATCGCTGCGCTGGCACTGGAACGGGTTGAAACCGGTCGGCTGGCCATTTTCCAGGGCCAGATAGTTGCCGCCGCAGGCGCGCACGAAGATCTCCGCACCCTTGTCCTTGTCAAAGAAGAAGATGGTTGGTGCCGGGTCGTACTTCTGTACCTGGCTGAGCAGGAAGTTGATCAGCGCGGTCTTGCCGGTACCTGACTTGCCGATGACCATGGTGTTGGCAATGGCCTTCTCGCCCAGCGAGTTCTCCGCCGGATGGGTGGCATGGAAATTGAAGTAGTACGGCTGGCCGTTGGTGGTCTGCAGCACCGTGACGCACTTGCCCCACGGGTTGCGGTCCTGCTTACCGGTGGCAAAGTTGTGCAGCGGCGACAGGCCGAGGAAGTTCAGCGAACTGACATTGGCCTGACGGGTGCGGTAGCGCCAGTTGCACGGCAGCTGCGAATAGAACGAGGCGGCGATGGCCACATCCTCCTTGGCCGAGACAAAGCCGGCGTTGGACAGCTCCGCACGCGCAGTGGCCACCTGCTGCTGCAGCGCTGCCTGGCTGTCGGCATACAGCGCGATGATGTAGTGGTACTCGCCGAGCACGAAATTGCCCGAGCTGAGCTGGTCCATGGCCTCGTCCAGCTCGACGATCTGGCTGACCGCCTTGTCGCCGGAGGAGATCATCAGGCCCTTGGTGCGATCCAGCACACGCAAGGCGTCCTGGCGCCCGATCGGGCTGAAGCTGTGGGTGATGACGTACTCGAAATCCAGGTACTTCAAGCCGTTGAGAATGCCCGGATAGGTGGAATCCGGATATTCCTTGATATTGAGGATGGCCCCGTAGTGATTCTTGCCGGCCGGGGTGGTGATCACATAGTCACCGGTCTTCACCGAGAAGGTCTGCCGGCTGACGGCCAGGTAATCCTTGACCGAGGCATTGAGCACCGGCACCGGCTCGGCCACCCGGTTGAGCAGGTAACCGAAGAATTCCAGGGTTTCGGAAAACACCATGCCGTTGCTGGCTTCATAGATGCCCATGCGCTGCGGCGAGTAATCCTTGAGCACCGCCTCCACGTTCTCGGCCAGTTCCATGACCTTGGAGATCGCCTGCTCCTCCATGGCCCGCAGCTTGCCGATGTCGTCGGTCTTTTCGACAAATGCCTTGCCGCCGGTCACTGGGCGGTAGATCAAGGTCAGGTACAGCTCGTTGACCATGACCCGCTGGCCGGACAGGGAGTCGTAATAGGCCTGCGACAGTTCCTGGTTGAAGCGCTGCGCGTAGCGCGAGTCACCACTGATGCTGCCCTTGCGGCGCACATCGTGGACCCAGAAGGCCACATTGGTGTAATCCGGCGCACGCAGGGTCTGCAGCATGCGGTTGAAGGTGTTGTGGCGATGCTCCAGCTCCCACTCCTCACGACCGACGAAAGGCAAACCACCGAGGAACCAGGTCATCAGGTAGTCGCCGCCGGTGGTCTTGACCACGGTCGGTGACACATGGCTGGAAAAGGGAACAAATTCGGCGATGGCGGTATCAGGAGAGAACATCACACTTACCAAGGTAGAAGGCCCCGGCACCGCTAAGGTGCCAGGTCCGGGTCAACGCGGAGGCTGCTTGCGATGATCGTTGGGGCTGTACACCCACATGCCATCATTGCCGGCAATGTTGCGTGTACGCAGGCGGAACTGCAGTTTCAGACCGAGCAGGCGAAAAATCATTTCGTCACGCTTGGCCATCATCCGCATCACCATGATCACCAGCGGCACCAGGACGATGAGGAAATAGTTCCGGCTCCACACCATCACCAACAGGACCGCACCCACCCCAACGAAGAACGGCACGACTGGAACGCCCAGGAACATCGCTGGGCGTGTACAGCCGCGGAACATCGCGTTTTTACGCATTCTCGTACTGGCTGGCTTCGATGCTGATGCTGCCGGTGGTGGTGGTCTTGCAGGCTTCGTTGTCCGGCATGATCATCGAGGCGATCTGGCCGGCAGCACCGATCAGCAGGCCACCGATCAGGATCGGCGCCACGTCGGAAATGCGCTTGTGGGCGAAAGCGATCTGGTAACCGGCGAAGATGATGGCGATGGTCACCACGGCGATCGAAGCAATCGACAACAGCCCGTTGATGTTGTCCAGGAAGCCGCACACGCTACCTTCGGTATCGCCGTAACGATCATTGGCCAGTACCGGAGTGATCATGACGGCCAGCAACAGGCCGGCGTTGCGGATGGTCTTGCCGGCGTTGACCAGCTTGTTGTTGATACCTTGCTTTTCCATGGCATTTCTCCTACTTGCAAACAATGGGCACGAGGCCCGGACACGCCGGCTTGCGACCGGCTAGAAAACCCAGGCGCTGTCACGCTCTGGAAGATTGGGTACTGCCATGGCCTGGGCCACGGCAACCGGTGCGGCCGGCAGGGCCGATGAAGACATAGCGGCAGTGCTGACAGCCGGGGCCGGCATGACCGTAGTGGACACGGCCACCGGTTGCCCGCGTACCTGCACACTGAGCGGCTGCGCCACGGTCTGGTCGGCTGCAGCAGCTGCGGCGATCGGCGCTGCCACCCGTGATACGGGTTCGGCACGTTGCGGCATCACCGCGTGGGCCAGTCGCTGCGGCACCTCGGCCACGATGCGTCGACTGGTACGGTGCTGTTCGCCACCCGCCAGGGCAATGGCCGACTGCTCGCGTCGCCCCATCAGTGCCGTGGCCTGTGCATCACGTGCCAGCGAGGCAAATACTTTCTGCACGTAACCGTGTCGATAGCCGGTAGTGAAATTGCCGGAGTAATAGCAACTGAAAGCCTTGCCCCAGTCCTGTCCGGAGCGCGCATGGCACTCGGACAGGATGCGCGCACCGGCGCGCACGTTGTTGCACACATCAAAAGCCTGCTCGTAGCTTCCCAGGCCCTGCTTGGACAGGTTGTAACGATTGACCTGGACCAGGCCAACAGAGAAGTTCCTGCCCTGCTCTTCCAGCATTTTGGCCGTGCTCACCGCCTCGGCCAGATTGCGCGGCTGGCGTACCAGACGCCCCCCCACCACACCAATGGCATAGGGGTTGTGCGACGACTCGACCTGGGCAACGTGCTGCATCAGCTGGCCGGGTATGGCCATGTCGTTGCAGGCAGCCATCAATTCCAGTCCTGGCAACATGGGTCAGTCAGCCTCCCAGCGAGCGTTGCGGATCGAAATCGATCCCGGTGATGTGACGGCTGCCACCATGGGCCGCGATATGCACGACCACGTCGATGGTCAGCTGCAGCAGGCGCTTGATCACGGAAAACTCCAGCCCCGAGCCTTCGGCCGATGCCTTGACCATCAAGGCCAGCTGATCCCAGGTCTGGCCGATGCTGCCGGCGTGACAACTGGTGATCGAACCGGGGTGACCGGAGGCACAGTTGCGGATGAAGTAGAACGATTCATCACCGCGCAACTCGGCCAGGATGATGCGGTCCGGCTTCATGCGCAGGCAGGCCTCCATGCAACTTTTGGCGGTGACATTGGCCGTGCTCTGCCCGCCCTTGGAGTACAGCAGGTGGACCACATTGGGCTGGGTGATGAACAGCTCCCGCGCATCCTCGATGGTGACCAGGCGCTCGTCTTCCGGGATATGGTTGACCAGCGCCTTCATGAAGGTGGTCTTGCCCGAACCGGTCGCGCCGGCCACCACGATGTTCTTCTTGTAATGCACCGCCTTGCGGAAGAAATCGGCATAGCGGCGCTGCGAGCGCAGTTCCAGCAGTTCCTGATCATGTGCACTCAGGCTGGGCGCCCCCTCCAGCACCCGTTCGAAGAATCCGTCCTGCTGGTACTGGTCCAGGCTGCGGGTCTGGTGCGAAGGCAGACGGATGGTGATGGACACCGTGCCCGGTGCGCAGGCTGGCGGAATCACGAACTGGGCACGCTGGCCGGTCGGAAAGGTCAGCGACACCACCGGATCGGTGTCGGTGATGCGCTGCCCGGTATTGCTCTCATTGACAATGGCCACACAGAACTGGCGCGCACGCTCGAAGGTCATGCCAGGCACCTGCACGCATTGCCAGCGCCCACGCGACTCCAGCCAGACCTCGCCCGGCCGGTTGATGCAGATTTCCGTCACGTCATTGCTGGCGATGTAATCCCCAATGCCCAGGGCCTGGAACTGGTAGTCCAGGAAGGCGTTGTTGACCGCATCGGTATCGATGGCCATGCCCATGACGTGCTCAGCGCCTCAGGTTGGCCACGACGGAGGAGAAATCCACATCGCGTGCGACATAGACATTGACCACGGTGCCCTGGTTGATGGTCACGGTCGGACGGCGGTTGAGCTGCTGGTTGAGCACCTGGTTGGCCATGTTTTCCATGGTGCGTGCCGTGGCACTTTCATACGGCGAGCTGACGATGGTGCCGTTGGCCCCCACTTCATACTCGGCCGGGCCATGCTCGGCAGCGGCGTACTTGAAGCCATCGGCCACCAGGCTGATCAACAGTGCGGCAGATATCTTCTGCCCCCAGTGATTGTCCAGATCACCCGGATGACCCGCACCGCCAAGGCCATCGATACCCGGGCTGGACATCTGCACATCCACCCCATTGGGCGTGGTGATGCGGTCCCAGATCACCTGGACGCGATCGGTCATCGCCCCACTGTAGGAACCAAAGACCTTGGAGCCGCGCGGCAACAGCAGGGTCTGACCGGTGGTCGAATAGACCGGCTCGGTCACGATGCAGCTGGTGAAGCCCGGATGATCGGTGACCACACGGGTTTCCAGCACACAGCGGATATACGTGCCACGTTGCAGCAAGGTATCGCGGCGGTGCAGGAAGCCGGCCTGGCCGACATCCTTGAGCTGGGCCTGGATGGTGGCATCCCCACCAGCGGCACCCGGCATGCCCGTCTGGCCCGGCATCTGGCCCATGCCGAACTCCGGCGACATCCCGGCACCAGCCTGCATGCCACCGGCATCATCGATACGCCGCGAGACCAGACTCGGCCCACGCGGTGCAGCAGCCTGGCCCATGTCGCCTCCGGGCATTGCCATCGGCATCGGCTCGGCCAGCGGCAACGGCGGCACCATCGGCACCGGCTCGGCCGGCGGCGGCAGGTTGGGCATCCGTGCGACTGCCGGAGTTTCCGGAATGTACGGGCGCTCCTCACGCGGGGCAGCAGCCGGCTTTTCCGGCTCCTTGCTGCGGCCGAGCATCAACCAGGCCATCCCCAGCACCAGCAGGATCAGCAGGCCGAGGAACATCAGCGCCTTGCGGTTCATGCGCTGGTTTTCTTCGGTACGCAGCTGCGGTGCGGCCGCATCCAGATCCGGCACCGGCTCGGCGCGGGCAGCATTGATGTAGGGGTTGCTGGCCAGGGCCGGGTCAATGGCACCCGGGTCGTTCACATTTTCCGTAGGGTTGTGACTCATTACTGCTTCTTCCTCCGCAGCCCGACCACGTTGTCACCATGACGCATCAACAGGTAGGGATAGGTGCCATGAACGATGATCGTGTTGCCTTCCACCGTGGTGTTGACCACAAATTCCTCCGAGCGCTCGCGTTCGCGGGCATACACGGCCGGGAAATTGCCGGTCGGGAAGGAAACGCCGTCGTTCAAACGGACATAGGTGAAACGGCCATCGTCATAAACCGCCACCGGCACCATCCATGCCGCCTTGCTGCGGGTGGCATAGTCATAGCCATAGTTGTACTGACGGTCTTTTTCGATCCCGGTGGAGGCACGCACCAGATCAACCGGCTCGGGCACTGCGGCGGCTGATGCACCGGTGGCAGTGGCCGCACCGAAGCTTTCCGGCGGATAGCTGAAGCGTATCTTGTACTGCACACCTGCTGCGCGGGCCTGGGACAACTCGCGCCAGTCAGTGGCCACCACCTTCAGCTCGAAGATGTAGGAATGGGTCGCCGTGCGCACCACCATGTTGGTGTCCACGTCCACATTCTTCGGCTTCAGGTAAAAGACGTTGTCGCGCCGGCTCAATTCCCAGCCACTGCTGAAGCCAGTGGAGTAATCCAGGATCTGCTCGGACGGATCCAGCTCGATCTGGGTGGTGATGCCAAGGCCGGTGCGCACCGGATATACCGCATCCGGCACGTAGGCATAGGTATCAATCACACGCTGCCCCACCGCCACAGCTCCGGCCGGCACCTCCTGGGCGAGCACTGCCGGCGTGGCTGTGGCAAGCACAGCAGCGGTCACTGCCGCCATCAGGCCAAGTTTCAAACTCCGATTCATCGTGCAACATCTCCATTGGATGGCGGCAGTACACCGATGGCACCAGCAGCACCTGCCGTTCCCTGCCCTTGCTGTGACTGTTGTTGTTGCAGCTGCTGTTGCTGCAGCATCTGCAATTGCAGCTGCAACTGCTGGATCTGCGCCGGGTCCACCGGCGCGACCGGAGCCGGCATCGCACCATCGGCAGGCAACTGCATCGGCGTTGCCTCACCCGCAGCCGCCATCGGCAGCTCCGGCAAGGTGGCGGCCGGCACCGGAGACAGCTCGACCTCGCCCGGTGTGGTCGTGGCCGCATCACTGTCCACCCGGTAGGTCTTGACCTGGAATCCGAGCGGGTTCTGCACGCGGTCGGCATCGCTCAGGCGCAGGTTCGGGTTGTACTCGAACTCGATCATCGCCACCTTGTTGTCGATGACACGGCTGCCGCCGGTTTTCTTGTCAAACAGCACGCGCTGGAAACGCACCGTTGCCGCGCCTTCGCGCTTGGGCCCACCCACGCGCTCCAGCACAATGCTCAGGATGCGGATGCGCACTGCACGGTCACGCCCGTACAGGATCGAGGGATTGGCCGGATTGGACTGCCCCCACAAAGCACGCATTTCCGAGGACACCGAGCCGGTGCTCATCAGGAACGGCAACTTCCAGTCGCCAGACTGGGAGGTCATCATCAACTCGTAGTCATAGCTTTCGCGGGCCACGATGAAGCGATGGATGTTCGAGCGCGCCACGGCCTGGTCGGCATACAGACGGTTGTCATCGGCCGAGCTGACCAGCCGGCTGACCTGGGCATTGCCGGTTATCGGGTCCAGCACCACCAGATACGGCTCGCGCTCCTTCAGCGGCAGCATCATGAAGATGGCACCGGACATGATCAGCGTCACCGCCAACGAGGTTCCCGCCACCCACCAGGCGCGCTTCTGGCTGCGCTTGGCCAGATCTGCAACGCTGACTTCGTAATTCACCGCACGAGCGACCGCCGCATCCACTGCCGGGCCCGTCTTCTTCTTGCCACCAATCATCATTCCCCCTGTCCGGCACTGCCTTGCTTGTCGTGGCGTTGGTAAGCGATCAACCTGCCGCCAACGCCGGCTCGGCAATCAATGCATTGCCGTCTACCCGGACCATCACGCCCTGTGCGGCATAGGCCTGGGCAACAGCTGCTGCCGCCTGCTGCAGGTCGGTGGCACTGACCTGTGCCACCTGCTGGTGCAGGGTGTAATCAGATTGCAGGCGGTAATCCAGACGGTAGCCGCTGTCGGCGGCCCAACGCTCAAGCATGGTCTTCAGGGTCCGGTCCATCGGCGAAGCCTGATAGACATAGGCCGCATGCAGCGGCAGCTCCTGGGGCTGGTCGGTGAAATGGTTCACCGGCTTCCAACGACCGCCAAACTCCTTGGCCGGCGTCGTACCGCAACCGGACAGCGCAACGCCCAGCCCTGCAACCATCAGCAACAAAAACGGCTTTTGCCTCACAAATCCCCCTGCGTCACGCAACATGAATGCACACAGCTCTACCCGACCCAACGTAAAGTTGCGGTCAAGGACAGCCTTATGTTTGTCTTGGCGTACGACAGATCTGTGCCGGGAACAGCACGACACGCGATCCATCGCATTGGTGATGGGCAAGTACCGTGACAGCGCAGCTGCCCCCAAGTCCTTGCCAGATCACTGGCTAGAGGCTGTATTTATCGAAGCGATATACAGCACTGATGATGTGTGACTCTGGACGTCGGCATGTGACACGTCAAGCATTCAGCTGACATTTTGCGTCAAAAAGCCGACCAATCATCCAAACAATGACACAGGTCAACAATTCACATTGAACCAGGACACAGTCAAACCCTGATCAAGGGCACATCGATTTTGGGCAGCAGACGCGAGGTGAAGTAGCGATCCTTGTAGTAACGGATCTTGTCGCACTTGACCGGGTGCGGGATGCCCTCATACAGGAAGACCTCACTGTCATTGCCCATGGCCTTGAGCTCCTGCGGCAGCATCAAAGCACGGCGCTCCTCGCTGTGACTGGTGGTCACACTGTTGCTTGGGCCATTGGAGTGGGACTTGTTGCGCTTGCGGATGGTGGTGTAACCCAGCATTTCCGAGTAGTCATTGGCATCCTGCTGCTCGCGCGGCGCATACAGGATCTGCAAGGCATGGTTGGTGATGATGGTGCGCGAGACATCCCTGCCGTAGGTCGCATCGAGCTGGGCCATGGACTGGATGATCGGCAGCAGGCGCACGTTGTAGCCGGCCATGTAGGACACCGCCGAGGCAATGATGTCCACCCGTCCGATCGCGGTGAATTCATCCATCAGCAGCAGCACCTGGTGCTTGAGCTCCGGGTTGGCCTGCGGCAACTCTCGCGTGTTGAGGTTGATGATCTGGCTGAAGAACAGGTTGATGATCAGCCGGCTCTCGGCCAGCTTGTTGGGCTGGATGCCGATGTAGATGGTCATGCGCTGCTTGCGCAGCGCAGTCAGGTCGAAATCATCGGCACTGGTGGCCGCATCCAGGACCGGGTTGATCCAGGCATTGAGCGGCTCCTTGAACGTACCCATGATCGAGGCAAAGGTTTCATCGGCCTGCGACAGCAGGTTGGCAAACGCCTGGCGCGACTTGTCACTCAGGAATGGCCGCTGCGCCAGCTGTTGCAGGAACTTGCGCAGGTCGGTGCCATCGCCCGATGACAGGCGATAGATCGCCCCCAGGGTGGGCGCTGCGCCGGCGGGGAAGCCGATGGCGATCTCATCGTCCCGGTTCTCGAACAGGTACAGGGAAAAGGCCATGAAGGCATTGCGCGCCTGGCTGACCCAGAATTTCTGGTCATCACTGCCATCCGGATACAACATCGCCGCGATGGCCATCAGGTCAGAGACACGGAAGGCCGGATCTGCCGAAACATAGGTCAGTGGATTCCAGCGATGGGTGCGGCGATCCTCGGCAAACGGATTGAACAGGAACACCTTCTGCCCCTGGCTGGCACGCCAGCCCGAGGTCAGGTCGTAGTTCTCCTGCTTGATGTCCAGCACCACCATCGATTCCTGGTAGTCCAGCAGGTTGGGGATGACCACCCCCACACCCTTGCCCGAGCGGGTGGGCGCGGCCAGGATGGCGAACTGCTGCCCTGACAGGCGTACCAGGCGGCCACCGAACTTGCCGACCACGATCCCGGTCTTTTCCTTCTTGAACAGCCCGGCACTGGACAGATCCCCCGCCGTGGCAAAACGGGCATCGCCGTGCAGCTGCTGCCCCTTGTCACGCAGCAGCAGGTACAGCACGCCCAGACACAGCAGCAGCGGCAAGCCGAAACCAAGCACGCCAGCCAGGCGGATGCGCCCCACATACGGCTGCACCTGCGGCAGATCCATGGCCGCCAGATAGGTGTAGTAGGTATCCAGCTGCATCGGTACATGACCGAGCCCGAGCAAGCGCAAGGTCAACCAACCGGAGAACACATAACCAAGCAGCAGCCCGGCCAGCACGACTCCCACCACCCACAACATCCTGTTCCTGCGCAACACAACGCCTCCCTGTCCGGACAACCACGCAACCACGGCAGACACGGCACAACTGCCGTGCAACCACTGATGTTGCCCCAGTCGATGACCGATAGTGCCACCGAATCAATGGCAATCTACCGTTTTGCAAAACGCCGCACAGTTCAGGGCGAAAAACAGGCACAAAAAAACCAGGCAGCGCCTGGTTGTTTTTCACTTCGCGAGGAAGTGGTGGGCGGTACAGGGTTCGAACCTGTGACCCCTACCATGTCAAGGTAGTGCTCTACCGCTGAGCTAACCGCCCACTGGGCACCGAATGTCGTTTCGGAAAAGCCAGTATTTCCTGGCCATATACGCCACTTCCAATCCGGAAGTGGTGGGCGGTACAGGGTTCGAACCTGTGACCCCTACCATGTCAAGGTAGTGCTCTACCGCTGAGCTAACCGCCCTTCGCGTTCCGCCGTAGCGTTGCGAGGTGCGTATATTAGGCAAGATTTTTCACTTGTGCAAGCCCTTTGTGAAAATATTTCACATCAGGCTCGCTTCCTGCAATTTCTGGATCTGGTCACGCACCCGGGCAGCATCCTCGAACTCCAGGTCCCGGGCATGCTGATACATCACCTGCTCCAGCCGCTTGAGCTCGGCTGCCTGCTGCGCCGGCGACAGGCGCAGGTAGCTGCTGGTGGCGTCAGCCACCTGGGCCACCCGCTCGCGCCCCTTGCCCTTGCTGCCCCGCCCGGTCGACGGTGCCGCATCACTGCTGCTGCCCACATCCAGTACATCGGTGATGGTGCGTGCCACCGACCGCGGCACGATGCCATGCAACTCGTTGTACTCGACCTGCTTGCTGCGACGACGGTCCGTCTCGTCAATGGCCGCCTGCATCGAACGGGTCATCCGGTCCGCGTACAGGATGGCCTTGCCACGTACATTGCGCGCCGCACGGCCAATGGTCTGGATCAGTGAGCCGGTCGAACGCAGGAAGCCCTCCTTGTCGGCATCCAGGATGGCCACCAGCGAGACCTCGGGCATGTCCAGGCCCTCGCGCAGCAGGTTGATGCCGACCAGCACATCGAACTTGCCCAGGCGCAGGTCGCGAATGATCTCCACCCGCTCCACCGTATCCACATCCGAATGCAGGTAGCGCACGGCAATGCCATGTTCGGACAGGTATTCGGTGAGGTTCTCAGCCATGCGCTTGGTCAGGGTAGTAACCAGCACACGGTCGCCCTGGGCTATGCGCTCGCGCGCCTGCCCCATCAGGTCATCGACCTGGGTAGCCACGGGGCGGATCTCCACCACCGGATCGATCAGGCCGGTCGGGCGCACCACCAGTTCGGTGATTTCCTCGCTGGCCTCACGCAATTCATAGGGCCCGGGCGTGGCCGACACGTAGATTGCACGCGGGCAACGCGCCTCCCACTCTTCAAAGCGCAAGGGCCGGTTGTCCAATGCCGAGGGCAGGCGGAAACCGAACTCCACCAGGGTTTCCTTGCGCGAGCGGTCACCCTTGTACATTGCGCCGATCTGCGGAATGGTCACGTGCGACTCGTCAATGACCAGCAAGGCATCGGCCGGCAGGTAATCAAACAGGGTCGGCGGCGGCTCCCCTGGCCCCTTGCCGGTCAAGTGGCGTGAGTAGTTTTCGATGCCGTTGCAGTAACCCACCTCGGCCATCATCTCGATGTCGTACTGGGTCCGTTGGGCCAGGCGCTGCGCCTCGACCAGCTTGTTGGCCGCATACAGCTGCTCCAGGCGCTCCTTCAATTCAACCTTGACCGTCTCGATCGCCGCCAGCACCCGCTCACGGGTGGTGGCGTAATGGGTCTTGGGATAGATGGTGTAGCGCGGCAGCTTGCGCAGGCTTTCGCCGGTGAGCGGGTCGAACATGCTCAACTGCTCGACCTCACCATCGAACAACTCGATACGCACCGCCTCGCTGTCCGATTCGGCCGGGAACACATCCACCACCTCGCCACGCACCCGGAAGCTGCCGCGTTCCAGCTCGTATTCGTTGCGCGTGTACTGCAAGGCGGTGAGATGGTTGATCAGGTCACGCTGCTCGATCCGCTCGCCACGCGACAGGATCAACCGCATGGACAGGTAATCTTCCGGCGCACCCAGGCCGTAGATCGCCGAGACCGTGGCCACCACAATCACATCGCGCCGGCTCAGCAAGGCCTTGGTCGCCGCCAGGCGCATCTGCTCGATGTGCTCGTTGATCGAACTGTCCTTCTCGATGAAGGTGTCCGACGAGGGCACATAGGCCTCGGGCTGGTAATAGTCGTAATAACTGACGAAGTACTCCACCGCGTTGTCCGGGAAGAACTGCTTGAACTCGCCGTACAGCTGCGCCGCCAGGGTCTTGTTGGGCGCCATCACCAGGGTCGGCTTCTGCACCCGCTGCACGACATTGGCGATGGTGTAGGTCTTGCCCGAGCCGGTGACACCCAGCAACGTCTGCTTGGCAATGCCCGCCTCGAAATTCTCCGACAGCTTGTCGATCGCCTGCGGCTGGTCACCGGCAGGTTGATACGGGGAGGACAGGACGAAACGCTCGGACATGGCCACACACAGCAGGACAAACAGCCTTGAAGTATAGCCGCCTGTCTGAACTACCCCCGGTGAAAGACGACTGCCGACCACCGCCCTCCCCCACCGTCGGCAACAACCCGCCCTGATCGACCGCGCGCACTGCCCGGCACAGGCTGCAGGCATCGCCAACGAAGGGCAAAACCATGGCCACCACCGCGCATGTTAATCCGACTGTCGCAGGCTTCAGCCTGATCGAACTGCTGATTACCCTCAGCGTGGCGGCAATTGTGCTCGGCATCAGTGCGCCTGCCCTGCAAGGTTTCACTGCACGCCAGGCCTTGATCAGCGCCAGCAACAGCCTGGTCACCGGCCTGCAGCTGGCACGCTATCAAGCCATCACCAGCGGATCGGCCGTGCGCCTGTGCCCTGCCCATGAAAGCGGAGGCTGCGCCGACCGCACGGCCTGGTCGCACGGCTGGTTGGTCCAGCCCGAAACTAGCGCAACATTGCCTGTCCAGCACCGAGGCCAGTTGCCGGCAGGCATGACGGTAAGCCTGAGCCAAGGACGCCAGCATGTCCGCTTCCTGCCCGATGGCCGCAGCCCCGGCACCAACCTGACCCTGCAGGTGTGCAGCCGCAGCCTGGCCGCACGGCAGATCATCATCAGCAACAGCGGCCGTGTGCGCAGTGGCCCGATCAGCACCATGCCGTGTTGATCCATAAAAGCCTTGCGCAAGTCGAAATTCAACAGTAGAATGCATGCCATGCCCGAATAGCTCAGCCGGTTAGAGCACTTGACTGTTAATCAGGGGGTCGTTGGTTCGAGTCCAACTTCGGGCGCCACATTCAAAAGCCACAGCCGACGCTGTGGCTTTTTTGTTGCGCGAGATCTGGCGATACGGCAACAACCCATCTGCGCATACAACAACGCCCGGCAGCGCCGGGCGTTGTGCGGGACGACTCAGTGACTCACCAGCATTGTGCCGGCGATGCGCTCTGTGTACCGGAAACCGCACGCCCGCCCACATTGGTCAGGCTCAGCGTTCCACACTTGGTATCACGCGAGGCCTGCTGCCCTTGTGGTGTAGCCGTGATGGTGTAGCTGCGGGCCGCCGCCGCCCCATCAAAGCCCACCTGGTAGTGCGCGTCCAGCCCGTTGGCACACTGCACCACCGCTGCACCGACATAGGTCAGGTTGGTGGTGTAGTAGCGCTCCAGCAGCTGCTGGTTTTCCAGCAGGCAGGCCGCCGCGGCCGCCCGCCGGGTCTTGGTGACATGGTTGTTGTAGCTGGGATAGGCAATCGCGGCCAGCACGGCAATGATCACCACCGCAATCATCACCTCGATCAGGGTGAAGCCGGTTTGCTTGTTGTAGTTGTTCATTCCTGACCTCAATTGGTGAGCACTTCACGCCACGAAACACGGCCTACGTTGCGGGCCTCACGGATCTGGACATTGCCCAGGTTGCCGGAAGAGCCACCAACCACGGCCAGGCCACGCAGCAGTTCAGACAGGGTCGGCATGCCCACGCCAAGGTCGACCGAGCCAACCGGCAAGTCATCATCGCCAACCACCTCATCCTCGAACACGCCATCGCCATCCAGGTCGAACAAGGACGGGCCGGTACTGGTACCGGTATAGGCATCCAAGGCATTGAGGTAACCACGACCGTCGGCCTGGCAGGCATCAGCCGTCGGAATGACCGAAGAGACCACCAGCACATCACCGAACAGCTGCGCATCACTGACCACGCGCTCGCCTTCGGCCGTACCCGGCGGGACCGGCGGAGCGACCAGATCGATGTACCAGCCCTTCGAGCCAGTCGGCAATGCCTGGCGACGCTCGAATGCCCTCACCGGCACACCTGCCAACGTGGTTGCCTCCTGGATCGTGCGCTCGGTGAGATTGGCATCCGCTCCGGTACGCGCCTTGTCGGTGCCATCTTCCACAAAACCGTACAACGTCTGTACGCCCCGGGCAGTGAGGTCACCCGCCGTCATCATGCGGCCGGTACCGAAGAAGATCCACGGCTGGTACGTACGCGGGTGCAACGCCATGGCCAGACCGGCAGTGATGGGCTGACGCACATCACCTGCGGTGGTTGCCACGAAGATCGGATCCCCATCGTTGGCCACCGCCCACTGGGCACGGCTGCTGGCGGACAAATCGAACTTCCAGACGTTGCCCAGCATGTCGCCGCCATACACCGCATCCACGGTGCCATTGCCATCGGCATCCCAGCCGACAGCCGAGGTCAGGCCATTGGAATCAGCCGAGTCGACCGCCGGGTCACCGGCACCGGTGTCAAACAGCTTCACGGTGGCACCGGTTTGCAGATCCACCACCAGCAGGGCGGCAGTGCCATTGGTGCTGTTGATGCCGTTGGCAATGATGGCCACGTTGGAACCATCATTCAGACGGGCGATCACCGGCTTGGACTGGACCAGGCCAACCAGACCATCACGCTCGCGCAGCTCCCAGAGCATATCGGTGGCAGCAAAGCTGGACGGCGTGGTGACGTCCAGTGCATACACCCCCTTGCCACCCTTGCCCAATGCGCCGACCAGGATGTTCTTGTTGCCTGCCTGGGCCCGGGTGGACACGGTGATCGGCCCATCCACGAAGTAGCGATGCGCGTAATCCGGTCGACTCAAACCAGCGAAGTTGCTCCAGTTGATGCCGCCCGGAATATAGCCAAACAGCTCCTGGCCATTGCTGGCGTTGATGGCATGCAACATGCCGTCATTGGCACCGACATAGACGGTATCGGTTTCCTTCACATAAGCCGGCGAGGACGTGACGATGTCACCGAGCAGATTGTTGCGGTTGCGCAGGTTGCCGCCATTGGTTTCTTCGCGGCTGCGGTCACCGGCCAGATAGGCTGCATTTTCCTCACCCGTTACCGGGTAGTTGCCCGTGCCGGTGCGTGTCAGCGCCGCCAGGCGCACATCGCTCAACCCCGACGGGAAAGCCGACGCGGAGGTGCCCGTGGCATCACCGGCGAACAGCCGGCGCCCCGTGGTCGGGATACCGGCACTGGCGCGCCACGACGCCGTCGTACCCACGGCATTGCTGCTCACCGGAAATGCCGCCAGCTCGCCGGTCCAGACGCCCGATACATAGCTGGCCTGGTACACACGCGTACCGCCATCGACCGAGGTCGAGTTGGCACCCACGTTGGAGAACGAGCCGGTGCGTTCGGTAATCGCCGCCAGTGCGGCAGCCAGACCCGTGGCAAAAGCATCCGGATTGGCCGCCGACACGAACTGGCCACGCCCATTGACCGCCGCGTGCAGCAGATCGTCGATACGGTCGCCGTCCTCGGCATCGTTGGGGTTGGGCCAGCTGGCGTAGTTCGCCGGCACCTCACCGACGCTGCTGTAACCGCTGTTGCCGGCCAGGCCCATGGCGATACCGAAGGTGACCATATGCTGCCAGAACGCCGGGTTGGCGCTGGTGGTGGGCACGTTGTTGGTCATGTCATCGCGCAGGTCGTTCTTCCAATAGCGCATCGCGACGTCGGCCAGGGTATTGCTCTGGCTGGCGGCATACGGAGCACCGGCGATGTACTGATAACTGCGGTCACCCGGACCGGTAATGACCGATCCATCGGCGTTGTCCTGCTCACCGACATCGATATCCAGATTGTTCCAGTAACCATCGGTAGTCAGCACGGTGAAGTTCTGCCGGCAGCTGAGCTGGTCGTTACCAGACTCCGGGCCGTAGGCCCCCTCGTTGCTGTTAGAGGAAAAATACTGACCGGCATTGTTCAGCGCATTGTGCAACGGCGTGCCGTTGTAGGCCATGGTGCCGTAAAGGCGCGAATACCAGCGACTGCGATTGTTGTGATCGCCAGCCGCACCATTGGGGTCGGCAAACAGACCATTATTGTTGTTCACCGGGATCGGTTTGCTCTGCCGCGGCCAGTTGCCGCTGGTAGTGCCGCCGTTACGACCCCAGATGGTGCGATAGCCCACCCGCACATTCTGCCCAAGGGCAGCAAATGCCATGCCGGCACCGGATTTGGCGGCCTTCATGCGGGTGCGCGAGTAGGAGAACCAGGTGGCGTAATTGACCAGCTCCTGCGCCAACGTACGCGAGGCATTGGGAAGCTGCTCAGTGCAGCCGATCCAGTCATTGCCCGAAGCAAGGCCACTGCAGCTGTTGGTGGTCCTGCGATTGGCTGTAATCGAATAGGCCGTCTCACGACTCTCATTTCGCTGGACAGTCAAACGGTACACGCCACTTGCCGATGGACTGACCACGCATGACGTATTGTTGCCACGCGACACCTTGCCACTGCAAACCACACTACCTGAAGGGTTCTTCAGCGTGTAGTTCAAGTCCCGATTATTGGTACCCGTACTGGTATTGTTGATGGTCACAGTAAGCAACTGGTCGGCAGCAATACTGCCCAAGGCAAGCTCCACCGCATTGTTGTTGCTCAGCGTTCCGCTAGCCGTATTGTTGCCGGCAACCGTCACGGTCTGCGCGGCAGTTGCAACTACCGCACCGTACTGGGAACGCGTTATTTTCGTGCCGCCTGCAGCGATCTGGTACCGGTAATAATTCGTACGCGGACGAAGATATGCCTCATCGGTACGGGAGGTATCAATGGGCACATAAAAAGTCTGTTCCCCACCGCACACCTGGGTGCCATTGCTCAGCTCATCGGCACTTGGACCGGAACTGCTGCTGCCTTGGTTGTAGTTGAACCTGGCACAGCTGCTGGCATCACCCAGATTGATGGTCGTCCCCCCCACCAGGTTGAAACTGCCGAAGGCAGCTGTGTACGACGTGCCACCCGTCATGCGTGTTCCATCCGCATTGAGCCAGGCCTGGTAGGTGGTCGCAGGATTGTAGGACAGGGTATTGCGCGTATACGCCAGCTTGGCCATCGCTTGCGCCTCGGCCGTCGTGCTTGTTCCGGAAATGGCCGGCAAAACATCAGGCATGTAATTGAATGCCATCGAGCCTGAGTCATCCAGCAGGAACAGGATGTTCGGCGCCACACGGCTGCCGGTGGTCAGCGGATCATCCGGCAAGGTGATGGTGGCATGTACCGGTGCTGCCATCAGGCTGGCAACAAAGCCGATCAGCACGGGCGACTTGAGCAGGAAGTGACCTGCCGACGCGCTGCGCAAGGTGGCGGGTTGGTTGTTCATGGCATCCCTCATCACTGAACCACGAAATTGGATTGCAGAATCACGGTGGCGCGACCGGCAGCGGTGCTGCGTGCGGTGACGCGATAACTGGGTGCCATGCACAGTGCGGCAACCGGGACCTGACGGTCACAACCCGGCCAGGTCGGCGACAGGCCCATGTATTCGATGAAATAGGCACCCGGCGGCGGTGCAGGCGATGCATCGGCCAGCTCCGGAGCGTCCACCCAACCGGCAAAGCCATCATCAAGCCAGCGCTCGGTGGCGGTGACGTCCGGCTCGGAACACACACCGTCGGCAGTACACCCGGAACCCGGCGCTGCCGGCGCTGCCGCAGCAATCAACTCACCTTCGCGCAAGGCGGACTCGGCCGCCTGGAAGGCCAGGCTGCGCTCGTACATGTTGCCGGCCATGCGTTCTTCCAGCATGGTGCTGCGCAGGATGGCCAGACCCAGCAGGGTCATGATCAGCAAGAGCACCAGCACCACCAGCAACGAGATGCCGCGCTGCTCACGCCCGAAATGGGGATTACGTCGGTTCATGGATTACGGTTCCTCAAGCTGACCACATGCTCGACATTGCGTGCCAAGGCCACCCCGCCAGTGCCGGAATTGGGCTCACCCTCGACCTCGGCGCGGATGTTCACAGCCACCACCTGGTCCCAGGCCGCACCGACCGCTGCCGCATCGACGTAATTGGCCGAGTTGCGCATCAGGTAGCTCAGGTCGAGATCCCGCACGCCTTCGACGATCTCCTGGGTCACCACCGCACCACTGGCCAGTCGCTGCTGGTACAGGGCCGGGCGTCCGGCGGCGTTGTTGGCCACGAACCAGCGCACGGCATGCACACGCGCCAGCACCGTGTTGGGCGTGGAGAATTCATAGCTCACGCTGGTGCCACAATTCACCGGCACACCCAGGGCACTGGTGCAATTGCCCGGCGTACCACCAGTCCCGTGCAGTACATCGGCACCGGAAACCGCACTGATCTGGAACAGGGCCGCATGCCGCGGGCTGCACGCCAGTGCCAGATCTCCGGCAACAAAGCCGTGCGCAGCCGTAGTCAAGGTGAAAGTCGCCGATCCCGGTGCATGCGCGGTGACCATGCGCACCGGGGTTTCCGTGGCAAACATTTCCAGCGCATCGGTCCCGGCCAGACGCTGGGCCGCGCCGGTACCAAAAGCCGCGTCGGAAAATGCCTCGGTACCGATATAACCTTCGATCCCGCCGCCCCAGTTTTCCAGATTGGTCCACCAGCGCGAGGTTGGGTTGTTGACCACATTGGCCAGCGGCACGCCGTTGGAACACGGATTGCCCGCGGCTTCGCGGATATCGCGCGCCATCAGCTCAAAAGCGGTGCGCATGCCTTCCTGGACACGCCCCAGGCTGTCGGTGCTGCGGAAAGTCTGCCGGTTCATCAGGAAGATGCCACCGGCGGCAGCCACCACCAGGGTACCCAGGAGCAGTGCGATCATCAGCTCGACCAGGCTGAAGCCTCGTTCGTATTTGCCTTGCATGTTCATCCCCATCACATCCGCACCCGGGTCTGGATGACCTGTTCGGTCTCACCGGCCTGTTCACCACCAGTGGAGCCACTGCGGCTTTCATCCCAGCGCACGCCAACCACGCAAATGGATGTCGCGGCCGTGCATTCGATGCTGCCGCAGACACTTTCATCAGCCACATCGTTGACGATGGTGGTGCGCAGCGAGGTCAGCCAACGGCCGCGGTCATTGCTGGCCAGGTTGCCTGCAGCCGGCACGGCGCACATCCAGCCAGTGGTGTTGTAGTCACCTGCCAGGGCGCGTTCGCGATTGGCACGCATCGCATCGATGATGGCGTAGCTCTGCACCACCGCCTGGCTGCGTTCGGTCGACCCCTGGCTGTTGCGCAGGGCCGTTGCCTGCATCGCGGCAATGCCGAGCAGACCCACCGCCATGATCAACACCGAAATCAGCACTTCCAGCAGGCTGGTACCCCGCTGGTCACCACGCAACTTCGGCATGAAGCCGGTCTTGTTCATGGGCAATCTCCCTGGCCGGAGGCGCTGGCCACATTGGTACGCGAACCACCGGTGACATTGAGCTGGCGGATATTGTCCACAGGCCTGGACACCGGCATGCAGATATTCATGGTGATGTTGGCCAGTGTGCCGTTGGCCAGACGCGCCAGGCCGTCGGAGCGAAAGTCCATGGACGGATCATCGCCATACACCCGGGTGGCCGGATTGACCACACCACTGTGCAGGAGCTCATTGGTGTCGGCGCGCACCACGATCCACTGCGTCCAGTCACCGGCAGCCAGGCAGTTGGTGCCGTCCTGCGAGCCACAAAAGCGCACCTGGCGATTGAGCCGGATCGCTTCGCTGCGTGCCAGCTGCACACCGGTCACCAGTTCGTTTGCCTGGGCCGTCAGGCGTGAGCTGTTCACCAGCCCGGTGAAGTTGGGCACGGCAATACCGAGCACAACCGCAGCAACCACCAGGGTCACCATCAGTTCCACCAGCGTGAAGCCAGCCATGTGTGTGCGTCGGGCAATCGGCCCGTCAGCGGAATCCAGCATCGAAACAATCCCCAGGATGATGGCCGGGTTACGATAGCCCGGCACCGGCATGCCTCCCACCCCTGGGAGACAAGCGGTACAAATCTACCACCCAACGGTCATTGCATGGATCTTCGTCACCCATTGAACGCACTGTGGCAGCCCACCGGACTGGCCTGGTGCGTTATCGGCGCCGAAGCACTGGCCCTGACCCTGGCGCTTGCCCCCGGCATCGACGGCGACCGTTTGGTCTGGTTCGGGCTCAACTCGCTTGTCATCCAGTGGATCAGCCTGTCCACTCTGGGCCTGCTGTACCTGGGCCGCCACCGCCTGTCACGCTTGCGCGACGGCATGCAGGCCACCGCCGGCATCGCCCTTCTGCTGGCCGCCACCTGGCTGACCATCGGCCTGCTCTGGCTGGGCTTTGCCATGCCGTTGCGATTGAGCAATGGCAGCCTGCTAGAACTACTCCTGCTCGGCACCAGCCTGGCCCTGGTGGTCGGCCTGCTGGCCATGGTCGCCTTGCAGAACCACCTGCGCCTGCAACAACTGGCCGTGCAGGCAACCACCGCCGAACTGCAGGCCCTGCAGGCCCGCATCCGGCCCCACTTCCTGTTCAATACGCTCAACTCGGCAGTTGCCCTGGTCCGCAGCGAGCCGGGAAAGGCCGAAGACCTGTTGATGGACATGGCAGACCTGTTCCGCGCCGCCCTCGGCTCCACCGGCCACATAGAACTGGCCGAAGAACTGGCACTGTGCAGGCGCTATCTGGCCATCGAACAGGCACGCTTCGGCGCACGCCTGCAACCGGTGTGGCAACTGCCTGAACCACTGCCATCGCTGCAGTTGCCGATCCTGTGCCTGCAGCCACTACTGGAGAACGCCGTCCATCACGGGGTCGAAGCCTCGCACCAACCCAGCACCGTGCTGATCCATATCCACCACCTGGACAACCAGCTGTACCTGACCGTCAGCAACCCACTCCACGGCGAGCCCGGGCAGGGCCGGCAAGGCCATGGCCTGGGCCTGCAATCGGTGCGTGCACGCCTGGCGCGCCTGCCCCGCCCTGCCAGCCTGACGACCTGGCAGGCAGACGGGCATTTTCATGCCCGCCTGCAATTCACCCTGCCCGATCAGGTCACGACGCGGTAACAGGGCTTGTAGTCGCCGGCAATCTTCATGCGGCGCTGGGCCACGAAGGCACGCAACAGCGCATCCAGCGAGGCCATCAGTTCCGGGTCACCATTGATCAGGAGCGGGCCATGCTCCTCGATCAGGCGCATGCTCGGCTCCTTGACGTTGCCGGCGACGATGCCGGAAAACGCGCGACGCAGGTCGGCAGCCAGCGCATGGGCCGGGCGATCCTTGTGCAGATCCAGTGCCGCCATTGCCTCATGGGTAGGCACGAACGGCTGCTGGAATTCCAGCGGGATGTGCAGGCCCCAGTTGAAGTAGAACGAATCCTTGTTGTGCAGACGGTATTCGCGCACCTGCTTGATGCCGGCCGCCATCGCCTTGGCCACCGCCTGCGAATCACCGACGATGATCTGGTAGCGCGCGGCCGCCTCTTCACCCAGGGTCAGGCGGATGAAACGATCGATCTGCTCGAAGTACGGCGCAGCCACGGCCGGGCCAGTGAGCACCAGCGGGAACGGCAGGTCCTTGTTTTCCTCGCGCAGCAGGATGCCGAGCAGGTACAGAATCTCCTCGGCGGTACCCACACCACCCGGGAACACGCTGATGCCGTGACCCAGGCGCACGAATGACTCCAGGCGCTTTTCGATGTCCGGCATGATCACCAGGTGGTTGACGATCGGGTTGGGCGACTCGGCCGCGATGATGCCCGGCTCGGTGATGCCGATGTAACGGGCCGGATGCTTGCGCTGCTTGGCATGGGCAATGGTGGCGCCCTTCATCGGCCCCTTCATCGCACCCGGGCCGCAGCCGGTGCAGATGTCCATGCCGCGCAGGCCCAGCTCGTAACCGACCTGCTTGGTGTACAGGTACTCGTCGCGCGGGATCGAGTGGCCACCCCAGCACACCACCAGGTTGGGATCGCCCGGCTGCAGGCCGCGCGCATTGCGCATCAGGCCGAACACCGCATTGGTGATGCCCTCCGACGACTCCAGCTCGGCCGCGTACTCCGGGCCCATTTCGATGGCGGTATAGGCCAGGTCACGCACCACGGCGTAGAGCAGCTCGGCAATACCCTTGATGATGATGCCGTCGACAAACGCCGATGCCGGTGCATTGACCAGGTCGATCAGCACGCCGCGATCCTGCTGGGTCACCTGGATGTCGAAATCCGGGTACAGGTCACTGGCTGCACGCGGGTCATCGGAGGCACTGCCACTGGTCAACACCGCCAGCGCGCAACGGCGCAGCAACTCATGCATGCCGCCGGAAGAGGCATCGCGCAGGCGTGCCACCTCGACCCGGGAAAGGATGTCCAGCTCACCGCGCGGGAAAATGCGCGCGTTCTGCACCGGCAATGCGCGCGGATGCTGCTCGTTGTTGCTCATGAATTCTCTGTCCTTGTCTCAACCCGTCGACTTTAGCGCCGCCGGCACAAAAGAGAAACGGCCGGGTTGCCCCGGCCGTTTCCTTGGTTCAGAACCGATCAGTCAACCGATCAGAACTTGTACTTGAAGCTCAACATCATCGACCAGCGCGACACGGCGGTGTTGCCCTTGTCGTTGTTGTTTTCCTGCACAGCTTCGTTGTCGGTCGAGCCGGTGAAGTTGTACACGTACTTGCCGGTTTCCGGGTTGATACCGGCGTAGTTGGCAATACGACGGGTGGCGTAGAAGCCGTAGTCTTCGATCAGACCCCAATCCTTGTTCAGCAGGTTGCCGACATTCATGATGTCCAGGGCGATTTCAGACTTGTGGCCCTTGAAGAAGCCCGGCAGCTCCTGGCTGATGCGCACGTCGAAGTTGTTGACCCACTTGGAACGGAAGCCGTTGGCCGGAGCAACCTGGCCAGCATAGGCTGCCAGCTCCGGATTCTGGGCCAGCCAATCGAAGAACTTCTTCTCCATGGCAGCACCACCGATGAATTCCACATCGCCATAGCCAGCCGGCACGTAGAACAGATCGTTGGTACCAGCGCTGTCGCCGTTGAAGTCGTTGTAGTAGATGTAGCTGAACGGACGACCCGAACGACCTTCGTAGAACATGCCAAAGCGGGTGGCATAGTCACCGAAGAAGTTGTGCTTGAACTCGACAGTACCGGTGATACGGTCCTTGATTGCATAACGCGAATCGTAGGCAACGTTCTCGTTGGCATTGAAGACCATCGCATTGTTCCAGTTCGAGGTGTTCTGCGAACTGGTCAGCGGGTTGACTTCGGTAGCCTTGGTGTAGGTGTAACCCAGCGACCAGGCCCAGCTGTCGGTCATCGGCTTGGCCAGCGAGAAGGTCGCCTGGGCGCCCTTGCCCTGATCGGTGTTGCGCAGCAGGATCACATCGCCCACCCAGTTCGGGCGGTTGGCACGGTTGGAAACGCCGTTCTGGCCGTTGACAACACCGCGGTTGCCAGCGTGGTAGTTGGCGTAATCCAGACCGGCAGCATTCCAGTACAGCTCACGGCCGTCCTGGCCGATGGCGGTCGGGCCACCGGCGCCATTGGTGATGTCCAGACGCTCGAAGTACAGGGCGTCATTGACCTTGGTCAACAGCACTTCGGCAGAAGCCACAATGCCGTACCACGGCAGCTCATGATCGAATGCCAGGTTGGCCTTCCACACCGACGGCAGCTTGGTTCCCGGTGCAATCAGGTCAACGTTGTCACGACCGGCCACGGCCGAACCCGGGGTGTACGGGTTGTTCGGATCCGGGGTGAAGATCGCACCCGGGTTGCGCAGGTCGTATTCCTGGTAGTTCAGGCCGGTATTGGAGTAAGCACCCGACAGCCACACGTTCGGGGCAGCGCCACCGAACAGGCCCACGCCGCCGCGCAGCTGGGTCGGACGATCGCTGTCGAAGGTGTAGTTGAAGCCAACACGCGGCTGCACCAGCTCATCATCCACCAGGCTGGTGTTGTTGTAGCCGTACTCGTTCTGGATGCGGGTGTTGTACAGGTTCTGGCCACTGTAGGACGGCTTGTCGACGCGGACGCCGGCCATCAGGCTCAGGTTGTAGTTGACCGCCCAGGTGTCCTGCACGAACAGACCGGTGTTCTTCAGGTTGAACGAGGCCGGGATGTCATTGATCGAACCACCATCACGCGGAGCGCGCAGCTGGTAACGGGTCGGGCTGCCGGCCAGGAACGAAGCCATGTCAGCGAACTCGTACACGCCGTTGAGGTTACGGCCGTAGAAGTTCATCAGATCGTTGTCGGAATGGTCGAAACCAAACTTGACGGTGTGGTCACCGATGTACCAGGTAGCGGCACCGAACAGGCTCAGCTCCTTGGACTCCACGATGTTGACGTGGGTGTTCTGCTCGGTACCAATCAGCAGGGCGTCATTGTTGGCACCGAAGCCGTTGATACGGATCTGCGGCATGTTCACGCCCGGGACGCGGACAGCCGAATAATCCTTGTGCGAGACCTTGAATTCGGTGGTGAAGCTGTCGCTCCAGTTGGAGAACACTTCGCCCATCCAGGTTTCATAGGCCTTCGGCTGGGCATACCAGTAGTTGCTCAGCGACAGGGTGCCGTTGGCCAGGCCCGGGAAGCGCATCACGTTCTGTTCCATCTTGTTGTAGCGCAGGGCTGCACGATGGTTGTCGTTGATGTTCCAGTCCAGCTTGACCGCGTACTCTTCGATCTCGGTGGTGGCGTCCGGGGTGGACAGGCCGCCGACGTCATAGCCCATGCCCAGCAGGTGCTGCTGCACGGTGGCGATGTCAGCGTCGGTGATGGCACCGGTGCCGTACGGGGTGCTGCTCAGGGCGATGCCCGGGGCTTCACGCTCGTACTTTTCGTAGTTGGCGAAGAAGAACAGCTTGTCCTTGACGATCGGGCCACCCAGGGTCATGCCCATGGTGGTTTCCTTGTCGAAACCGTCAAAGTCGCCGCGGTCGCTTTCCAGGCGATCACGGACCATGTCCTTGTCGCGGTAGGTGTAGTACACGGTACCGTGGAAATCGTTGGTACCCGACTTGGTCACGGCATTGACCACCGCACCGGTACCGCCGGAGATGGTGGTGTCGTAGTTGGCCAGGTCGATGTTGATTTCTTCAATGGCATCCATCGACACCGGCTGACGCTCGGTCGGCAGGCCGTTGGATTCCAGGCCGAACGGATCGGCTGCGCCGATACCGTCGATGCGGATGGCGTTGTAGCGGGTGTTCTGGCCGCCAGCGGAGATCGCGCCATCAGCCTTGCTGACCTGCGAGATGCGCGGATCCAGACGCATGTAGTCCTGGATGTTGCGGTTGGCCGAAGGCATGGCTTCGATCAGGTCGCGGTTCAGGTTGGTGCCAGTGCCCATCTTGTTGGCACTGAAGATTTCCGAACCACCGGCCACGGCATAGGCAGTGACGCCTTCCAGGGTGGCCACGTCGCCGGTCAGGGCAGCGTTGATGGTATTGACCTGATTCAGGTTCAGGTAGACACCTTCTTCGGTCTTGGTCCCTTCACCCGGCTTGGTGATGGTGATGGTGTACGGACCACCCACGCGCAGACCGCGGGCGTTGTAGCGACCGGAAGCATCGGTGCTGGCACGGCTGATGGTACCCGACTCATTGTGGGTAATGACAACTTCAGCGCCGACAACCGGCTGGCCGGCAGCGGACATGACCTGGCCGCCGACACCGGCAGAGGTGCTCTGGGCGAAGGCCGGGGCAGCTGCCAGGGCAGCAACCAAGCCGAGGGTCAGCTTGGACATCCGGAGACGTGGGTGGTTCATTGTGGGTAGCCTCGATACGAGTTGGCGATTGATAAAAAACGCGATCCTTCAGCCCCAGGAACGACTGGGCGACTGATCGGCTGAATCTTTGGGGTCCCAACCGGGACGACTTGCGTGCAAGGGTTGTTGCAGTCGATACGGTTAAAAACAGGTTAACACAATAGGCACAAATTGTGACGACCAGACGACAAAATGCTACCCAGCGGCAACACGCAAGCCACTGATATACAAGGGAACGATCAAATTCACGATTGCCTGCACCTGACTGGATGAGCAGCGCACCCCACTCCCCGCTGCGCGCGAAACGCCAGAAGCTGCCTAAATTTCCGCCACACCATACCTGTCATCGAGCCACGATGCAGCAACTTCGTCAGGACGTCGGATCACCTCGACCTCATGGCCGTAGGCACGCGCCCGCAAAGCCGTGGGCATCGGCGCCGGGGCCAGGGCCTGTACCCAAACCCCGGCATTGGCCAGCTCCAGGCCCAGCATCTGCACCAGAGCATGCTGGGCACACTGGGCCAGGCCGTAGCCGCCCCAGTACGCCTGCTGCCCCCGCTCGGGCCGATCCACCGCAAACACCACGCCGCCAGCGGCCGACTGCAGGGCCGGCAAGGCCGCCTGGGTCAGCCAGATGCGCGCGGTGAGGTTCACATGTACAGCGCGCGCTACGGCGGCCGGGTCGGCGTGCGCCAACGGCGTCAGGCCGGGAAAATCCGCGGCACAATGGATGAGCAGGTCGAGCCTGCCGTATTCAGCAACAATGCGCTCGATCAGCTGCTGCAGGTCCTCTGGTTGCGCCCCCTCCAGATCCAGCGGATACAGCTGGATCGCGCCGCCAGCCTGTTGCACCGCCTGGTACAGGGCTTCGAGCCTGCGCAGATGACGGCCGCTGGCCACCACCTCCGCGCCGGCAGCGGCGCAAACCCGGGCCATTGCCCCGCCCAGCCCACCGCTGGCACCGGTAACCAGCACCACCTGCCCGGCAAGCGGCGCAGGAATCATGCCTGGCCAGCCTCGGCAACTATGCGCTGCAGCTCCCCGGCTTCGAGCAGCTCGATGATGATCTCGCTGCCGCCGATCAGCTCACCATGGATGAACAGCTGTGGGAAGGTCGGCCAGTTGGAGAAACGCGGCAGGTTGGCGCGCAGCTCGGCGTCCTCGAGGATATTGACCGTCTGCAGCCTGTCGGCTCCGGCTGCCTGCAAGGCCTGCACCGCACGGCTGGAAAAGCCGCACATCGGCCACTGCGGCGTGCCCTTCATGAACAGGATCATCGGATACTGCTCGACCATCGCCTGGATTTGCTCGATCAACGCCAAGTGCCTGCTCCCGCCTGTGGTTTCCGATCCGGCCATCAGCTGCCGCTAAACTGGCGCTGTAGTCTTCCCATTGTACGCCGGCACGGCCCGGCAGCACCGGAACCGAGCGTGGCCAAATACCAACTCCCCTACCCCACCAGCGCACTGCAGCCACATCTGGGCACGGACGTGGTGATTGCGCAGCTTGCCCGCCTGCACGCCACACAACAAGCCCTGCATGCCGGACTGGCCAACACTGACCTGGCCCAGATGGAGCTGGACGTGGTGATTGCCAGCAGCCAGGGCCAGCACTTCGAGCTGGCAGCCAGCCTGGCCAACCAGCGCTTCTTTCTGGACGGACTGTGCAGCAGCCGCAGCGGCGGCGAGCCGGGCGGGCGCATCGGCGAACGCATCAAGAACGATTTCGGCACCCTGGGCGCGCTGCACGATGCCTTTGCCCAACTCGCAGCCGGCATGCCCGAAGGCAGCTGGATATGGCTGGTGGAGCAGGCCGATGGACGCCTTGCCATCACCGCCCACCCACGCATCGGCAACCCAATGACCGGCACCTCACGTCCACTGCTCACCTGCCCGCTCGATCCGGCCATCTGGGACGAGGAGGACGGCGCCGACCTGACGCAACTGCTGCCCCGCTTCTGGAAGCTGGTCAACTGGGATGCGGTCGAACGCAACCTGCGTTGAGCCATGAAAAAGGGCGCCTGACGGCGCCCTTTTGTTTCTGCGTTGCCGGCACTCAACGTGCAGACAGCGCATCGAGCAGCGGCAGGACCTGGTCGTCCCGCCCCAGGGCCTGACCCACCGGCGCCAGCGCCTGGCACAAGGCGGCCGGCGTATCGGCACGGAAATTGGCATGCCCGACCTTGCGCCCGGCACGCGGCTGCTTGCCGTAGTCATGCCAGAAGCCGGCCGCCTGAGCCAGCACCGGCGCCGCATCAGGCATGGCGCCCAGCCAATTGAGCATGCAGGCCACGCCCAGCACCGAGGCATCACCCAACGGCAGGCCGAGGCCGGCACGCAGGTGGTTGGCAAACTGGCTGGTCTGCGCCCCATCTCCGGTCCAGTGGCCGGAATTGTGCACGCGCGGCGCCATTTCATTGGCCAGCAGCTGCCCATCGCAATGGAACAGCTCCAGTGCAAACACACCGACATAGTCCAGATGCTCGGCCACCGCACGGGCATGGGCCACGGCCTGGTCCTGCACTGCCTGCGGCATACCGCACGGAGCCAGCGAGGCAGACAGCACCCCATCGACATGCCAGTTGCGGGTCACCGGCCAGGCCACAAACTGGCCGGCCGCATTGCGTGCGGCGACCACGCTGAGCTCGCAGTCAAAATGCACGAAGCCTTCCAGGATCAGCCCAACGCTGCCGGCCTGCTCGCCCAGTGCCTGCCAGGCCGCGGCGATATCAGCCTGCTCGCGGATCCGGAACTGACCCTTGCCGTCATAGCCCAGGCGGCGGGTCTTGACGATGCACGGCATGCCGAACTGCGCCACCTTCTGCTCGAGCACCTGCAGCGAGGGGATGTCGGCAAAAGCCGGCAGCGGAATACCCAGCGACTGGAACAGGGTCTTTTCGCTGAGCCGGTCCTGCGCGACCGCCAAGGCCTGGGCATTGGGGAACACCGGCTTGAGCGCGGTCAACGCGGCCACACTGGCGGCCGGCACGTTCTCGAAATCGAAGGTGATCACATCGACGCTGGCGGCAAATGCACGCAATGCCTCCAGATCATCGAAGGCACCGGTGACCAGCGGCGCCAGCTGCCCGGCACAGGCATCGGCGGCCGGGTCGTAGACGCGGAAACGCAGGCCCAGCGGCGCACCGGCCAGGATCATCATGCGGGCCAGCTGCCCGCCACCGAGGATGCCGACGATGGTCATGCGCGCGGATCGTCGTGCTGCATCACCAGCGCGGTCTGCGCGGCGCGGAAATCGGCCAGCGCGGCCGCGATGGCCGGATGGTCATGGGCCAGCAAGGCTGCGGCAAACAGCCCCGCATTGGCAGCACCGGCATTGCCGATGGCAAAGGTGGCCACCGGGACGCCGGCCGGCATCTGCACGATGGACAGCAGCGAATCCATGCCGTTCAAGGCCTTGGACTGCACCGGCACACCCAGCACCGGCACCGCGGTCTTGGCCGCGATCATCCCCGGCAGGTGGGCCGCGCCGCCGGCACCGGCGATGATGGCGCGCAGGCCGCGGGCCTGTGCCTGCTCGGAATAGCTGAACAGCACATCCGGGGTGCGGTGGGCTGAAACCACCTTCACTTCGTAGGCAACGCCGAGGGCGTCGAGCTTGTCAGCGGCGTGCTGCATGGTTTCCCAGTCCGAACGGGAACCCATGACCAGGCCGACCAGGGGTGCGGGGGTGTTGGTGCTCATTGTTGGCCGTGTGGTGCAGTAAAGACGTATTCTAGCCGTCTTCCACGCAATACTTGACCGTCATGGACCGCAAACTGCTCGACCTGCTCGTTTCCCCCGACACCCGCCAGCCGCTGTCGCTGCTGGACAGCACCGGTCTGCAGGCGCTCAACGCCGCCATTGCCGCCGGCAGCGTGCTGCGCGCCGATGGCAGCATGGTGGACAAGCCGCAGCGCGAGGCGCTGATCACCGCCGACCGCAATCACATCTACCGTGTCGAGGATGGCATCCCGGTGCTGCTGCCCGAAGAGGCCATTGCCTGCGCCAGCATCACCGGCCTGAGCAAGGCCTGAGCAACACCCGTGCCGGCGGCGTGTGCATGCCCACCACGCCGCCACCGGCATACTCAGGCACCCCGCACCGGTCCGAGCCATGCCCTCACCCTACGCACTGCCTCTGTTCACCGTCTGTGTTGCCCTCCTCGGTCTTGCGCCTGCGGCCAGCGCCCAGGACAGCGCCGGCACCCCCTCGCCCAGCGTGGCCCCGTGCAGCATTCCACTGCCCCAGGGCAGCAGCGATGCGGCCAGCCGCCTGGTCCGCACGGCGTGCAATGAACACCGCCTCTGGCATGGTCCGTTCATCGACCGCCAGGGCCATCTTTCCCACCTGCCATTGACCGAAGCGGAAAGCAGCATGCTGGCCGATGACGGCCTGCGCGCCTGGCAACGCGTGGCCGGCTACTGGACCGCCAGCGGCACCCTGGCCAAGACACCGGCCCATCCCGGTAGCCAAGCCTGTGCCGCGCTGCAGGACACTGCCTTCGGCAATCCGATGGAAGCGGCGCTGTGCCGCAGCTTCATCCTCGATACCCCGTGGTCGGCCGCCTTCATCAGCTGGTTGATGCGCCAGTCCGGGCTGTATGACTTTCCCGCCTCGGCCGCCCACCTGGACTACATCAGCGCCAGCCATCGCGGCCAGGGCCCGTACCGGATCGCCGACCCCTACCAGGTACGCATCCGCCCCGGCGACCTGCTCTGTCACCTGCGCGGCGGCACCCGCCAGATCGATCACGCCGGCCTGTTGCAGGCCTTGAGCGAAGGCCGCACCGGCGGCTGGCAGTCACACTGCGACCTGGTCGTGGCCAGCAACCCCGGCGGCAACCGCACCGCCTACCTGGTTGGCGGCAACGTGCTCAACGCGGTGACCATGCGCCTGTTGCCGATCAACGAGCGCGGCACGCTGCCGCCAGCGGTTGCCAACGGCAACGGCGAGCAGTGCAGCGTGCAGTGGGCACAAGCCTGCAGCCTCAATCCCGAACGCTGGGTTGCCCTGCTGCAGCTGCAGGCATCCACACCCGCCCCGCAGGCCCCGCTGGCAGACGGACAGTCGAACCCGTAAAGTCGCCCGATGCCCAGCCTGATCCTGCTCATGATTGCCGGCGCCGCCGGTTATGCCTTCTGGAATTCCTCGCGCGCCGCTGCCGAGGCCGCCAGCCACTACAGCCGCAAGGCCTGCCAAGAGGCCCAGGTGCAGTGGCTGGACCATTCGGTGCATGCCACGGCCATCCGCCCGTGCCGCCTGGACAATGGCTGGCTCGGTTTCCAGCGCACCTACCGCTTCGAGTATTCGCGCGATGGCGCCGACCGCTATGCCGGCCGCATCGTGCTGCGCGGCGAGCAACTGATCCAGCTGGCCGGCCCGACCCGGCCGACGCCGACCCTGGTATTCCCGGAAAGCCAGCTGCCGCCACCGCAGCCCTGACCTCCCCCACAGATGCGAAAACGGCCGGTATTGCTACCGGCCGTTGCTTTATTTGACCACCCGCAGGAACGGACGCTTGCCCGGCTCACTCGGCGGCGGCGGTTCGTCGTCGCCCTCGTCATCAGCGCGTGCCACGCTGGGCACCGCGGCCAACTGCGGGCCGCCGGCCGGCACCAGGTCCGGATCATCCAGCAGGATCTCGTCATCCTCCAGCTCGGCGGTACCCGGCAGATCATCGGGCAGCGCCATACCCTGGCCATTCTCGCGTGCATACACCGCCAGCACCGCCGCAATCGGCACCCGTACCGGCTGGCTGACCCCACCGAAGCGGGCGCTGAAACTGACCTCGTGGTTGTCCATGTGCAACTGGGCAACCGCACGCTCGGCGATGTTCAGGATCACCCGGCCATCGTGCACCGCACTGGGCGGCACCAACACCCCTGCCAGCGTCGCATCCACCAGCAGGTGCGGGGTCATGTCGTTGTCGTTGATCCACTCCACCAGTGCACGCAGCAGGTAGGGGCGGTGACTGCTCATACGGAAATTACCTTCGCTCATGGACGGCAGTGTAACGCAGCGCCCACAGCCGATGAGCACCCTTCATGGCGCCGGCATGGCCTGCACTCAGACCGGCAGCTCGCGCAGCTTGCGCTCGGCATCGGTGAGGCTGCGCACGAAGGCCGGATGGCGGAACAGGCGGTTGGCATAGTCCTCCAGCGGCTTGGCATCCTTGGGCAGGGCCACACCCAGCGACTGCAGGCGCCACAGGATCGGCAGCAAGGCGCAATCGGCCAGGCTGATCTCCGGGTTGAGGAAGAACTTGGCCACCTTGAACAGCGGCACCGACTGCGCCACCAGCTCACGCAGGCGCTTGCGCGCCGCTTCTGCCTGGGCCTTGCTGCCGTGGCTGATCACCTGCACCTGCGGCACCCAGTCCTGCTCCAGGCGCACCATGGCCAGCCGCAGGCGGGCACGTCCGAGCGGATCGATCGGCATCAACGGCGGATGCGGGTAGCGCTCGTCCAGATACTCGCCCACCACACCGGCCGAATACAGCACCAGTTCGCGCTCCACCAGGGTCGGCAGGCTCTGGTAGGGGTTCAGGTCAATCAGGTCTTCGGGCGGGTTGGCCGGATCGGCCAGCACCAGGTCATAGGCAACGCCCTTGCACGCCAGCACCATGCGCACGCGGTGGCTGGTCACATCGTCAGGGGAGGAAAACAGGGTCAAGGTATTACGCATCAAGGTACCTGTGCCCACTGCGGGCGTCATGGGCAACCAGAGGTTGCCGAGAGTGGGGGTTGGCCGTTGCCGGCCAGCTCAATGTACATCCTTCCAGTATTCGCGCTTGAGCAACCAGGCCAGCAGGGTGAACACGGCCAGGAACAGGATCACCCAGACCCCCAGGCTGTGTCGCTTCAAGGCGGCCGGCTCGGCGGCGTAGGAAAGGAAATTGGTGATGTCGCGCGCGGCCTGCTTGAACTGCGCCGGCTCCATTGCACCGGGCGCGGCCAGCTCCAGCCCGACCACGGCCTTGTTGCCGGTCTCGTCGGCCTCGGCGGCGAGCACCGGCCGCTGCAGGCCCTGCAGTTCCCACAATGCGTTGGGCATGGAAACGTTGGGATAGAGCTGGTTGTTCCAGCCCAGGGCAGCCTTCTCATCCTGGTAGAAGGACACCAGGTAGGTGTAGAGCCAGTCCTCGCCACGCACCCGCGCCACCAGGCTGAGGTCCGGCGGCAGCTTGCCGAACCACTTCTCGGCGGCGGCCGGCATCGGCGTGGTGATGTGCTCGCCGATCGCCGCCCCGCTGAAGTTCAGGCTGGCCTGCACCTGGTCCTCGCTCAGGCCCAGGTCGGCGGCCATGCGCGAATAGCGCAGGTACTTCAACGAATGGCAGCCGGCGCAGTAGTTGGTGAACAGCTGTGCACCACGCTGCAGCGATGCCTGGTCGCCCAGGTCATTGCCCGCCTGCTGCAACGGCCCACCACTGGCGGCCTGGACCAGCGCCGATGCAACCAACATCAACCCGGCCACGGCCAGGCGCAGCAAACGGCGATCAGTCATGGGTGGTCACCCTTTCCGGAACCGGCTTGGTCTTGTCCATCCGCGTCCACAGCGGCATGGTGATGAAGAAGGCAAAGTACAGCAGGGTCAGCACCCGGCCCACCCAGGTTTCCCACACTGCCGTACCCGGGCCCGAACCAATCACGCCGAGCCAGACAAAGCAGACCACCAGGATGGACAACATCAGCTTGCTGATCGGGCCGCGGTAGCGGATCGACTTGACCTTGGCCTTGTCCAGCCACGGCACCAGGAACAGGACAGCGATGGCGGCAAACATCACGATCACCCCGCCCAGCTTGTCCGGCACCACGCGCAACATGGCGTAATACGGGGTGTAGTACCACACCGGCTTGATGTGCTCGGGGGTGACCAGGCGGTTGGCCTCGGTGAAGTTGTCATGCTCCAGGAACAGGCCACCGAAGGCCGGCGCGAAGAAGATGATGAAGGCGGCGATGATCAGCAGGAAGCCGACCCCGAACAGGTCCTTGACCGTGTAGTAAGGGTGGAAGGGAATCGCATCGGCCGGCTTGGCCGCATCCCAGCGGTTGCCCTTGGGCCCGTACTTGACCTCGACCCCGTCCGGGTTGTTGGAACCTACCTCGTGCAACGCGGCCAGATGCAGCACCACCAGCAGCAGCAGAACCAGCGGCAGGGCAATCACATGCAGGGCGAAGAAGCGGTTCAGGGTCGCATCGCCGGGCAGGTAGTCGCCCATGATCCACTCGGTCAGCCCGTTGCCGATCACCGGGATCGCACCGAACAGCGAAATGATCACCTTGGCGCCCCAGAACGACATCTGGCCCCAGGGCAGCACGTAGCCCATGAAGGCCTCGGCCATCAACACCAGGTAGATCAGCATGCCCAGGATCCAGACCAGCTCGCGCGGCTTCTGGTAGGAGCCGTACATCAGGCCACGGAACATGTGCAGGTAGACCACGATGAAGAACAGCGAGGCCCCGGTGGAGTGCATGTAGCGGATCAGCCAGCCCCACTCCACATCACGCATGATGTATTCCACCGAGGCAAACGCCTCGGCGGCACTGGGCTTGTAGTGCATGGTCAGGAAGATCCCGGTCAGGATCTGGTTGACCAGCACCACCAGGGCCAGCGAGCCGAAGTAGTACCAGAGGTTGAAGTTTTTCGGGGCGTAGTACCCGGTGACGTGCTTGTCGATGGTGGGCATCAGGCCCGGTGCACGGTCATTGACCCATTGCTGCACGCCACCTACGGCGCGCGCGATCAGCTTGCTCATGCTCACGCCCCCCCCTGCGGATCAACACCGATCACGATGGTGTTGTCATCGACGTAATGGTGCGGTGGCACGACCAGGTTGGTCGGCGCCGGCACGTCCTGGAATACCCGCCCTGCCATGTCGAAGCGCGACTTGTGGCAAGGGCAGAAATACCCACCCTTCCACTGCGCGTCATACGGCTCGGGGCGGATCTCGGCCACCATTTCCGGTGCGCAGCCCAGATGGGTGCACAGGCCGACCAGGACCGAGATCTCAGGCTTGAGCGAACGCAGCTGCGGGTTGGCCGCCAGCACATAGGCCGGCTGCTGGTCCGCGTTGCTTGATTCGGGGTCGCGCAGGCGCCCGTCCAGGCCCGGCAGGGCGGCCAGGATGGCCTGGGAGCGTTTGACGATCCAGATTGGCTGGCCTCGCCACTCCAGGATCATGCGCTGGCCTTCCTGCAGCGCACTGATGTCGGCCACCACCGGCGCACCGGCCAGTTTGGCCCGCGCACTGGGGTTCCATGACTTGATGAAAGGGACTGCGGCAAAACCCGCACCGACCGCACCGACAACCGCGGTGGTGGCGGTAAGAAACTTTCGACGACCTGCGTTTACTGGATCGTTTACCCCATCGTTGGCCATCCGGCACTCCGATTCTTGATTAGGTAGCGTAAGAAGCTGCCGGTAAAAGGTGGGGGCCTTCTACCCTTGAATCCGCTTCGAGTGTAGCTGAACGGTCAATGCACACACAACGCATACAAACCTTGCACTGCAACACACCCGCACTTACTGGCTGACCACACCTTCGCTGCGATAGCGCTCGGCCAACTGTGCCACGCGCACCACGTAATTTTGCGTCTCACGATACGGCGGCACCCCGCCATGACGATCCACCGCGCCCTCGCCGGCGTTGTAACCGGCCGCGGCCAGGGTCAGGTTGCCATTGAAGCGACGCAGCAACCAGGACAGGTACTGCACACCGCCCTGGATGTTCTGGCTGGCATCAAAACTGTCGGACACCCCGAAACGACGCGCGGTGGCCGGCATCAACTGCATCAGGCCCTGGGCGCCGGCATGGCTGACCGCAGACGGGTTGAAGGCCGACTCGGCATGGATCACCGCCCGCACGATCGCCTCCTCCACCCCGAACTGGCGGGCCGCTGCGGCGATCTCGTCACGGTAGGCATTGGTGTTCAGGCGTACCGAGCCGAAGTTGACCCGGCTGTTGCTGCCGCAGGCAAAGCAACGCTCGATATAGGTATAGGCAATGGTGCGCACCTGGCCGCCAGCGGCGCCGGCCGGGCGCTGGCTGGAGTAATGGCGCACGCCATCTTTCATGTAGCTGTAGACCTGGCCACTGACCGTGCGCCCCTGGCGGTTGCTGCCGGCAGCTGGCGCGGAGCTGGTGCTGGCAATGGCCGGGGTGGTGGTCGAGGCAACGGCCGCAGTGGCGGCACCGGCATTGCCGGAGGCGGCGCCGTTGCTGGCAGTGGCTACCGGCGCGGGAGCCGGCGCAGGTGCGGCGGCCGGCTGGATCACCGGCCGCGAGGCCTGCGCACGGTAGCGGCTGACCACCTCGCACTGGGCCCCGGACACGCGCTTGCTCACATACGCCGGCACGCCGTCGCTGCCAACGCATTTGTACAGCGTGCCCGCCCACGCCGGCGCGCAGGCCAGCATGGCAAGCAGTGCTGCAGTAGTCCCCAGAGTCCCCTTCATGGAGTGAAGTCTGTCCCAGCTTGCCCCCTGCTGCCAAGCCCCGGCCCAACCCGATCGCCGGGCTGACATACAATGTGTGATTGAACGCCGCAGTTTGCGCGCCCCCTCCACCCGTCTGGAATACGCACCAGGCCCGGGAAGCCAGCCATTGCCATGACCACCGAAACCACCGATACCGCCCCCACCCTGCTGCCCCTGCCCGGCCAGCGCCAGCCGATCCCGGGCGGTGCCCGCGGAAAGCTCTACATCAAGACCCACGGTTGCCAGATGAACGAGTACGACTCGGCCAAGATGGCCGACGTGCTGGCCGCCTCCGAAGGGCTGGAGCTGACCGACAACCCGGAAGAAGCCGACGTGGTCCTGGTCAACACCTGTTCGATCCGCGAGAAGGCCCAGGAAAAGGTGTTCAGCCAGCTCGGCCGCTGGAAGGAGCTGAAGAAGGACGGCCGTGACGTGATCATCGGTGTCGGCGGCTGCGTGGCTTCCCAGGAAGGCGAGGCCATCATCAAGCGCGCCCCGTACGTGGACCTGGTGTTCGGCCCGCAGACCCTGCACCGCCTGCCCGAGCTGATTGCCGCCCGTCGCGCCGAGAAGAAGCCGCAGGTGGACATCTCCTTCCCGGAAATCGAGAAGTTCGACCGCCTGCCCGAGCCGCGCGCCGAAGGCCCGTCAGCCTTTGTCTCAATCATGGAAGGCTGCTCCAAGTACTGCAGCTTCTGCGTGGTGCCCTACACCCGCGGTACCGAGGTCAGCCGCCCGTTCGAGGACGTGCTGGTGGAATGCGCGCAGCTCGCCGGTCAGGGCGTGCGCGAGATCAACCTGCTCGGCCAGAACGTCAATGCCTACCGCGGGCCATACGGTGATGGCGAGTTCGCCGACCTGGGCCTGCTGATCCGCGCCATCGCCGAAATCGATGGCGTTGGCCGCATCCGTTTCACCACCTCCCACCCGCTGGAGTTCTCCGACTCGCTGGTCGATGCCTACCGCGACGTGCCCAAGCTGGCCAACTTCCTGCACCTGCCGGTGCAGGCGGGCAGCGACCGCATCCTGTCGGCAATGAAGCGCGGCTACACCGCGCTGGAGTTCAAGTCCAAGATCCGCAAGCTGCGCGCGGTGCGCCCGGACATTTCGATCTCCTCGGACTTCATCGTCGGTTTCCCCGGCGAGACCGATGCCGACTTTGAAAAGACCATGAAGCTGATCACCGACGTCGGCTTTGACCAGAGCTTCTCCTTCATCTATTCGCGCCGCCCGGGCACCCCGGCAGCCGACCTGGCTGACGATGTCAGCGATGCCGAAAAGCACGCCCGCCTGAGCCGCCTGCAGGCGGAAATCAATGCCAATGCGGCGCAGATCTCCGAAGCCATGGTCGGCAGCGTGCAGACCGTGCTGGTGGAAGGCCCCTCGCGCAAGGACCCCAACGAGCTGACCGGCAAGACCGAGAACATGCGTTCGGTCAACTTCCCGGCCCCGGCCCGCCTGATCGGCCAGTTTGTCGATGTGCAGATCACCCACGCGCTGAGCAATTCCCTGCGCGGCCGGGTGGTCGGTGCGGCCTGACCCGGCCTGCGGCTTGCCCTTGCTGGCAGGCCGGCAACCGTCTGCCGGCAAACCCGGCAGCCGGTCACCTTCGTGGTGATTTTTTCACCCGGCGACCACCAACCCATACAGAACCGGCGCTCACCAAGGTTATCCACAGGTTTTTTCCCAAAGAAATCCACAGCGCCAGTGGATAAGTCTGCCGCCCGGGCGCTTGGTTGCCCGGCTCGTGCAGGCGTAACCTGCCTTGGTAAACCCGCCTTGACCGGCCCTGCCGGCGGAGCCTCATGTCACAGCCCCATTCTCTCGATTTCACCCTCGATCCGTTGGACAACGAGCGCCTGGCCAGCCTGTGCGGCCCGTTCGATGCCCACCTGCGCCAGATCGAAGGCGCCCTCGGTGTGGAAATTGCCAACCGAGCCAATGTGTTCCGCCTCAGCGGCAGCGAGCCGGCGCTGGGCGCTGCCGCGCGCCTGATCAAGGCGTTGTACGAGGAAGCGGCCGACACCGCCCTGGATGCCGCGGCCATTGCCCTGCGCCTGAGCCAGGCCAATGTGGATGACGTGGTCCTGCGCAGCTATGCAGCGCAGGACGTGGCGGTGAAGGTCAAGCGCGGCACCGTGCGCGGCCGCGGTGCCAACCAGGCCAGGTACCTGCACCAGATTGCCCGCCACGACATCAATTTCGGCATCGGCCCGGCCGGCACCGGCAAGACCTTCCTGGCCGTGGCCATGGCCGTGGATGCGCTCAACGAATCACGCGTGCAGCGCCTGATCCTGGTCCGCCCGGCGGTGGAAGCCGGCGAGAAGCTGGGCTTTCTGCCCGGCGACCTGAGCCAAAAGGTGGACCCCTACCTGCGCCCGCTGTACGACGCCCTGTACGAAATGCTCGGGGTGGAGAAGGTGACCAAGCTGCTGGAGCGCAACGTGATCGAGATCGCCCCGCTGGCCTACATGCGCGGGCGCACCCTCAACGATGCCTTCGTGATCCTGGACGAAGCCCAGAACACCACCGTGGAACAGATGAAGATGTTCCTGACCCGGTTGGGCTTCGGCTCCACCGCGGTGATCACCGGCGACCTGACCCAGACCGACCTGCCCAAGCACATCAGCTCCGGCCTGCGCGACGCCATCGAGGTACTCAACGGCGTGGACGGGGTCAGCTTCACCTTCTTTGAATCACGCGATGTGGTGCGTCACCCGCTGGTGGCCCGCATCGTCAACGCCTACGAACGCCGCGAGCAGGCCAGCCGGCCCGCCGCCAGCCACAACGACAACAGCGATACCCCATGAGTACTCCCAGCCTTGAACTGGCCCTTGGCTACGCCCTGCCGCGTACCGGCCTGCCCACCCGACCGCAGTTCCGCAAGTGGGTGCTGGCCGCCCTGAGCGGCGCCGGCCGCCGTTTCGATTCGGAAGTGGCCATCCAGATCGTCGATGCCGCCGAAGGCCAGGCGATGAACCTGCAGTACCGCGGCAAGGATTACGCCACCAATGTGCTGTCCTTCCCGGCCGATGTGCCCGAAGGGCTGCCGGAGGATTTCGATTTCCCGCAGCTGGGCGATCTGGTGATCTGCGCCCCGGTGGTGGCCCGCGAGGCCGCCGAGCAGGGCAAGGCGCTCAATGACCATTACGCCCACCTGACCGTGCACGGCGTGCTGCACCTGCTCGGCTTTGACCATATCGAAGACGAAGAAGCCGAGGAAATGGAGGCCCTGGAACGGGCGATCCTGGCCTCGCTGGACATTGCCGACCCGTACGCCGGCGAGCGCTGAGCGATCACCTGCAGACACCCTGATCCCGCCCCTCGCACTCCTCTCCTGCACAGTCCCCTTGCCCATGCCCATACGCCCCGCCCTGCTGCATCGCACCCTTGCCACCAGCCTGGCCCTGGCCTGTCTGCCCGCAGCTGCCAGCACCCCCGTGCAGGACGAAGCACAAGCGGCGCAGCGGCCCGCGCTGGATGCACTGCTGGAATGCAAGGCCGGGGTCGAGGCCTTCGCCAGCCTGGTCGGCCCGGTCGATGATCCCTTGCAGGCCGTCGCCCTGGGCTGGGCCCCGCAGCCGCGCAGCAACCCGTTCATGGCCGAATACCGCCTCAACACCCCGGCCCGGGCCTTCGGCCACCAGAGTGACTGGCTGGCCATTGCCGGTGGCACGGTGATGCTGGTGCTGGAGCAGTCCGCCATCAGCCCGCAGGCACTGGCCAGCGAGCTGCAGCTGGAGGTGCTGGTGGATGAGAACGGCAAGTTCATGGCCGGCCGCGAGCTGCTCAGCCGCGACCGCACCGATCTGGAGCCGGACCAGGTGCTGATCGAGTCGGCCGTGCTGGGCGTGTCCACCGTGGACAGCCATCCGGGCAAGCTGCTGTTGGGCTGCACCTATTCACTGGACGCTGTCGAAGATGAAGCCGTCCCGGCCGGCAACGACCCGGCGCCGGCACAAAGCGCCGATTGAGCATCCCACCAGCCGCGCCGGCCCTGCTAGACTCGTTTCACCGCCCGCCCTGTGCGGGCACCGCACTTCCAAGAGATGTCAGAAGACGACAGTAGTAGCTCGCACGGCGAGCACGAGAAAAAACGCAGCTGGCTGGAGCGTCTGAGCTCGGCCTTTTCCGGCGAACCGCACACCCGCGATGAATTGCTCGCGGTGCTGCAGACCGCCCAGAACGACGGCCTGATTGCCGCCGACACCCTGCAGATGATGGAAGGGGCGATCAACATCGCCGACCTGACCGTTGGCGACGTGATGATCCCGCGTTCGCAGATGGTGTCATTGCCGGTGGAAGGCCGCTTCCTGGACTTGATGAAGCAGGTGGTCGAATCGGGCCATTCGCGCTTCCCGGTCCACGGCGAAAACCGCGACGAGGTACTGGGCGTGCTGCTGGCCAAGGACCTGCTGCGCGGCGTGGTCGCCGACAACGGCCCGGCCAACATGCGCGAGCTGTTGCGCCCGGCGGTGCTGATTCCCGAATCCAAGCGGCTGAACGTGCTGCTCAAGGAATTCCGCCTGTCGCGCAACCACATGGCCATCGTGGTGGACGAGTACGGCGGTGTCGCCGGCCTGGTCACCATCGAGGACGTGTTGGAACAGATCGTCGGCGAGATCGACGACGAGCACGACGAGGCCGAGGACCACTCCACCCAGATCGCGATCCAGTCCGATGGCCAGTTCGTGGTCGATGCACTGACCGCGATTGCCGATTTCAACGAGCGTTTCGGCGCCGGCTTCTCCGATGATGACTACGACACCATCGGCGGCCTGGTGGTGGAAGCGTTCGGCCACCTGCCCGAAACCGGTGACGAGCTGAGCCTGGACCGCTTCCTGTTCCGCGTGGCCAAGGCCGATGCCCGCCGCGTGCAGGCCTTCCATGTCACGGTCCTGCCGCCGGTCAGCACGGAGGCCGATTGACCGCCGCGGCCCTGATCAGCCGCTGCCTGCTGGCCGGGGTGCTGTGCACCCTGGCCAGCGTGCTTTTTGCCCCCGGTGCAAAGGCCGCACCGGCAGCCGCAGCGCCTGGCCTCACGCCCCCGGCCCGGATCACCCCCATCAC
>X237_Red_shanked_Douc_Langur__coassemble_9_pt1 | contig 38280 bp, 31 predicted proteins | sample X237_Red_shanked_Douc_Langur__metabat2_high_PE_002 | metagenome-assembled genome bin X237_Red_shanked_Douc_Langur
ATCGCGCCGACAAGCACCACGGCATTACCGTTGGCAGCGGCCACAGCGGCGCGCAGCTCGGCATTGCCCAGGGCATCGGCCAGCTGCGACGGCAGCACGACCTGCTTGCTGGCGGTGTTGAAGGCGAAGTCGAAGTCGACCGGGTTGACCACGTGCACGCGGGCGCCGTTGTCGACCTGGGCCTTGCGCACGCGGGCGTGCAGCAGCGGCACTTCGTGACGGATGTTCGAACCGAACACCACGATCTGCGCGGCCTTGTCGATTTCTGCCACCGGCATGCCGAAGGCTTCGGCAACGGCAGCATCGGAGAAGTCACGCTGGTTGATGCGGTGGTCGATGTTGCTGCTGCCCAGGCCCTTGGCCAGGCGGGCCAGCAGTGCGCCCTCCTCGTTGGAGGTGGACGGATGGACCAGCACGCCCAGGTCATCGCCCTTGTTGGCCGACAGGATCGCAGTGGCTTCGGCCAGGGCATCGGCCCAGCTGATTTCCACCCACTCGCCATTGACCTTCTTCAGCGGCACATCAGCACGGTCGGCGCTGTACAGGCCCTGGTGCGAATAACGGTCGCGGTCAGACAGCCAGCAGTCGTTGACCTGCACATTCTCGCGCGGCACGGTGCGCAGCACTTCGCCACGACGCACGTGCAGCAGCAGGTTGGAGCCCAGCGCATCGTGATAGCCCAGCGACTCGCGCGAGGTCAGTTCCCACGGACGGGCCTTGAACTGGAACACCTTGTTGGTCAGCGCGCCGACCGGGCAGACGTCGATCACGTTGCCCGACAGCTCGGTGGTCAGCGGCTTGCCGTCGTAGGTGCCGATCTGCAGGTTTTCACCGCGGTACATGCCGCCCAGCTCCTGGGTACCGGCAATTTCATCGGTGAAGCGCACGCAGCGGGTGCACTGGATGCAGCGGGTCATCTCGGTGGCGACCAGCGGGCCCATGTCCTCGTCGGCCACCACGCGCTTGCGCTCGTTGAAGCGGCTGACGCTGCGGCCGTAGCCCAGCGACACGTCCTGCAGTTCGCACTCGCCGCCCTGGTCACAGATCGGGCAGTCCAGCGGGTGGTTGACCAGCAGGAACTCCATCACCGAACGCTGGAACTTCAGCGCCTTCTCACTGCGGGTATGGACCTTCATGCCATCCATGACCGGGGTCGCGCAGGCCGGCGACGGCTTGGGCGACTTTTCCACGTCCACCAGACACATACGGCAGCTGGCCGCAATGGACAGCTTCTCGTGGTAGCAGAAACGCGGAATCGGAATGCCGGCCTTGTCGGCGGCATGGATGATCATCGAACCCTTGGGCACGACCAAGGCGCGACCATCGATCTCGATGGTCACGTGATCCGGCGGCACGCTTGTGTTTACCGGTTGCGCGCTCATGCGTCAGCAGCCTCCACCTTCTTGCCGTCAACCATCGAATGACCGTTGACGATGTAGTACTCGAATTCGTCCCAGAACTGACGCAGGAACCCCTGGATCGGCCATGCGGCCGCTTCACCGAATGCACAGATGGTGTGGCCTTCGATCTGGCCGGCAACCGTCTTGAGCTGATGCAGGTCTTCCATCGTGGCCTTGCCATCGACAATGCGCTGCAGCATGCGGTGCATCCAGCCGGTACCTTCACGGCACGGGGTGCACTGGCCACAGGATTCCTTGTGGAAGAACTGGCTGATGCGACGGGCAAACTTGACGCAGCACACGCTGTCATCGAGCACCACGATCGCGCCCGAACCCAGGCCGGAGCCCAGGGCACGGATGGTGTCGTAATCCATCGGCAGGTTTTCCAGCTCGGCTGCGGTCAGCACGGGCATGGACACACCACCGGGGATGGCACCCTTCAGCTTGCGGCCCGGCTTCAGGCCACCGGCCATCTGCAGCAGCTCGTTGAAGGTGGTGCCCAGCGGCACCTCGAAGTTGCCACCGTGCTGGACGCAGCCAGACACGGAGAAGCACTTCGGGCCACCGTTGTTGGACTTGGACAGGCCCTTGAACCATTCCGGGCCGTTGCGCACGATCGCCGGCACCGAACCATAGGTTTCGGTGTTGTTGATCGTGGTCGGCTTGCCGTACAGGCCGAAGTTGGCCGGGAACGGCGGCTTGTAGCGCGGCTGGCCCTTCTTGCCTTCCAGCGACTCCATCAGGGCGGTTTCCTCGCCACAGATGTAGGCGCCGGCGCCCAGGGCGCCATGCACTTCAATGTCGATGCCCGAACCGAGGATGTTCTTGCCCAGCATGCCATTGGCACGTGCTTCGGCCAGCGCTTCCTCGAAATGCTCGAAGGGCTCATGGTGGAACTCGCCACGCATGTAGTTGTAGCCCGTGTCCGAACCGGTGGCGTAGCAGGCAATGATCATGCCCTCGATCACCGAATGCGGGTTGTAGCGCAGGATGTCGCGATCCTTGCAGGTACCCGGCTCGGATTCGTCCGAGTTGCACAGGATGTACTTCTGCACATCGCCCTTGGGCATGAAGGACCACTTCAGGCCGGTCGGGAAACCTGCACCGCCGCGGCCACGCAGACCGGAGGCCTTGACCATCTCGATCACGTCGGCCGGGGCAATCTTTTCACTCAGGATCTTGCGCAGCGCTTCATAACCGCCGGTCTTGACGTAGTTCTCGTAGGACCAGGGCTTGTCGAAGTGCAACGTGGTGTAGACCACGTTGTGCGGCTGCGGCGCCGGGCCCACCGGCCCGAGGGTTTCGTGGTGTGCCATGGCGCTTACTCCAGACCGTCCAGCAGGGCATCGACCTTTTCTTTGGTCAGACGCTCGTGGTAATGGCCATTGATGACCATCATCGGCGCACCGGCACAGCCGGCCAGGCACTCTTCCTCACGCTTGAGGTAGACGCGGCCATCGGCGGTGGACTGACCGGTCTTGCAGCCGAGCTTCTTCTCGGCATGGGCGATCAGGTCATCGGCGCCATTGAGCCAGCAGCTGATGTTGCTGCAGAAGGCCACATTGTGGCGGCCAACCGGCTCCAGCTCGTACATCGAGTAGAAGCTGGCCACTTCGTAAGCCCACACCGGCGGCAGGTCCAGATACTTGGCAACGCCGGCGATCAGCTCGTCGGTCAGGAAGCCATTGTTCTGTTCCTGGGCTGCATGCAGCCCTTGCAGTACCGCCGAACGCTTGCGGTCCGGCGGGAACTTGCTCAGCCAGTGATCGATGTGTGCGCGGGTCTTCTCGCTCAACACCACCATCGGGTCGACGTCGCGCGCCGCCTCGAAATTTCCTGTCGCCTTCATCAGCCGACCTCAGATGCAAAATCGATAAAGCCAATAGCCAAGCCGGCGCAAGCGCCGGCCAGCAGGTTCTTGTTGACCAGGATCACCGGTCGACCTCGCCGAACACCAGATCGTAGGTACCGATCATGGCGACCACGTCGGCCAGCATGTGGCCCTTGACGCAGGTGTCGATCGAGGACAGATGGGCAAAGCCCGGTGCACGCAGGTGCACGCGGAAGGGCTTGTTGGCACCATCGCTGACCAGGTAGCAGCCGAATTCACCCTTGGGTGCTTCCACTGCCGAATAGGTGGCGCCGGCCGGCACGCTGTAGCCTTCACTGAACAGCTTGAAGTGATGGATCAGCGCTTCCATGTCGTCCTTCATCTCGGTGCGCTTGGGCGGCGCGACCTTGAAGTTGTCGACGATCACCGGGCCCGGGTTGGCCTTCAGCCACTTCACGCACTGGGCGATGATGCGGTTGGACTGGCGCATTTCGGCCACGCGGCACAGGTAGCGGTCATAGCAGTCGCCCTGCACGCCCACCGGGATGTCGAAATCCATGTTGGCGTAGGCAGCGTAGGGACGCTTCTTGCGCAGATCCCATTCGATGCCCGAACCACGCAGCATCACGCCGGTCATGCCCCAGGCCTTGGCCTGTTCCGGGGTGACGATGCCGATACCGACGGTACGCTGCTTCCAGATACGGTTGTCGGTCAGCAGGGTCTCGTATTCGTCCACTCGCTTGGGGAACTCCTGGGTGAAGTTCTCCAGGAAGTCCAGCATCGAGCCTTCGCGGGCAGCATTGAGCTTCTTCAGCGACGAGCCCTTGTGCCAACGCGATTCCTTGTACTTGGGCATCGCATCGGGCAGGTCACGGTAAACACCACCCGGACGGTAGTAGGCGGCATGCATACGGGCGCCGGAAACGGCCTCGTAGCAGTCCATCAACTCCTCACGCTCGCGGAAGGCGTACAGCATCACCGCCATTGCACCCAGATCCAATGCACCGGTACCGATGTTCATCAGATGGTTCAGGATGCGGGTAATTTCGTCGAACATGGTGCGGATGTACTGCGCACGCACCGGCGCCTCGATCCCCATCAGGTTCTCGATCGCGCGCACGTAGGCGTGCTCGTTGCACATCATCGAGCAGTAATCCAGGCGATCCATGTAACCGATCGACTGGTTGAACGGCTTGGATTCGGCCAGCTTCTCGGTGCCACGGTGCAGCAGACCGATGTGCGGGTCGGCACGAATGATCGTTTCGCCGTCCATTTCCAGAATCAGTCGCAGCACACCGTGCGCGGACGGATGCTGGGGACCGAAGTTCATGGTGTAGTTCTGGATCTCCTGGCGGTCTTCGGCAGCATTGCTGGCAAAGGCCTTGGAGGCCTGAAGGATCTCGCTCACTTGGCTGCCTCCTGCTGGGCACGCTCACCGGCAGCGGTGGCAAAACGGGCGTCGTCGCGCAGTACGCGCGGCACGCCGACTCGCGGCTCGACCGAGGTCACCGGCTCGTAGACCACGCGCTGCTTTTGCTCGTCGTAGCGAACTTCGACGTTGCCGATCAGCGGGAAGTCCTTGCGGAACGGATGGCCGATGAAGCCGTAGTCGGTCAGGATGCGACGCAGATCCGGGTGGCCTTCGAACAGGATGCCGTACAGGTCGAACGCTTCACGTTCGAACCAGTTCACACCCGGCCACACGCTGCACAGCGAGGCAACCACCGGCAGGCCGTCATTCGGCGCATAGGTGCGCACGGTGAGGATCAGGTTGTGCTGCAGCGAACGCAGCTGGGCAACCACGGCGAAACGACGCGACGGCAGTTCCATCGCTTCCGGGCCATCGGCGGTTTCGCGCTGCGGCGTTTCGCCCCAGCCAAAACGACCAACGCCGCGGCCTTCGACGCCGCGGCTGAAACCGGAGGAGGAAACGTCCGAAGTGTCCCATTCGGCGTCGCCATAACCCATGTAGTCAACACCACACAGGTCGATCAGCTGTTCAAAACCCAGCTCATCACGCAACGCCTGACAGGTCGGCAGCCACTCGGCCACCGCCACGTCCAGGGTCACTTCGCCACGCGGTTCGACCACACTGACCTGTGCGCCGGCGAAACGCGCTTCAAGTCGGTCGATGAAGGAGGAGGCTTGCTGTGCCATGGGGCTTGGCGTGCTCTTGTTAAGTGGACAGGTCAGCGCGCGATGGTGTGTTCGCGACGGATCTTCTTCTGCAGCTGCAGGATGCCGTAGACCAACGCCTCAGCGGTTGGCGGGCAACCCGGCACATAGACATCCACCGGAACCACACGGTCACAACCGCGCACGACCGAATACGAATAGTGGTAATAGCCGCCGCCGTTGGCGCAGCTACCCATCGAGATCACCCACTTCGGGTTGGGCATCTGGTCATAGACCTTGCGCAGCGCCGGGGCCATCTTGTTGACCAGGGTGCCGGCAACGATCATCACGTCAGACTGACGCGGCGACGGACGGAACACGACGCCATAGCGGTCAAGGTCAAGACGGGCTGCACCGCAGTGCATCATCTCCACCGCACAACAGGCCAGACCGAAGGTCATCGGCCACATCGAACCGGTACGCGCCCAGTTCAACAGGGCATCGACGCTGGTGGTCACATAGCCCTTGTCCAGCAGCGGGTTCTCGCCTTCAGGGCGCAGGATGTCATCGACCTGGCCCAGCGGGACCGGGTTGTGCATCAGGCCATCGAGAGTCTGAATCACTCCCATTCCAGCGCTCCCTTCTTCCACACATAGATGAAACCGAGAAACAGCATGCCCACGAACAGGCCCATCGTCACCAACGAACGTGCACCCAGCTCCATGAAGACCTGGGTCCACGGCACGATGAAGATGATTTCCAGGTCGAAGACGATGAACTGGATCGCGATCAGGTAATACCGCACGTCGAACTTCATGCGGGCGTTTTCAAATGCCTCGAAGCCGCACTCATAGGGCGACAACATCTGGGCATCAGGATTACGCGGCGCCAAAAAGCGACTCACCGCCATCAGCGTGATGCCGATGCCGGTGGCGATGATCAGAAACAGCAGAGACGGCAAATATTCGGCCAGCACAGCGATTCTCTCTTGCCTCTGCCTCCACGCCAGCTGGCGTTTCGGCATGGGGATTGACGGAGCAGACAGGCTGCAGGTCCGCTTGCTCCGAATGTACTTCTGAAGTATTGGTGCCCAAGAGGGGACTCGAACCCCTACGACTCTCGTCGCTACCACCTCAAGGTAGTGCGTCTACCAATTCCGCCACCTGGGCAATGCATGCACTGTGAAGAACAGTGCAGCCGCTATTGTAACCGTCTTCAGTCGTTTTGTGCGGGCTTTTCGGCAGTTTCTTCACTCGAAACAGCCGTTTCCGCCTGAGCCGGCACAGCTGCCGGCTCCACTGCTGCCGGCGCTGCCGGGACAGTGGCGGCCGGTGCCGAAACCGGCTGCACCTCGGCGGCCGGGACCTGCGCCATCACACCCAAGTCCGAGCCTTCGACACGACCACCATGGGTGGCATACCAGGCCATGAACATGCTGATGGCGAAAAAGGCCACGCCCAGCCACTTGGTGGTCTTGGACATGAAGTTGGCTGCGCCACGCGCACCGAAAACGGTGCCCGAAGCACCGGCACCAAAGCCGGAACCAGCCGCGGCACCAGAGCCACGCTGCAGCAAGATCAGCGCGATCATCGCAATGGCGACGAGCACATAGATCACATTCAGGACAATCATCAACATGGGCATTGAGTCCGCGGAAGGTGTATCGAAAACTCAGCGAGCAGCCGCATTGGCGATGGCAGTGAAATCTGCCGCCACCAGCGAGGCCCCGCCAACCAGCCCGCCATCCACATCCGGCTGAGCAAACAGCTCGGACGCATTGTCGGGCTTGACACTGCCGCCATACAGGATCGACAGCGAATCGGCAATTGTAGCATCGGCAGCCGCCACCACGCCACGGATGAAGGCGTGCACGGCCTGCGCCTGCGCCGGGCTGGCGGTCACACCGGTACCGATCGCCCAGACCGGCTCATAGGCCACCACACCCTGCCCCAGCCCGGCCGCACCGACCAGGTCCAGCACCGGCTGCAGCTGGGCGGCAATCACCGCCTCCATCTGCCCGGCCTCGCGCTCGGCCAGGGTTTCACCCACGCACAACACCGGCACCAGGCCGGCATCGCGCGCCGCCTTGAACTTGTCGGCCACCAGCTGGCTGCTCTCGGCATGGTACTGACGACGCTCGGAATGACCGACCAGCACGTAGCGCGCACCGGTATCGACCAGCATCGAAGCGGCCACCTCACCGGTATAGGCACCCTTGGCATGCACGCTGACATCCTGGCCACCGACGGCCAGCGCCCCGGCTGCCTTGTCCACCGCCAGGGCGATGTACGGCGCCGGCGGGATCACCACCATCTCCACTCCGGCCGGCACACCGGCCTGGACCAGCTGCCCGACCAGGGCGGCGGTGAATTCACGGCTGCCCTGCAGCTTCCAGTTACCAGCAACAATCATGCGACGCATCAGGTCACTCCCGGATATTCAAGCGCGCAAGGATAGCCGATCACCCCGGCCGCGTGACCCCACAAACAAAAACGCCACCCGCATCGCAGGTGGCGCTTGCATGGCAGCGAAGATCGCCTTACTTCAGCTTGATCTCGCGCAGACGCTCTTCCAGGAAGCCATGGGCGGTGATCGCCTCCGGGTAGCGGCTCGGATTTTCAGCAGTGATGCACGAAGGCAGCACGTCGATCAGGTAATCCGGGTTCGGGTGCAGGAAGAACGGCACCGAGTAACGCGGCTGGCGGGCAGCCTCGCCGGCCGGATTGACCACACGGTGGATGGTGGACGGATACACGTGGTTGGTCAGGCGCTGCAGCATGTCGCCGATGTTGACCACGATGGTGTCACCTGCCGAGGTGAACGGGACCCACTCGCCATCGTGCGAACGCACTTCCAGGCCGGCAGTGGAAGCACCGACCAGCAGGGTGATGAAGTTGATGTCGCCATGGGCGCCAGCGCGCTCGTTGGGGATGTCGTCGGTGGTGATCGGCGGGTAGTGGATCGGGCGCAGGATCGAGTTGCCGACATTGACCTTGTCCACGAAGAAATCTTCCGGCAGGTCGATGTGCAGGGCCAGGGCTGCCAGCACGCGGGCGCCCAGGGCGTCCAGGGCGTTGTACAGGGCCAGGCCGTACTGCTTGAACTCGGCCACTTCTTCGGGCCACACGTTCGGTGCCATCACATCGCGGTACTTCGAGTCATCGGCGATCTCGCGACCGATGTGATAGAACTCCTTCAGGTCGAAGTGCTTGGAATCCTTGGCAGTTTCGATGCCGAACGGGGTGTAGCCACGCGCACCGCCCTGGCCTGCCAGGTGGTACTTCTTCTTGGTTTCTTCCGGCAGCGCATAGAACTTGCGGAACGCCGCGTAGGCGTTGTCGATCAGTTCCTGGGAAATGCCGTGGTTGCTGATGCCAGCAAAACCCCATTGACGGTAAGCAGCACCCAGCTCGGCCACGAACGCATCGCGGTCAGTATCAAAGCGGGTGATATCCAGAGTCGGAATACGTGCGGTCATGATCAGCTCATGGGTTGCGTGCCGGACGGGCACGGGCGCAAATGCGCCGGATGATTGGGCAAGGCCGGCGATTATGCGCCTTTCCAGCCGAACATGACCCGACTGAAATCATTGCATTTGCCTATCCGGCACGATAGGCAAGACCGGCACTGCCGGCCCTGCCTACCCCGCCCGGATACTCAGGCAGCCGCCTGCCGGACCGCCGCGGCCAGATCATCCAGGGTCTTGCGCACCAGCTCTGCGGTATCGGCTTCCACCGTGACCCGGACCACCGGCTCGGTACCGGAAGGACGCAGGAAGGCACGACCACGACCGGCCACCGCCAGCTGCGCCTGGGCCAGTGCCTGCAGCACCACCGGCGCAGCCACAACCGCCTTGGCATCGCCACTGAGACGAACGTTTTCAGTGACTTGCGGCACCATCACCAGGCCCGCCAGGGCCTGGCGCAGGGTCTGCCCCTGGGCGCGCAGCACTTCCAGCACCTGCAGGGCACTGATGATGGCATCGCCGGTGGAGGCACGATCCAGGCACAGCAGGTGCCCGGAGGCCTCGCCACCGAGCAGGCCACCCCCATCAACCAGGCCCTTGTGCACGTGGCGGTCACCGACCTTGGCACGCACGAACGGGATCGACAGCCCGGCCATGGCCTGTTCCAGGCCGTAGTTGGTCATCACCGTGCCCACCACCGGGCCACGCAGGCGGCCGGAGGCCTGCCAGGCGCGGGCCAGCACATAGAGCAGGCCATCACCGTCCACCGCAGCGCCCTGGTCATCGACCATCAGCACGCGGTCACCGTCGCCATCAAAGGCAATGCCCAGATCTGCGCCCTGCTCCACCACCACCTTCTGCAGTGCGTCGATATGGGTGGAACCCACGCCGTCATTGATGTTCAGGCCATTGGGCGTGGCACCGATCACGCTGACCTGCGCGCCCAGCTCGGCAAACAGCAGCGGCGCGATCTGGTAGGTCGCCCCATGGGCGCAATCAAGCACGATCTTCATGCCATGCAGGTCAAACCCGCGCGGCACGGTGGCCTTGCAGAATTCCACGTAGCGGCCGATGGCCTCCACCGAACGCCGCGCCTTGCCCAGATGGGCCGAATCCACGGTCAGCAGCGGCTGGTCGATGGCCGCCTCGATCGCCGCCTCGGTGGCGTCATCGAGCTTTTCGCCACTGGCCGAGAAGAATTTGATGCCGTTGTCATGGTGCGGATTGTGCGAGGCACTGATCACCACGCCGGCATCGGCGCCCAGGGTACGGGCCAGAAACGCAATGGCCGGGGTCGGCATCGGCCCGAGCAGCTGCACATCCGCGCCGGCAGCGGTCAGGCCCGCCTCCAGCGCCGATTCGAACATGTAGCCGGAAATCCGGGTGTCCTTGCCGATCACCACCACCGGGCGCTTGGCCCCATCAGCCGACAGCACCCGGCCCAGGGCATTGCCCAGGCGCAGCACGAATTCGGCGGTGATCACCCCCTGGCCGACACGGCCACGGATGCCATCGGTACCAAAGTATTTACGTTCAGACATCAAACAACATCCTTGTCGGCATGCGCCGGCTGGCTCATCAGAAGAGCCGTCAAGTCTGCCAGACGTTCGCGCATCTGGCGCCGGTCCACGATCTGGTCGATGGCGCCGTGTTCAAGCAGGAACTCCGAACGCTGGAAGCCCTCGGGCAGGGTCTCGCGCACGGTCTGCTCGATCACGCGCGGGCCGGCAAAGCCGATCAACGCCTGCGGCTCGGCGATGTTGATGTCACCAAGCATGGCGAACGAGGCCGACACACCACCGGTGGTGGGATGGGTCAGCACCGAGATGTACGGCAGGCCGGCTGCACGCAGCTTGGCCAGGGCGGCCGAGGTCTTGGCCATCTGCATCAGCGAGAGCAGGCCTTCCTGCATGCGCGCACCGCCGGAAGCGGAGAAATTGACGAACGGGCAACCGTTCTCCAGCGCCGCTTCGGCAGCCAGGGCAAAGCGCTCACCGACCACCGAGCCCATCGAGCCGCCCATGTAGGCGAAGTCGAACGAGGAGGCAACCAGGGCGCGCCCCTTCAGGGTGCCGCGCAGGGCAATCAGGGCGTCGTATTCGCCGGTGGCCTTCTGGGTGGACTTGATGCGTTCGGCGTAGCGCTTGGAATCCTTGAACTTGAGCACATCCACCGGGGCCAGACGGGCCCCGATTTCCACCGTACTGCCTTGATCGAACAGGGCCGTCAGGCGGGCACGGGCACGGATGGCCATGTGGTGCCCGCACTTGGGGCAGACCATCAGGTTTTCTTCCAGCTCGGGCCGGTACAGCGCTTCATTGCAGCTGCTGCACTTGTCCCAGACCCCTTCGGGAATGTTGTGCTTCTTGGCCGGGGCATTGTCGGTACGGATGCCGGACGGCATCAACTTGCTGAGCCAACTCATCGGGAGCAGGTTTCCGTTCTAGGCGGCGAAAGCCGCAACCCGGACAGTCTAGCGCAGCGTACCGGTGTAGACCCATCCGTATGGAAGCGATCTTGCAGCCTGCCGCACACAACAACGCCGCTCATTGCCGGCGATCCACCGGCAACGCCCCGCCCGCACGCTCAGCCCCCGTCCAGCGCCTGGCGCAGCGGGGCCAGGAACTGCCCAGCAGCGGCGACCGGGTCGGCCGCTTCGGCCAGCGCGGCAACCAGCGCACTGCCCACCACCACACCATCGGCATCCACCGCCATTGCCGCGGCACTGGCCGCATCCTTGATGCCGAAGCCGGCCACCACCGGCACGCGGCAGGCCTGGCGCAGCTGGCGCAGGCGGGTGCCGGCGGCCTGCAGGTCCAACCGCTCGCTGGCACCGGTCACGCCATTGAAGCTGACGTAGTACAGATAGCCGGCCGCATCGTCACACAGGCGCTGCAGACGCGCCCCGGGCGTGGTCGGCGAGGCCAGCAGCACCAGCGACAGCCCGGTACGGGCAAACGCGGCCTGCAAGTCAGCCGCCTCCTCCGGTGGCAGGTCGACCAGCAGCACGCCATCCACCCCGGCCGCCCTGGCGGCATCGGCGAAGGCATCGGCGCCACGGATTTCCACCGGGTTGAGGTAACCCATCAACACCACCGGGGTGGTGTCATCGGTCCTGCGGAACTGCGCCACCGCTTCCAGCACGAAGCGCATGCCGGCGCCACGGGCCAGGGCGCGCTCGGAGGAACGCTGGATGGTCGGGCCGTCGGCCATCGGGTCGGAGAACGGCACCCCCAGCTCGATCACATCGGCGCCGGCGGCGGCCAGCGCATGCATCACCGGCACGGTTGCCTCCAGCGAGGGATCGCCGGCGGTGATGAAGGGAATCAGCGCCTTGCGGCCTTGCGCGCGCAGCTGGGCAAAACGGGCATCGATACGGGAAGCAGTCATGGCAGCACTCACGGCAGGTTCGGTTACAGCGCTCACAGCACAATGCCTTCGCGGCCGGCGATGGTGTGCACGTCCTTGTCGCCACGGCCGGAGAGGTTGCACAGCACGATCTTGTCCGGGGACAGGTCGCGCGCCAGCTTGATCGCCTGGGCGATGGCATGGCTGGATTCCAGTGCCGGCAGGATGCCCTCTACCCGGGTCAGGCGATGGAAGGCATCCAGCGCTTCGGTATCGGTGATGCCCACGTACTTGGCCCGGCCGCTGTCGGCCAGGAAGGCATGCTCCGGGCCCACGCCCGGGTAGTCCAGGCCGGCAGAGATCGAATGGGTTTCGGTGATCTGGCCGTCGTCATCGCACAGTACATAGGTGCGGTTGCCGTGCAGCACGCCCGGGCGCCCGGCACTGATCGAGGCGGCATGGCGGCCGGTGTGGATGCCGTCACCGGCCGCCTCGGCGCCATAAATGGCCACACCCGGGTCATTGAGGAAGGCATGGAACAGGCCGATGGCATTGGAGCCACCGCCGACACAGGCGGTGATGGCGTCGGGCAGGCGGCCGTATTCGGCCAGCATCTGCTCGCGCGCCTCGCGGCCGACAATGGCGTTGAAGTCGCGCACCATGCGCGGGTACGGGTCCGGGCCGGCCACGGTGCCGATGATGTAGAAGGTGTCGGCGATGTTGGTGACCCAGTCGCGCATCGCCTCGTTCAGCGCGTCCTTCAGGGTGGCCGAGCCGGAGGTCACCGGCACCACCGTGGCGCCGAGCAGTTTCATCCGGTAGACATTGATTTTCTGCCGCTCGATGTCGGTGGCGCCCATGTAGACCACGCATTCCAGGCCCAGACGCGCCGCCACCGTGGCCGAAGCCACACCGTGCTGGCCGGCACCGGTCTCGGCGATGATGCGCTTCTTGCCCATCCGCGCAGCCAGCAGGGCCTGGCCGATGGTGTTGTTGATCTTGTGCGCGCCGGTGTGGTTGAGGTCCTCGCGCTTGAGCAGGATCTGCGCCCCGCCCACTTCGCGGCTCAAACGCTGCGCGTGATAGATCGGGCTGGGCCGGCCCACGTAATGGGCCATGTCCTTGTCAAAGGCCTGCTGGAAGCTGGCATCACGGCGCGCGGCGTCATAGGCAGCGGCCAGCTCCTGCAACGGGCCGACCAGGGTTTCGGCCACGAAGCTGCCGCCGTAGCGGCCGAAGTGGCCGCTGGCGTCGGGGAAGGCGTGGAAATCGGCAATCGGGCCGCTGGACATGACAAACCTGCTGTAAATCGTGCGATGGACTCACATTACCCGGGCTGGCGTGCTGGAAACAATCGACATTTTTGCCGAACATGTGACTTAAACTCACACAATGCCCAGCCCCCTGCCCCCACTCACCGCCCTGCGCGCCTTCGAGGCAACGGTCCGCCTGGGCAGTGCCAGCGCGGCCGCGACCGAGCTGCATGTCACCCATGGCGCAATCAGCCGCCAGTTGCAGGCCCTGGAACAAGCCGCCGGCGTCCCCCTGCTGGAACGCATCGGGCGTGGGCTGGCACCGACACCGGCCGGGCGACAACTGCAGCAAGCCGCACAGACCGCCTTCGAGCAGCTGCGCGCGGGCTGGGCCGCGATCCAGCCACGTCCTGCCGACGGCCCGCTGGTGCTGGGCTGCCCGGGCAGCGTACTGGCGCGCTGGATGATTCCGCGGCTGCCTGCGCTGCAAGCGGCCCTGCCCGGGGTGAACCTGCAATGGTCGGCGCTGGATGGGGCCTTCACCGAGGCGCAGGCAGCGCTGGATGCGGTCCTGCTGCTGGCGCAGGGGCCGTGGCCGCGTGGCTGGAAGATACGCGAGCTGGCCCCGGAACGGGTGGGCGTGGTGGTGGCGCCCTCGCATCCAGCCGCGCAGCGGTTGCGCCATGCACCGCCCGCCGCGCTGCTCCACGAGATACTGCTGCACACCAACTCGCGCCCGCAGGCATGGCCGACGTGGGCGCAGGCGCACGGGCTGAACCCGGACCGGTTGCAGCTGGGCACCGGCTTTGAACATCTGTACTACCTGCTGGAAGCGGCGGTGGCCGGGCTCGGGCCAGCGATCGCGCCGGAGCCACTGGTGGCCGAGGATCTGGCCGCCGGGCGCCTGATTGCGCCCTGGGGGTTTTCCGCCACAGGCGGCTTCTGGGTGCTGGCGCGCCCGGATGGACCGATGGACCCGCGCGTGGATGCGTTGGCCGACTGGGCAGTGGAGCAACTATAAAAGAGGACGGCGTTTACTCAGCGCGCTCCTACCGCGATCCGCTGCTGCTCGTCCTGCACCTGCTGCTGGCGCGACTGGTCATCCAGCAGCTGCGCGCTGGTCTGTTCCAGCGACGGCGGCGGTTGATTCAGATCCACCGCCACGCGCAAGCCCGACGTCGTCCCCATCACGAAGGCCTTTCCGTCCTGCAGGGTGATGCTCTGCAGCTTTTCCGGCGAGTCGATGCCGTTGTGCTTGGCCTGCTGGGTGATGTGGGCCGCTGCATCCTCGCAGATCATGTACGGCAACTTGCCGCGGACCGCATTGTGCAGCGGATTGTCCGGGTGTGAGGCATCGTTGAGGGATGGCCCCTTTGCTGACGCGATTGGCACCTCAAGGCGCGGGGTCTGTTCGGCCGCCAGCGCGGTGCGCGTATGGCGGCCAACAATGCCGTCGGTGGCAAGGCCCTGCTGCTTCTGAAAGGCAATCACCGCTTCGCGGGTGTGGTCGCCGAAGCGGCCGTCCTCGGCCAGGCGATTGCCGTTGCCATCGCGCACACCCAGCTGGTTGAGGCTGTGCTGCAGCGCGTGCACATCGGTGCCGCGCTGACCGTGCTTGAGCAGATCGGCCGATGCCGCCGATGCTGGCGCCGCGGGCACCGGCTGTGCGGAACTGCGCGCGGGCTCGCCACCTCCATGCAAGGGCACGCGCACCTGGAATTCAGGCTTCGGTGTCAGTGCACCGACGATCCGCATGCTGCCACCATCCCAATAGCCGCCCGGATGGATGGTCACTTCGGCCGGCCCCGTGCTGCCCTGCGAACCGATGAACTGGATGTTGCCCTGCGCGTCGTAGCCCTTGAAGATGCCCACGTGCTGGCCTTGGGACGAAGAGAACATCAGGATGTCACCCTGCTTCAACGAGCCGTTCGGCTTGCGCGCGTCGGCCGCCGACGTCACTTCGAAATTCTCGCGTGCGTACGCCGTGGTGTTGGCGCCATTGAACAGCGTGGACGTGGTGAAGGCAGCAGCATTCTCCCCGCGCACGTCATAGCCGGCATTTTTCAGTCCGCGCCAGACGAAAGCGGAACAGTCCACGCCGCGAAGCCCGTCACCGTCAAGGTCGCGCTCCAACCGGCTGCTGTCGCGGCCCGGGCGTGGGTGATCCGGGCGCCCGTATTCGTACTGGCGGCCCGAGGCCATGAAGTGCTGGTAGGCCTCGTTATAGACGGCGGCATTGCCGGTGGCGGCAGCGACAGGTGCCGCCGCAGTGGGAGCCGGGGTCTGCATGGGTGCCCCCGCCTGGGTGCGCGTCGGCGATTGCTGCGTCGTGACCTCGCCAGGGTTCCAGCCTTCGAAACGGCGGATGCCATCGGCCAGAACTTCGCGCTCGCGCACGCTCATCTCGCCAACCTTCTTTGAGCGCAGATCGACACCGTTGCGATCACCCTCGGCATAGATGGCGGCAGCCTGTTCCTTGTGGTGGGTGCTGCCGCTGTAATCGGCCTTGGAATAGCTCGGCAGCATTTCCTCCACAGTCTTGTCGCCGAATCGGCGTTCGAGCAGCTGGATCTTTGCGGCGCGGCCTGCTTCATAGCTTTCGAATACGGCATTGCCCCACTGGTCAAGACCGACGACGCCGGCATAGCGCCCTTGCGCAGATTCCAGTGCCTTTTCGCGGGTACGGGTATTGGTGACGGTCTTGTCCGCACTGCCCGCGAACTCGAACTTCAGATTGCCTGGATTGTTGTTGCGCCATGAGACGCTGCCGCCGGAGCGTTCGATGATGCTGCCATCATCCATTTCCAGCGTACGTGTCGTGCCAATGCTGCTGACCAGGCGGGTGACCTTGGGGTCGGACATGAGCTGCTCCTTTGCCGATGGTTGATCGGACAGCTTCCGTGGCGGTTCTTACATTCCGTTGGAAAATACGTCCAGCACGTCGGCACTGACCCAGCCGCGTGCGCAGTTGCCGGCATACTGTCCCGGCGCTACGGCGTGGCAGGCTTCGCCACTGCTGGCCAGGCCACTGATGGGCCGGTCGCCATAGGTGTCACACAGCGCGTTGCCCTTGCACTTGCCGACCGTCGCCGCGGGAATGGCAACGACGTAATAGAACATCGGGTTCTGCCCCGCGCGGCCGATGCCCTGCACGCATACCAGCTGCTCCTTGGACAACCGCGCGGTGGCCATGGCCTTGCTGCCCGTGGTGGGCACGGTGTCCAGGGTTTCCACGCCCTTGGCATCAACCACGCCAGCGAAGAAGCCCTGGTCACCACAGTCCGGCGACAGTTCCACATCATAGAAATCACCGCTATCCACATCGCCGGCCGTGCAGCCACGGCCCGCACTGACATCGGTACACGTCACGCCACTGGATTGGATAAGTGCTGCCAGACCGTCACTGGGTGCAGCGAGCGGCACCGCCGGAGCGTCACCGGGCGTGGCAACCGGTGTGGTGGTGGGTGCAGCGGCCGGGGCGGCCGGACTCGATGAATCACCTGCCGCACAGGCGCCCAAGGCAAGCAGCAGGCCCGGAATGGTCGCCAGGCCCATCATGCGCACGCGGTGGGAAATGAAATGGGCCATATCCGTTGCGTCCTCGTTGAAAAGATTGAACGTACCTGCACGATTCCATCGAAGGCAGGCGCGCACAGCAAAACGCCCAGCGATGATCTGGCTGGGCGCATTGTGGTTGATCAAATGTTGTACCGATGTCGACTCCGCACCGAAGCCCTTGGGGTCACTGCAGAAATGAGGCATCCATCGCATTTTGAGGGAAAACCTGAAAAGGGAGCGGAGCAGATTGAGTCGTATGAAGCCCAAACGACTCAATTCACTCTGCCCCCTTATCAGGGCGTGGTGGAAGCTGCCAGCCGTTGCTGCAGGTCCTGGCTGAGGCGGGACAGCTCGACTTCGGCCTGCTGGCGCTGCTGCATGCCCTCGCGGTGGATGCTGCGCACCTCCTCCACCGTGGCGATCAGCTGGTCATGCACATGGCGCAGCGTGGCCACGTCGATCACCCCACGCTGGTTGGTGCGCGCGGTCTCCACCGAGGCCTGGCGCAACAGGTCGGCATTGCGCCGCATCAGCTCGTTGGTGGCATCGTCGATGGCCGTGGTCAGGCCGGCGGCCTTGCTCTGCTCGTCCAGTGACAGCTGGATGGCGAACTGGCGCTTCCACGAGGGGATTGTGATCTCGCGCACGGTGTTGAACTTTTCGATCAGCTGCAGGGAATTGGCCTGGATCAGGCGGATCATCGGCAGGGACTGCTCGGCCGCATGCTGCATCAACAGCAGGTCGCCGACCCGCTTGTCGAGCAGACGGCGCGCATTGTCCAGCTCGCTGCGCCGGGTGCGCAGCAGCGGATCATCACCCTCGGCCAGGCCCGCCAGTTCAGCGGCCATCCGTGCCAGCTGCAGCTTGCCTGCTGCCACATGCAGGCCCAGCGCGTGGTGTTCCTGGCGCACCAGCTCGTGCATGCGGTCAAACTCGTGCACCCGCTGCAGCTGACCGGCCTGCTGCACGCCGACATCGGCCATCAGCTGTTCGATCTGGCTGTTGCTGTCGCTGAACTTCTGCACCAGTTCGCCGCGGCTGGCACGCATGCGGTCAATCAGCCCACCGATCACCGGCACCCGCGAACGCTGGGTCAGGCCGTCCAGCTTGAGCGTGCGTGCAATGCGCACCACCTCACCCAGCTTGTCACCGGCGGCATCCAGGTCACGGTTGCGCACCTGGTCAAGCAAGCGCGAGGAAAATGCCGCGCTCTTGCCGGCGGCCTCGCTGCCGAATACCGGCAATCCGGACGGCCCGGCATCGGCCAGGCCCTGGGCCAGCTGCTGGATCTGGGCCATGTCGGCATCGTGCAAACCGAGGCGGGTCAGCAAGCCGGGCTCCAGGCTGTCGGCAGCAACGGGAAGATGATCTTGGTTCATGCGCGGGCTCGCTTGGTTGGATCAAGGAAATGAGGACGGGGGCGCTGCCGGATCAGCGCGGGGCAGGCTGTCCAGACCCTGACGCATCTGCGCCAGCTGGGCAAGGATGCGTGCCTGCAGGGCCGGATCGGCCGCACGCAGGGCCTGCTGTTGTTTCCACGCGGCCAGCAAGGCCTCGCGCAGGCCGGCATAGCGCTGCAACAGCCCCTGCCCGCTGGCCACCAGCAACTGCGCATGCTGCAGGCCCTGCTGGCCGAGCAGGCGCATGCGCTGCAGGTGCTGCAGGCGCGTGCGCAATGCCGTTGCCACCGGCGCTGCCAGCGCAGCATCGGCGATGAAACCCTGGCCCTGCGCCAGCCAGGCCTGGGCAAGCGCATCGAGCATGAGCAAGGCATCGGCCAGCGCTTGCTGCTGCGCGGTATCGGCGCCCAGCTGGCGGGCCTGGGCATCGGCACGGGCGATCACCGCCGGCATCCCGCCGGCCAGTTGCCGTGCCTGCTGCTGGACCAGCAGATCCCGCCCGAGCAAGCGCCCCCACCAGCTGCTGCGGCGACGCAGGGCGGCCGCATCATCAGCCAGCAGGGCCAGCTGCAGGTTCTCCAGCTCGTCCACCAGGCCGGCCGCGGCGCACGTGGCCGGCGGCACCGCCGGCAGGCTGGCATACAGCGCCAGCCACGGCTGCGCATAGGCCGTGGCCATCTCTACCGTGCCTGGCGGCGCGGCATCGGCCTGCGGTGCGGCCCGGCCCAGGACATCGGCGCTGACCAGGCTCATTGCGGCCCGGTTTCCGGCGGGACGGGCGGACGCTGCCCGGTTTCGGCATCAATGGCCTGCAGACCATAGAAATGCTGGACCAGCTCGCGGTCCATGTCGCGGGTCACCGCCCCTTGGCGGCTGCGTCGCGGCTTGCCGCCACCTTCGGCGGACGTGGCCGGCGGGCGCTGGGCCAGGCTCTGGGCCAGTGCGGCCAGCGCCTGCGCGGTCTGCTGCTGTTGCAGCTGGTTGCTGCGCAGTGCCTGCAGCAATCGCTCCAGCGCCTGCATGTCCAGCGCAGGCCCGGCATTGGCCGCTGCCGGCGAGGCGGACGTGACCGGGGTTGCGGTGGCGGCCGGCACAACCAGGGCCTGCAGTGCCTCCACGATGGCCGGCCACGGTGCCGGCTCGGCGGGCCCGGCCACCACCACCGGCGCGTGCTGTTGCTGCAGCCCCTGGGCGATGTCGGCCAGCTGCGCCACGACCCGGCCACCGACATCGGCGTCATCGCCACCGATGGCCTTGTTGCGCAGGAAATCGCGCTTGATCTGCTCCCAGCGCGCCAGTTGCTCGGCCCCCAGGCTGCCACGCAGCTCACCGAGCTTGAGCAGGTTTTCCTCCGCCCCGGTGGTGAGCAGCTGCGATTCGCCCTGGTAATGGTCATCCAGCAGCTGGGCCAGCTCCTGCGCATTGATCACCGGCGAGACCTTCTCGGCCAGCTTGTTCATGTTGCGGTAGCTGCCCTGCAGCCGGAACGGCGGCTCGACCCGGTACTGGTCGGCCTGGGCGGCGCTGGCGATGTACTGCAGGTTGACCCGGTAGACCACCTCGCGCACCTGCAGCATGCGCTGCAGGGTGGCGACAATCTCGTTGATCTCGGCCTGGCTGTAGGCATGGCTCAGGTCGTTGCTGGACACCTGCTTGCCCTGGGCCTGGTCCACCAGCAGGTACAGGTCGGCCATCTGCCGGGTGGCCAGCGGCGCCAGCACCGGGTTGGAGGTCAGGCTGTTTTCGATGTAGCTGAGCTTGAAGGCCTCTTCCATGCCGCCCAGCACATCGCCCAGGTTGTAGATGTCGGCACGGTTGGCCAGCATGTCCGGAATCTTGAACACCTCGCCGGACTCGGTGTACGGGTTGCCGGCCATCACCACGCAGAACTTCTTGCCGCGCATGTCATAGGTGCGGGTACGCCCGCGCCACACGCCCTCGATGCGCCGGGTGCCATCGCACAGGGAAATGAACTTCTGCAGGAACTCCGGATGGGTGTGCTGGATGTCATCCACATACAGCATGGTGTTGTTGCCCATCTCCAGGGCCAGGTTGATCTTTTCCAGCTCCTGGCGCGAGGTCGCATCCGGGGCCTGGGCCGGGTCCAGCGACTTGACCTCGTGGCCCAGCGACGGACCATTGATCTTCATGAAAACCAGGCCCAGGCGGCTGGCCACATATTCCATCAGGGTGGTCTTGCCGTAACCGGGTGGGCTGATCAGCATCAGCAGGCCCATCAGGTCGCTGCGCTTGTCCTGCCCCACCGTGCCCATCTGCTTGGCCAGGTTGTCACCGATCAGGCCCAGGTAGACATCGTTGATCAACTTGTTGCGGACAAACGAGGACAGCGGGCGCGGCTTGAACTCCTCCAGCCGCAGCTGCTCGCGCTCGCGCGCGATGATCTGGTTGCGCACCTTCTGGTAGGCCGCAAGTCCGGGCTGGAAGTGCTCGATGTGGTGCTGCAGGCGGGCCATGAAATCATCCAGGGTCAGCGTCATGCGCCCTTCCGCGATGCGCGGATGCTCGCCGAGCAGGCCCTCCACCGACGCGGACAGGCCAGCCTGGCTGACCCGGTGATGCAGGGCCGGACCATGCAGCAGCAGGGCAGCGGCCTCGGCCACATAATCACGCAGCGGCTGTGCCTGCCGATCGCGGCAGATTGCCCCCAGCCACTGGACTGCCAGGGCCCAGCGTGAGCTGGCATCACCGGCGGCGGCCAGCAAGGCGTCAAAGCGTTCGTTCTCGCCGGCTTCCTGCAGGGTCTGGCGCAACTGTTGCAGCAGGACCTGCGCATTGCGGCTGATGCTGAAAACCGGTGGTGCGGCGGCCAGCTCATCAAGCAGGTAGGCCGCAGCGGCCATGCACTGTGCCGGACTCCATGCCAGCGCTTGCACCTGGGCATGCTCGTGTAGCTGGCTGGCCATCTCCTGCTGCAGGGCCTGCAGGGCACTGCTGTCACCGAACAGGCGCTGCAGGGTAGCGGCGCCGGCACGCCGCGCGCCCCACTGGCTGACCAGCGCCGACTGCCCGTGCTCGGCCCAGAAGCGCAGCGCGATGGCCCGGGTGGCGGCCGCATGCACCAGCACCCCGGCCCCCTGTTCAATGGGCAGCAGCGCCTGCAGCAGGATCACCGCGTCATGGTCATGGATGCCGCGCTCGTACCCCTGCCGGTAGCGGGGCGCGGCAAATTCACGCACCAGCCGGTCCAGCTGCTGTGGGTCGGCAGCGGCCTGGCGCAGGCGTGCCATGTCCAGGCCCTCCTGCCCTGCCCGGGCCGCCAGCAGGATGCTGCCGGCAAGGAATTCACCCCGGTACAGCTGCTCCGATTCCGATTCCAGGTTGACCTGCCAGTACGCCCGGCCGGCCTCCAGCGCCGGATCCTCGATGCGCTGCAGGTAATCGGTACCGGTCAGGTGCACGGCCAGATCCTGGCCATCAGGCACCAGGGTCAGGTCCAGTACCTGGCTGTTGACGCTGAAACGGTGGCGCGGCCCGAGCTTGATCACACTGCCGCCGGCCTCGTACAGGTCGCTGCGGTCACGCAGCGCACGCACGGCCTGGTCGGCCACGCCCTTGAGCCGGGCATCGACATCATCGGCCTTGACGTTGTCGTGGTACTCGCGCAGGCGGGCACTGAGCTGGCGCAGCTTGACCACCAGCGGGTCGCCGGCAAAGAAGGCATGCAGGTCCTCGGCACGCTCGAAGCGCTCGGTCCGCCGGCCCAGGCCCTCCAGCAGGCGGTTGGCCGCTTCCAGTACCGAGCGCGCCTTGCGCTGGCGCTGCTCCAGCAAGGCCTGCTTGTGGCTGTCAAAGGCCTCCATCAACTCCTGGCGCTTGTCCAGGATGTCGCCGAGGAACTGCTCATGCTCGCCGAAGCGGCTTTCCAGCTCTTCCAGCTGCACCAGCAGGCGCGAGAGCTGTTCGTCGGCACGTTCCGGGTCGGTGGCCAGGGCCAGGGCACTGGCCGTGGCCTGCCCAAACAGGGCGAACTGGGCACCGAACTGGGCCATGCTTTCCTGGCTGCCGGCGCTGCGGCGGCGCTGCTCGGCGCGGGCCCGGGCCTGGTTGAGGCGGGCATAGATGGCCGAAATCGCCTCGACCACGGCAGTCTGCACGCCCGCATCTTCGATCGGCAGGCCGGCCATCAGCTCGCTGAGCATGTCCAGCTCGGCGGCCATGGCCTGCATCAGCTCCAGCTGCCCGGCAATGGCGCGCGCGCTGACGGCTTCCTGCGCGGCCTGGTCCAGCGCCGACAGGCGCTCGTTGTAGGGCTGCAGCGCACGTTCACTGGCCAGGAAGCGCCCGGTGGCCGCACCGACCTGCTGCTCGGCCTGGGCCAGGGCGTCGGTCATCGCATCGATGGCAGCGGTATCGATGTAGCGCAACTCACGGATCGTCAGCAGCTGGCCACGCTGCTGCCGGATCGCGGTGAACGCCTGCACGAACGCATCCACCTGCTGCCAGTTGTCCGGCTGCAGGCGTGCCAGCAAGGCGCGGTGCTCACGCCGGGCATCGTCCATGGCCTGCTGCGACTGCGCAGCAATGGACTGCACTTTCTCGAACTCGTCCAGCACCGACTCACCGGTGGCGGTGACCGCATGCAGCAGGCTGGCAATGCCGCCGCAGTTGGCATCATCAAACCAGTGATGGCTGTCAAACAGGCGCCGCGCCTGCTCCACCAGACGCTGGTAACGCGGCAGGGACACATCCGGGCTGGCGATCTGGCGGGCAACCGCGATCAGGTTGGAAATGCCACGGACCAGCTCTGCATTGCCGATGGCCCCCAGAAAACTGGTGCTCGGCGGCCGGCTGGCGGCGTACTCATCGCTGTAGAACGGGGTTTGCCAGACCTGCATCGGGTGAATGCGGGTGGGTGCATCGCCCTCGGCGTTGAACAGCACCAGGCGGCCATCGGCCAGAAAGGCATAACCATGGCCGATCACCGGGTTCTGCAGGCTGCGGGCGATGGTGTTGTAGACCAGCAGGGCCGAGCGCCCGGCCTGGCGGTCATAGAAGATGTACAGCACATCCTCGCCATTGGGCGAACGTATGCTGCGCTTGAACTGCATGCCTTCCACGCCGGCATCGAACTGGCGGTGTTCGCCACTTTGCAGGTAACTGCCACCGGGGAAGATGATGCCGTGGTCCTCGGGCAGCTGCACGCAGGCCTGGACGATGGCGTCATTGCGCAGCACCTGGCCGGTGAGGCGGTTGAAGATCAGCCCGCGCCACTGGGTCTCGCGGTAAGGCAGCACGCGCAGCAGGATCAGGGTGCCGAGCTGGGCAAACTCGACCTGCGCGTCATCCAGCGACTGGGTGGCATCCTCCACCGGCTCGCTGTAGATGCCCTGGCCACTGTCGGTGTTGTTCTCCACCTTGATCGTCAGGTCACCGCCGAGGGTTTCCACGAACAGGGTGTCCAGGATGTTCAGATGCGGATGGCGGCCATTGACCGCCATCTCGCGCCCGGCGCGGGTCCATTCAAAATCAAATGGCGGCGGCAGCACGATGTCGCGTTCGCCGCGTGCATCCAGATAGCTCAGCACGCCGTCACTGGCAATGGACCAGCGGAACACGCGCACATCTGTGTTGCGCTCACCGATCTGGAAGGCCGCCAGCAGCCAGCCTTCGGTGACGATCAGCTGCAGCAGCCGCGCGTCCTTGTAATAGGTGTACAGCTCGGTGAAATCACGCACGAACTCCGGCTGGGCCAGGAACGTGGTAGCCGGGTCGATCGGGGTGACGTCATAACCGGCATCGCCATGGGTCAGGCGGTACAGGCTGAAGACGTCGGCCACCGTGGTCTGGCTCTTCAGGCCGATGTAGACGTTGTAGCCGAACAACAGGCAGTCATTGCCGATCTGGACCACGTCGCGGCCCACGGCATTGTGCTCGGAGCGGATGCGGAAGCGCCCGAGCACCTCCATCCGGCTGTCACCGAACTCACCCAGGCGCTGCTGGTTCAACTGTCCGGCGGCGGCCAGCAGCTGCTCGCCCTGTTCGCTCAGACGCCGACGCAGTACCTCATAGGCGCCACCCTGGGCCACCGCCTGATCCACGGCGACGCTGCTTGCTTGATCCGGATTGTCCGACATGCTCTACGCTTCCTGCCTGGCCAACAACAGCGGCGGCCAGCGGCCTGCCGCAGGAAAACCGCCACGCCCGGCCGGGCGTGGCACGCCATGCCGACGGCTCAGTCGGCCTTGTCCAGATCCAGCGCCTGCGGCCGGGCCACGCCCAGATAGCGCTGCATCAGGTCCTGCACGATCGGGCTCTTGTCCACCAGCCCCTCGATCGACTTGCCCAGCGATACCGCCTTGATCAGGTTCTCGAACATGCCGCCGTCGCCGCCGACCAGGTCGATATCGGCATTGCGCAGTGCGGTGGCAATGACCTCGGCATTTTCCTTGGACACTTCCTTGCCGGCGTCGATCGAGGCCAGCGCCTGCTTCAGGCTGGTATCGAGCATCATGCGGAATTCCTCATGCCCACGCGCCTTGTCGCTGAGCGCATCGATGGCCTGGAACTTGCGGGTCAGGCCCTCGGCCTCGGCAAACAGGCGTTTTTCCACCACGCTGGCCTCGGCCGTGCCGATCGACTCGGCAGCCGCGGCCTTGGCCCGGCCCATGGCCTCCTCGCCCTGCGCCTTGGCCTGCAGGTTGTGGGTGAGCACCTGGGCATCGGTACTGCCCTGCTTGAGGTTGGCATCGGCCTTGGCCTCGATCACCCGCGCCTCGGCCACGCCGATCTTTTCGATGGCCAGGGCACCGGCCTCGCGCACCTGCGCATCGGCCAGGCCCGGGGCCGCGCGCTCGGCGCGGATACCTTCGGCCAGCAGCTTCTTGGCTTCGGCCTGCTTGCCCGATGCCTCGAACTCGGCCTGGGCCAGGGTGGTGATTTCCACCGCCTTGTGCCGGGCCGAGGTTTCGCGTGCCTGCGCTTCCTTGACCTCGCGCACCAAAGCTTCCTGGGCCTTGGCCTCGGCCTCCAGGATGGTCACCTGCTCGAGGCGGTCGGCCTCGGACACCTGGCGCACTTCCTTGATGCGCTCCTCTTCCTGGGCCACGGTCTTGTCGATGGAGATGCGCTCGCGGGTGATGTTGGCCACGTCCATGCGGCCCTGCTCGACCACCTTGTCACGCTCCACGCCCTGCAGCTGGACCTCGCGATCGGTGGTCACCTGTTCCAGCTGGCGCGCACGCTCCACCCGCTCGGCCTCGATGGTCACCGCACGCTGACGGTTCTGTTCGGCCACCTCGACCTCGCGCAGGCGGTTCTGCTCACGGATGTCGATCAGCTGCTGGGCCTCGATGCGGGCATTTTCAGCCAGCTGGCGCTGCTCTTCCTGCACCTTGAGCGTTTCGGCCTCCTCGCGCGCGCGCATGGTCTGCACCTCGCGCTGCTGGCGTGCCTCGGCCTCGGCCTGCTGCCGCTCCAGGGCCAGCAGGGCCTCACGGGCCTCCACGTTCTTCTTGCTGATGGCCAGCTTTTCGTTCTGCTCCAGCTCGTTGGTGATCACGTTCTGGCGCGCGGTCAGTTCGGTGATCTTGCGGATGCCTTCGGCGTCCAGGATGTTGCTCTGGTCCAGCAGGGCCTTGGGCGTCTGCTCCAGGTAATCGATGGCCACGTCCTCCAGCACATAGCCGTTGAGGTCGTTGCCGATCACCTTGATGATCTCGTCGCGGAACTCCTGGCGCTTTTCGAACAGCTCGGTGAATTCGAACTTCTTGCCGACCGTCTTCAGCGCCTCGGAGAACTTGGCATTGAACAGCTCATCGACCGCATGCTTGTCCGAAGCGCGGTCCGCACCGATGGCCTTGGCCACGCGCAGCACGTCTTCCTGGGTCTCGTTGACGCGCAGGTAGAACGCCACCGCGATGTCGGCACGCATGTTGTCACGGCAGATCAGGCCTTCCTTGCCACGGCGGTCCACCTGCAGGGTGATCAGGCTGATCCGCATCAGCTCGGCCCGGTACAGCACCGGCACGATCAGAGCACCGGTGAAGTGCACCTTGGGCGTGGCACTCATGTCGTTGACGATCAGCGCAACGCCCTGGTCGACCTTGCGATAGAACGCCTTGAACAGGCCGGCAATGCCGACCAGCACCACCACCACGCCACCCACGCCCACCACGAAGGGGGCATACACCGCCATGCTCATCAACCACTCTCCTTGTCGCCAGATTCAAGTAAGCCAACCGGAGCCGGCGCCTGTTCCAGGGCATCGGCTGCAATCACGTAATAGCAATAGGCCTGGCGGTCGTACTCCACCAGCATCACCGCCTGGCCGCGCGACAGGTCCGCGCCGTCACGGCTGCGTACCTGCAGGATCAGGCCGGCCCCGCCATCGGCCACGCTCGCGCGGCCTTCATCGGCCGTGACCGCGGCAGAAATCACCACCCCGGTGCGGCCCAGCAGCTGCTGCACGCCAGTGGAGCCGGCACGCAGCCACATCCGGCGGAAAGGCCGCAGCACCAGTGCCGTGGCAAAGGCCGCAGGCAGCGGCGCCAGCAGCAAGCCCAGGCTGCCCAGCGCCAAACGCCAGAACCCCGGCATGGCCTGCAACAGCAACAGCTGCAGCAGGTAGACCTGCGTCCAGGAAAAGAAAACCAGCAGGGTCAGCACCAGCATCAGCGGTGCACCGGTCAGGCCCAGGCGGCCGAGCACGGCGGCCACGGCATGGGCAATGCCCTCGGCCTCCACGCCATCGGCAAGGCCGAAATCCAGCCCGTCGCCCAGCAGGCCGGTGGCCATCAGCAGCCAGTACAGCAGGCACACACTGAGCACAATGCTCAGCGGCAGCGTCGGGTAGGACAACACAACCTGCAGGAACTGCTGCATCCAACCTCCATGTGACCGTATTCAGGGCCAGCCATGGCGTTCGGCCATGGATCTGGCCGCGCCATCTCCTTGCGCAGCCAGTCCCCGATCATAGTTCAAGCATGGATCATGCGGCATACCTGCCGCCGGCAAACTGTGACCGCGCTCAAGCCGGCGAAGGCGATGCCGTCATCAATGTCTGGTCGGCCAGACGTACCTGTTCGACGAAGCGGCGCATCTTCTCGCCGTCCTTGATCCCGGGCGAATGCTCGATCCCGCTGGACACATCCACACCCCACGGGCGGGTGCGCGTCACGGCCTCGTACACATTGTCCGGGCCGATGCCGCCGGCCAGCAGGAACGGCCGGTGCAGGCCGCCGGGCACCTGGCTCCAGTCAAAGGCCATGCCGCTGCCGCCCGAGCCGCCCGGCGCATGGCTGTCCAGCAGCAAGCCACTGGCGCCGGGATAACGCTGCAGCAGCTCCTTGCCGGTGACCGGCTCGTTGCCGCCCATCGCCACGGCCTTGAGCCAGGGCATCTGGAAGCCGGCACAGAACGCCTCGTCTTCCTCACCGTGGAACTGCAGCAGGCTCGGCCGCACGCTGCGCATCACCTCGCGCACCTCGTCACGGCTGTTGTTGCGGAACAGGGCCACCACATCCACCAGCGGCGGCACCGCCGCGCGCACCACCCGGGCCTCGGCGATGTTGAGCAGGCGCTTGCTGCCGGCGGCAAAGATCAGGCCGACCGCATCCACTCCCAGCTCGGCGGCCAGACGCACATCACCGGCGCGGGTCATGCCACAGAACTTGATCCGGGTGCGGCCCAGGCTCATGGCTGCAGGGCCGCGTCGGTGACTTCGTCCGGCAGTTGCCAGATCGCCGGGTACAGCGGCCCCAGAAACACCAGGCCTGCCGCCGGCGCAGTCGGCCCGGCCTTGGTCCGGTCGCGCCCGGCCAGCACCTCGCCCATCCATTCCACCGGCCGCTCACCGGCACCGATCATGCACAGCGAGCCGACGATGTTGCGCACCATGTGGTGCAGGAAGGCGTTGGCCTGCACCTGCACCTCCACCACCTCGCCCTTGCGGGTCACGCTGATGCGCTGCATCTCGCGGCGGGCATGGGCGGCCTGGCACTCGGCGCTGCGCAGGGCGGAAAAATCGTTTTCACCGAGCAGCAACTGGGCCGCCTGGTGCATGGCATCGGCATCGAGCGGGCGCCGCTCCCAGCTGAGCAACTGCCGCCCCAGCGCCGGACGCACGGACCGGTTCATGATCCGGTAGCGGTAACGCCGCGCGCGGGCGGAGAAGCGGGCATGGAAATCCGTATCGACCGGCTGGCACCAGCGCACCGCCACTTCCGGCGGCAACCGGGTGCTGGTGCCCAGGGTCCAGGCGCGTGGGTCACGCACCACCTCGGTATCAAAATGCACGACCTGGCACTGGCCGTGCACGCCGGCATCGGTGCGCCCGGCGCACATCACCGACACCGGGGCATCGGCCACCGAGGACAGTGCCTGCTCCAGCGCGGCCTGTACGCTCGGCCCGCCCTCGCCCAGGAACTGCCAGCCCTTGAAGGCGCTGCCGTCGTATTCAATGCCTGCTGCGTAACGCATCACTGCTTCCTGCCTGCCCAGCGGCTCAACCCAGACGCCCCAGCAACTCCAGCGCCTGCGCACGCGAGGCGGCATCACCGGAAGTGACGACCTCTTCGAGCAGGTTGCGGGCGGTCGGGGCATCGCCCAGGTCCAGATAGGCAATGGCCAGTTCCAGGCGCTCGCGGCTGCCCGGCTGCGGCAGGCTGGCGGGGCTGGCCTGCTGCTCCGGCAATTCCCACACCGGGGCTGCCGGCTCGGCGTCCTCTGCAACCGGCTGGGCCGGCGGCGCGGATTCGATCACGGCGGCCGGCGGCAGCGCCAGCTCCGGCTCCAGTTCGGCGGCCGGCGGCAGGAACGGATCAAACACCTCGTCGGCAGCACGCGGCAGCGCGGTCACCGCCTCCTGTTGCTGCGCTAGCGGCGGCTCCTGCCAGGCCTGCGCCGGGCTTTCCGGCACCACCTCGGCCCACTCCGGTTCGCGCCCGGCAGGCGCGTCGCCGAGCGGGGTGGAATGGGCTGGCACGCTGAACGCCTCACCGCGCAGGGCGGCAATCATCTGCTCGGCATCCACCCCGCTGGCGACCGGCGGCAGCTCCTGATCGGGCATGCCCTGATCGAGCATGTCCTGATCGGACGCGTCCTGATCAGGCATGTGCGGCCCGGACTCAGCGGCGGCGGCCATGGGCGGCAACGGCGAGGGCTTGCGGCGACGGGCAAACCAGGCTGCCGCGGCGGCACCGATCAACAACAGGCCGCCACCCCAGAGCCAACCGGCGCCACCCTCGGACGGCGCGGGCGCACTGTCGGCCACCTGCTTCTGCGCCGCGGCCATTTCGTTGTCCTTCAACGCAATCAGCGCCGACTGCTGCTCGCGCAGCTTTTCCAGCTCCGCCACGCGCTCACGCAGCTCGGCAAGTTCGGCATCACGGGTGGCCAGGTCTTCCTGGGCCTGACGCAGTTGCTCACTCACCAGCATGTCTCCCTGGGCACCGCTCTGGGTGCCCGATACGCTCGCCGTAGCGGCTCCATCCACGGCCGCAGCCGGGGCAATTTCCAGGCGGGCACCGGTGGTGGCCGCCGTGTTCTGGGCGGGCTTGTCAGCAGCCGCCGCCGATGCGGCCGACTCGCCGACTGCCGGTTGCGGCATCGGCGCACGCGCCTGCTGCCACTGGCCGGTCTGCTCGCGCACGATGGCCCGTGCCTGGGCCGCACCGACGCTGGCCAGGGCCTGGGCGTCGGGCAACTCGAGCCGGGCACCACTGCGCAGGCGATGGATGTTGCCGCCAATGAAGGCCTGCGGGTTGGCCTGCAACAGGGCCACCATGGTCTGGTCCAGGCTGGCATTGCTGCCACGGGCCAGGTTGCCGGCGATCTGCGACAGGGTCTGCCCGGACTGCACGGTCAGCGTGCCGTCGGCCGCCGTGATCGCCGCTGCGGCGGGCGCCGGAGCACGTACCGGGCTGGCGGCCACGGCCGGAGCCGGGGCCGGCGCAGGAGCCGGCGACGGTGCCACACGCTGCACGCCCTCAACCGGGGCAGCACTGGGCTCGCGCACGATGGCATTGGACGGTGCCAGGCTCGGCGCCTGGATCTGCGGGGCATCGATGGCCTGCGCGGTATGCGGGCGATCGACCAGGGCCGAGTATTCGCGCACCAGGCGGCCACGGCCCCAGTCCACTTCGATCAGGAAGCTGACTACCGGCACCTCGACGGCAGCCGGGCTGGTCACCCGGATCACCGCGCGCCCCTGCGCATCGGTGGCAAACCCGAACTGCAGGGTGCTGATCAGGCCGCTCGGACGCTCCAGCCCGACACGGGCAAAGGTGGCCGGCGAGGCCAGGGCCACCTTGGCCGCCTCCAGCTCGCCCGGGTCGGCACTGACCACCGGGATTTCGGCCAGCAACGGCTGGCCGGGTTGGGACAGCACCCGGATATCGCCCAGCCCCAGGGCCAGGGCGGCGTTGGAACTCAATGCCAGGACCAGCGCCATCGCGCCTTGAAGCGGGCGTCTGGCGCCCCGTGCCGGTGTATTCATCGCGTCAATATACCCAGCAACCGGCGTCAGGCATACGCCTGTGCGCCGGTTGCCCTGCAGGCTCAGCCTTCGGCAGCGACCAGTTCGGCCAGCTGCACCGCATTGAGCGCGGCACCCTTGCGGATGTTGTCGGCCACCACCCACATGGCGAGGCCGCGCGGATGGGAGATGTCCTCGCGCAGGCGGCCCACGTAGACCGGGTCATTGCCCGAGGCATGGGTCACCGGGGTCGGGTAGCCACCGGCCTGCCGGGTATCGACCACTTCCACGCCCGGTGCGGCGGCGAGCAGCTCGCGCACGCGCTCCAGGGAGATCTTTTCGCGGGTTTCCAGGTGCACCGCCTCGGAGTGGCCGTAGAACACCGGCACGCGCACCGCGGTCGGGTTCACCTGGATGCTGTCATCGCCCAGGATCTTGCGGGTTTCCCAGACCAGCTTCATCTCTTCCTTGGTGTAGCCGTTGTCCAGGAAGGCATCGATGTGCGGGATCAGGTTGAAGGCGATCTGCACCGGGAACTTCTTCGCCTCGGCCGGCTGGAAGCCCAGCAGCTGGGCGGTCTGCTTGCCCAGTTCTTCCATGCCGGTCTGGCCGGCACCGGAAACGGACTGGTAGGTGGCGATGTTGACGCGCTCGATGCCGGCCTCGCGGTGGATCGGCGCCAGCACCGGCATCAGCTGCATGGTCGAGCAGTTCGGGTTGGCGATGATGCCGCGCGGGCGCTGCTTGACCATCTCCGGGTTCACTTCGCTCACCACCAGCGGCACGTCGTCCTGGTAGCGGAAGGCCGAGGAGTTGTCGATTACCACAGCCCCGGCAGCGGCAAACTTCGGTGCGTACTCGGTGGAGATGTCACCACCGGCAGAGAACAGAGCGATGTCCACCCCGGCCGGGTCGAAGCTGGCCAGGTCCTGCACGGTGACCTTGTCGCCGTTGAATTCGATGCTGTTGCCGGCCGAACGGGCCGAGGCCAGCACGCTCAGCTTGCCGACCGGGAAAGCACGCTCGGCCAGGATGGCCAGCATGGTCTGGCCGACCGCACCGGTGGCACCGACAACGGCAACATGGAACTGACGGGATGCATTGCTCATGGGGGAACACTCAAAAGGGGGAGAGGAAGAAGGCGCAACAGGAACCAGGTTCGGGGAGCCGCCACACGACCAGCACGGCCCCCTATCGTTTGTTGCCCGGCAGCTGCCCCGCAGCGATCACGCACAGCAAGGCCACCGGCGTGGCCGCCGGCAGCACGACGTTGGCCGGAGCCAGCGCCTCAGCCATCGATGTGGCCGGGAATCTGCGGGGCCACCGCACCGACATCGCCGCACTGGGCGCGGTGGCGCAGGGCCTGGTCCATCAGCACCAGGGCGACCATGGCCTCGGCAATCGGGGTGGCACGGATGCCCACGCAGGGGTCATGCCGGCCGGTGGTCACCACCTGGATCGGGTTGCCGTCCGTGTCCACGCTCTCGCCGGGCAGGCGCAGGGACGAGGTCGGCTTGAGCGCCAGCGACACGCGGATCGGCTGCCCGGTGGCAATGCCGCCGAGGATGCCGCCGGCATGGTTGGAGGCAAAGCCGGCCGGGGTGATCAGGTCGCGGTGCTCTGTGCCCAGCTGGGCGGCCGAGTCGAAACCGTCACCGATTTCCACGCCCTTGACCGCATTGATGCTCATCAAGGCGCTGGCCAGTTCGGCCGAGAGCTTGCCGTAGATCGGCTCGCCCCAGCCGGCCGGTACACCCTCGGCCACCACGTCCACCCGCGCACCGACCGAATCGCCGGATTTGCGCAGGGCGTCCATATAGGTTTCCAGCTCGCCCACCTGGGCCGCGTCGGGCCAGAAGAACGGGTTGTCCTCCACCGCCGACCAGTCAAACCCGGCCGGGCGGTGCGGCCCCAGCTGGGACAGGTAGCCGCGCACGCTCACCCCGTAGCGCTGGGCCAGCCACTTCTTGGCGATGACACCGGCAGCCACCCGCATGGTGGTCTCGCGGGCCGAGGAACGGCCGCCACCGCGCGGGTCACGGATGCCGTACTTGTGCCAGTAAGCATAGTCGGCGTGGCCCGGGCGGAACTGGGCGGCGATGTTGCTGTAGTCCTTGCTGCGCTGGTCGGTGTTGCGGATCAGCAGGGCAATCGGGGTGCCGGTGGTCAGGCCCTCGTACACCCCGGACAGGATTTCCACCTCGTCCAGCTCACGGCGCTGGGAGGTATGGCGCGAGCGGCCGGTGGCCCGGCGCTGCAGGTCGGCGCTGAACTCCTCCGGGCTGATCGCCAGCCCCGGAGGGCATCCGTCGATCACACACCCAATGGCCGGACCGTGGGACTCACCAAACGTGGTGACAGTGAGCAGCTTGCCGAAGGAATTGGCACTCATCGGGCAGCGGCCAGTTCGGCGATGCGGGCGTGGTGGCGGCGCAGCTCGGCCGCCTCCACGGCGAAGATGCCCATCTGGCCGACCTTGAACTCGATCCAGGCCAGGTCCAGCTCCGGCAGCAGCGCATTGACGTGCTGCTCCGAATCGCCCACTTCGCAGATCAGCAGGCCGTCTTCAGTGAGGTGGTTGGGGGCATCGCGCAGGATCTTCAGCACCAGGTCCAGGCCGTCGTCACCGGCGCGCAGGGCCAGTTCCGGCTCGTGGCGGTATTCGTCCGGCAGCTCGTCGGTTTCCTGGTTGGTCACGTACGGCGGGTTGGTCACGATCAGCTCGTAGACGCGCCCGTCCAGGCCGTTGAACAGGTCGGACTTGAGGATCTCCACGTTGTGGGCCAGCAGGCGCTCGCGGTTTTCGTGGGCCAGGCTCAGCGCGGCATCGTTGATGTCGCTGCCGTCCACCTGCCAGTTCGGGTAGTAGTGGCCCATGGCGATGGCGATGCAGCCCGAGCCGGTGCACAGGTCCAGCGCACGGGTCACCTCACGGCCGGCCAGCCACGGCTCGAAACCGCCCAGGATCAGCTCGGCGATCGGCGAGCGCGGCACCAGGGCGCGTTCGTCGCTGATGAAGTTCAGGCCGGCAAACCAGGCCTCGCCGTTGATGTAGGCCGCCGGCACGCGCTCGTTGATGCGGCGCTCGAACAGGCCCAGGATGTTGGCCTTCTCATCGTCCAGCAGGCGCGCCGCGCCGTAGGCCGGGCCCAGGTCCGGCGGCAGGTGCAGAGCGTGCAGCACCAGGCTGGTGGCCTCGTCCAGGGCGTTGTCGTAGCTGTGGCCGAAGGTCAGCCCGGCGGCGTTGAAACGGCTGGCGCCGTAGCGGATCAGGTCGATGATCGTGTGGAGTTGCGCGGCAACCTGGCTGGTCATGGAGGTACGTCGTAAGCAATAGAACCGCCGATTATAGGGGCCACCCCGGTATATTGAGCGCTTCGTTGCACAGGAAACGGACCCATGTTCAACCGCAATTCGATCATCATCCTGGCCCTGGCCCTGATCGCCGGGCTCGGGCTGGTGGCCGGCAACAAGGTATTCAACCGCCCTGCGCCCGAACATGCCGGGGCCACCGCCAGCATCACCTGGTACGCCAGCCCGCGCGAACTGCCCGAGTACAACCTGGCCCAGTCCGACGGCACCCGCCTGGTGCCCGGCGAGCTGCGCGGCCACTGGACCCTGGTGTTTCTGGGCTTCACCACCTGCCCGGACATCTGCCCGACCACCCTGATGGAGCTGGCCGGGGCCCAGCAGCAATGGCGCGCCCTGCCCGACTCGGTGCGCCCGCGCCTGCTGCTGGTGTCGGTGGACCCGGAACGTGACACCCCGGCGCGCCTGGGTGAATACGCCCACGCCTTCCATGCCGACACCCTGGCCGCCACCGGCGAGCTGCCGGCCCTGGAGAAGTTCGCCACCTCGCTGGGCTTTGTGTTCCGCAAGGCCGAAGGCGACAGCTTTGCCAGCAACCCGGACGACTACAGCGTGGACCACTCCGCCGGCCTGGCCGTACTGGACCCGCAAGGCCGCCTGGCCGGGTTGATCCGCCCCCCCTTCACTGCGGCAACCATCGCCGCCGACCTGACCGAACTGACCAAGAAGACCGCCCCATGAGTCTGGTAACCACCCTGACCTACGTCCTGCCGCACCGCCTGCTCTCCGCCTGGGCGCGCCGCCTGGCCTATTCCACCGACCCGAAGATGTCGCAGCTGCTGATCAACACGGTGATCGAGAAGTTCGGCGTCAACATGGACGAGGCCGCCAACCCGGACCCGGGCAGCTACCCCAGCTTCAATGCCTTCTTCACCCGCGCCCTGAAGCCCGGCGCGCGCAAGGCCGACCCGGACCGCCGCGCCCTGCTGATGCCGGCCGACGGCCACATCAGCCAGCTCGGCCCGATCCAGGATGGCCGCATCTTCCAGGCCAAGGGGCAGTCGTTCACCGCCGCCGAGCTGCTGGGCGATGCCGACGATGCCAAGCCGTTCAACGACGGCCTGTTCGCCACCGTCTACCTGTCCCCGCGTGACTACCACCGTGTGCACATGCCGGTACGCGGCACCCTGCGCGAGACCGTGCATGTCCCGGGGCGCCTGTTCAGCGTGGGCACCGATGCAGTGGCCAACGTGCCGCGTCTGTTTGCCCGCAACGAACGCCTGGTCTGCCATTTCGACACCGAATTCGGCCCGATGGTGCAGGTCATGGTCGGCGCCCTGCTGGTCTCCGGCGTGGAGACGGTCTGGAGCGGCGAGGAAATCCCCGCCTATGGCGACAAGATCACCCGCAAGGACTGGCGCGGCAAGAACATCAGCCTGGACAAGTTCGCCGAAATGGCTCGCTTCAATTACGGCTCCACCGTGATCGTGCTGCTGCCCCCGGGCGTGGCCGAGCTCAACCCGCAGCTCAAGGCCGAAAGCCCGGTGCGCCTGGGCCAGAAGCTGGCCGCCCTGAAGTAAGCGCCGCATTGCTCGCCAATGCCACCAGGCCGCCGCAAGGCGGCCTTTTTGATGCCCGCGGCAACCGCATTCCGGCGCTGCCAGCTGCACGACCCTCACCATGAGCGGCAACCACCACCACGCAGCGCTCGCCCTCACTCGCACGCAGCAACCCACGCTGGGCATCCATACCATCAGGTGATTTTGTCTTTCCGTACCGATGCGCCGACAATCCTCACGCGCCGCTGTCGCGCTGCCTGAACCTCCTGTTGCGAGCCCCCATGGATTGGAACCAAGCCAGCACCGCGCTCTTCACCGCCCTGGGCCTCGGCCTGATGATCGGCGTGGTGCGCGAGCGCGCCCAGCCACCCCACCTGCTGCCTGCCGGTACCCGCACCCATGCCCTGGTAGCCCTGCTCGGCTGCACCGCCTGGCTGCTTTCGCCATGGGTGATGGTGGCCGTGTTGCTGGCCGTCACCGCGCTGACCGTGATTGCCTACCGCGCCTCGGTGGCCGAAGACCCCGGCCTGACCGGCGAAATCGCCCTGCTGATGACCTGCCTGCTCGGCGGCCTGGCGGCACACCAGGCCTCGTTGGCCGCGGCCCTGGCGGTGGTGGTGGCCATCCTGCTGCAGGCCAAGGCCCCGCTGCAGAAGCTCAGCCGGGAATGGATCAGCGAGGGCGAAATCCAGGACATGCTGATGCTGGCCGCCGCCGCCCTGGTGGTGATGCCTCTGCTGCCCGAGCAGCCACTGGACCGCTGGGGCGTGGTCAGCCCGATGACGGTGTGGAAGATCGTGGTGCTGATCATGGCCGTGGGCATGTTCGGCCACTTCGCCCAGCGCCTGCTCGGTGCGCGCTGGGGCCTGGCCATTGCCGGTTTCTTTGCCGGCTTTGCGTCTTCCACCGCTGCAGTCACCAGCATGGGCCAGCAGGCCCGCAACCACAGCGCACTGACCATCGCCAGCGCAGCCGCCGCCCTGCTCGCCAACCTGGCCTCGTTGTTGCTGTTCGTGGCCGTGGTGGCCGCTGCCTCGCCAGCATTGCTGCAGGCCAGTGCAGCGGCCTTTGCCGGTGCCGTGGGCGGCCTGCTGCTGGTGATCGCCGGGCTGCTGGCCAAGGCCCACAGCAATGGCGGTCTGCAGCCGCAGGCGGGCCACGGCAAGGCCTTCAAGATCCAACAGGCCCTGCTCATCGCCGGCCTGATCGCCGGGGTTTCCCTGCTGGCGGCCTGGCTGGAAGAACTGTTTGGCCATAGTGGCGCCCTGGCTGCCGCAATCATCGTCGCCCTGGCCGAAGTGCATGCCGCTGCCGCCGGCGTGGCCCAATTGGCCGCTACCGGCAAGCTGCCGGTACAGGTGGCCAGCATCGGCATCATCGCCGTGCTGGCCGCCAGTTGCCTGAGCAAGGGCGTGATTGCCTGCATCGCAGGCGGCCGCCGGTACGGCCTGCTGGTCGGCAGCGGCCTGTTGGCCATGCTGACCGGCGCGCTCATTGGCCTGCTGCTGGGCTGAGCAGACCGGGCACTGACGGCCGATGCAGTGGCTGCAGCCGCGGCCAGCAGCGAGCTACAGCGCGGCCACCAGCTTTTTGGCCAATGCAAGCTGCACCTGACGCGCCGCCTGCAAGGCATCCCAGATCGTGTCCTGGCTCAGCACCGAATACCTGCCCGGCGCAATGCAGGCAAGCAGGGCGGCCGGCGTATCCGCGCCGGCTGGCAGCGCATCGTGCAGGCGCAGCCAGTCCTGGCCATAAATCGCCTCCAGTTGCTGGATGTCCGTATTGAGCCCGGCAATGGCCTCGAACAACGGCTCCAGCGCCGCGGTCTGGCTGATGACCCTGTCACACAACTGCTGCATGCGCACCAGCTGTTCAATATCCGCATTGTCCATCGTCATGTTTCCCTGTCCGCAGGCCGCCATCGCAGCACCCCGCGCCAAAACAGCCTGCCGGCGACATCACAGCATGCTGCCGCACAAGCGCAGGCGCGCCCAGCAGCACCAGCCAACGTGCGGCAGCAACAGCATCATTACCGGCTTGCCAGCATCGCATGACGTCCCTTGCCCTCGCCTGATACAAGCTGCCGCAACAGGCTGCATCACCCGGCAATGCAGCGAACTCGCAAAGCGGCCTGCGGCTCGAAGTTTGCGGAGACATCGTATCTCGCGCAGCGCCTTCAGCTCTGCAGCCACGTCTTTCTAGATCGCCATGCCCTTGGTCACAATCAGTCCCTCGCGCGCCATCTTTCGCCAACGAGACAGCATGAAGGGATGGATGTAAAGAGACTCAGCCACATCACGAATGCTGACACCGGGCAGCTGGCTTAGACGGACAGCCGTTGCCTTGAAGTGGTCGCTGTATCGGCAGGTGGTTCTTGGCCCTGGTGAAGGCATTTGGACACTATTGATCGTTAGGTCAGGGTGTCCACTAAACCGAAGGAACTACCTCCGGCATCTTCCCTGGAGTGCTGGCTCGGCGGTCGTTTCTACCAGGCATACAGACCCGCTGGACTTACCCCGAACAAGCGGCACATCGCCCTCACCGAGCAGACTCCTTGGTGGCGGGTGATGAAGGCAAAGATGTCGGTTTTCGAGCCGAAGTGAACGCG
>X237_Red_shanked_Douc_Langur__coassemble_10_pt1 | contig 37902 bp, 37 predicted proteins | sample X237_Red_shanked_Douc_Langur__metabat2_high_PE_002 | metagenome-assembled genome bin X237_Red_shanked_Douc_Langur
GTCACCGCCCTCGCCCATTGCTCATACGTTGCGTGGATACAGCTGCAGCCACGGCTATCAGAAAGACCGGCACACAAAAAAGGGCCGCACGTTGGCGGCCCTTTCATGCGAGGCGATTGCGCTGGCGCGGCAATCAGGTCCCGGTGAACGGCACCACGCGGATTTCAACACGACGGTTGGCAGCACGGCCGGCATCGGTGTTGTTGTCGGCAATCGGGTAACGCTTGCCGGCGCCCAGGGTCTCGATGCGGGCGCTCTGCACGCCCTGGCCACGCAGGTAGTTGGCCACCGCGTCAGCACGCTCCTTGGAGATACGGTCATTCACGGCATCGGTACCGATCGAATCGGTATGGCCGACCACTTCGATCATGGTCTGGTTGTATTCGCTCAGGGTCGAGGCCACACCGTTGAGGGCACCGTAGAACTGCGGCTTCAGGGTGGTCTTGTTGAAATCGAAGGTGATGCCGTCCGGCAGGCTCAGGGTGATGTTGTCGCCCTGGCGATCCACTTCGATACCGGTGTTGGCAGTGCGCTCACGCAGTGCGCGCTCCTGACGGTCCTGGTACTGGCCGATGGCCGCGCCACCCAGGGCACCAATACCGGCACCGACCATGGCGTGCTGGCGACGCTCGGTAGCGCTGTCGCCGGACAGCAGGCCGGCCAGGACACCCAGGCCGGCGCCGATGGCGGCATTGCGGCCGGTCTTGTTCTGCTGCTGGGTCTGGTTGCCGCTGGCATCGCTGTAGGTGTACGAGCCGCCGGTGGTGGCGCAAGCCGAGAGCACGGCGGCGCTTGCCAGGGCCAAGGTGATGTTGCGAATTGCAGTATTCATGTGCGCTCCACGGGCCTCGGCCCTTTCAGTCAGGCAGCCAGAATAATCATGTAGGTGAAATCGTCCAGTGATGATCAGGAAACGCTCAGGCGCCCGTTCATATTTCTCCGGGCGAAATTATGAATGGGCGGTGGCCTGATACGCCGACAGGGCCTGCGCCCTGCCCCCCGCCAGGTCCACGATGGGTTGGCGCGGATAGCCCGCAACACCCCCGTGCAGCCACGGCGCGAATCGCCCGGTCACTGGCAGGCGGTCCAGTTCAGGCACCCAGTGGCTGATGTAGCGCGCCTGTGGGTCGAACTTCTGCGCCTGGGTCACCGGGTTGAAGATGCGGAAATACGGCGCAGCATCCACCCCGGTGCCGGCGATCCACTGCCAGCCAAGGCTGTTGTTGGCCAGGTCGGCATCGACCAGGGTGTCCCAGAACCAGCGAGCGCCGTGCAGCCAGTGCAGGCGCATGTGCTTGCACAGCCAGCTGCCCACGATCATCCGCACCCGGTTGTGCATCCAGCCGGTGTGCCAGAGCTCGCGCATGCCGGCATCCACAATCGGCACCCCGGTGCGGCCCTGCTGCCAGGCCTGCAGGAAATCCTGCTCGGCCGGGTTCCAGGCCATGCGCTGAAAACGCGGGTTCAGATTCGTCTGGCTGCTGTGCGGGAAATGATGCAGGGTGTAATGGCCAAAATCGCGCCATGCCAATTGGCGGATATAGCCCGCTGCATCGGCCTCATTATTCGAATTACGTAATTCATTGACCGAATTCGCAATACGCCAGGGGGCAATTTCACCGAAGTGCAGGTGCGGCGACAGCAGTGAGGTACCGGTCCGGTCCGGCAGATCCCGCTGCCCCAGATAGCCGGCCAAAGCACCATCGGTGAAGGTTTCCAGTGCTTCCAGCGCCCCCGCCTCACCGGGCTGGAAACGCTCCCAGAATCCGCGGTCCCAGCCCAAGGACGGGGCCAGACCCAGTTGCTCAACCGTACAGTGCAGGCCGGCCGGCAGTTCCAATCCCGGCACTGCCGGCAAGAAGTCCGGCGCGGCCATCGACGCTGGCAAGCGCAACTGTGCAGACAGCGCCTTCCAGTACGGGGTGAATACCTTGTACGGCGTGCCCTGCCCGGTCATCAGCTGCCAAGGCTCGGCCAGCAGGCGGCCATTGAAGCTGTGTACCTGGCAGCCGGTGTCACGCAGCACCTGTTTGATGCCGGTATCGCGGCTGCTGATGGCCGGCTCGTAACGACGGTTCCAGTACACCGCCTGCGCGCCGCTGGCAGCAAGCAGTGCCTGCAGGCAGGAAAGACTGCTGCCGCGCAGGATCAGCAGGTCACTGCCGCGCCGGTGCAAGTCTGCCTGCAGTGCAGCCAGTGAGCGTGCCAACCAGGCATTGGATGCCGCCCCGGGCACCCATGCACCCTCCTCTTCCGGCGCATGGATGTAGACCGGTAATGGCCGCAGCCCGGCATCCAGTGCGGCCTGCAAGGCCGGGTTGTCGGCCAGGCGCAGGTCGCGCCGGAACCAGATGATTGCAGTCGGTGCGTGAGACATTGCGCTGATCAAGCCTGAGGGGCGGGCACGGCAGGCCATGTTAACTTCAGGCCAGGACAAGCACACAGGACGTGCTGATGAACCGCAACGCATGGCTACTTGCCCTTGCCCTGCCATTGAACGCCGTCGGCAACCCTTAGATCGCAGCAGCAGCCAGGCAATCGGAGCAGTTCATCGACAATGCCCGTGCCGAGCTTGCGTCGGGCGGCTGGAACGGCCGCCTGGAGTTTCCCGGGGTTTATTGCGTGCAATTTGACAAGCCGGACCAGGCTGCCAGTGTAACCACCTCCCTGCTGGCTGACGGCCCCATCGCCCTGGCTCGCGTTGAGTACCCGCCGCAGCTGACTGCTTACGTAGCCAGTTCCATCATGCCCGCGGGACGGGATGCGGAGCAGGAGCATCAGCGGCAACTGGCACGCGTGGAAAACGTCGCCATTGATCTGCGCCATTATTCTGCGGCCACCACCACCAGCACGATGGGGCCGGTGGTCGCTGAGTTTTTCACCAATGTCGCCCCGCGCGGTCCGGCAGAGGCCCTGTTTCCGCTACAGCGGAATTTCTACGACAGCGAAAAGTCACTGACAGTTGCCCAGGCACACAGTTTCAGCCATCAGCCGCAGCGTTACGAGGTGGCGGTACTGGCCGTACTGGAGCCGGATGCCAGCCCACAACGCATCCGCCAGGTGCGCAATCAGGTGGAACAAGCGGTTCTGCAACTGCAGTTCTCGCTGCAGCAATGCACCGCCAGCCTGCGGCCCAGCTGAGCAGCCGGGCTTACTCGAACGAACCGACCGAGTCGTGGGCCAGGTTGTCAAAGCGCGTGTACTCGCCGAAGAACTTCAGCTTGCACGAGCCGGTCGGGCCACCACGGTGCTTGCCGATGATGATCTCAGCCAGGCCCTTGTCCGGCGAGGTTTCCTTGTTGTAGTAATCGTCGCGGTAGATGAACACGATCATGTCCGCGTCCTGCTCGATAGCGCCGGATTCGCGCAGGTCGGCCATCACCGGTCGCTTGTCGGTACGCGTTTCCAGCGAGCGGTTGAGCTGGGACAGGGCAATCACCGGCACGTTCAACTCCTTGGCCAGGCCCTTGAGGGAGCGGCTGATTTCCGAAATTTCGGTGGCGCGGTTCTCGCTGTTGCCCGGCACGCTCATCAGCTGCAGGTAGTCAATCACGATCAGGCCCAGGTCGTGCTCACGCTTGAGCCGGCGGCACTTGGAACGCAGCACTTCCGGCGATACACCCGGGGTGTCGTCGATGAAGATCTTGGTTTCCTTGAGCATCTTGATCGCGCCGGTCACGCGCGCCCAGTCCTCGTCCTCGAGCTGGCCAGTACGCAGACGCGAGGCATTGATGCGGCCGTTGGAGGAAATCAGGCGCATCGCCAGCTGCGAGGCACTCATTTCCATCGAGAACACGGCCACCCCCTTCTTCGACTTGATCGCCGCATATTCGGCGATGTTCAGCGCAAAGGTGGTCTTGCCCATGGCCGGACGCGCGGCCAGGATGATCAGGTCGGTCGGCTGCAGGCCGGCGGTCATCGCATCGAAATCGTTGTAACCGGTAGGCAGGCCGGTGATGTTGCCGCCGTTTTCAAAGCGGTTGCGCAGCTCCTCGAAGGCATCCTTCAGCGCGCCGGGCATGGCCACAAAGTCAGTACGCCCCTTGGCGCCCTGCTCGGCAATGGCAAACACGCTCTTTTCCGCCGTGGCCAGCAACTCACCGCTGTCACGCCCCTCGGGCTGGAAGCCGGAGTCGACAATGTCGGTGCCGACCTGGATCAGCTGGCGCAGCACCGCCTTGTCACGCACGATCTCGGCGTAGGCCACGATATTGGCCGCCGACGGCGTGGTGGTGGCCAGTTCGACAAGATAGGCGCCGTCCTCGACCATGCCCAGCTTGCCCTGGCTGGAGAACCATTCGCCCAGGGTCACCGCATCGAAGGGCTGCCCGCGCTCGCACAGGTCACGGATCGCGGTATAGATCTGCTGGTGGTCGCGGCGGTAGAAATCTTCGGCGGTGAGCTGTTCGTTGACCCGGTCATAGGCTTCCGGGGCCAGCATCAAGCCACCCAGCACCGCCTGTTCGGCTTCCACTGAGTGCGGCGGCACCCGCAGCTGGTCGATGCGCTGGTCGTTGCCACGTTCATTACGGGGGAAGCGATCAGAGCGGGATCCGGTACGGGACATGCGGTGGGATTTCCTGGCAGAAGCAATGGGAGGCACGGCCAGAGGTGGTGGTGCCACCGGCTGCTCTCAAGACCGGCCCACGCAGGCGCCGGTCGGCCGGTCATTATCGCCCAAAGCCCGGCGCGGCGCTTGCCGGGCCGCCGGACACCGATCAGGCCTGCGGGCGCTGCAACAGGGCCAGCAGCTTGTCCACGAAACCGCCCAGGAATTTTTCCGTGGACGGATTGGTGATCTGCCCATCGTCGGTGATCAGTGCATCGTCCAGCTTCAGGAACACCTCCGGCTGGCGCACCAGATCCACATCCAGGTGGTTGAGCACGTTGCGCAGGTGCTGCTGCGCCATCGCCGTACCGGTGGCACCGGGGGATGCACCGCAGATCGCACCGGCCTTGCCTGCCCACACGCTCTGCCCGTAGGGACGCGAACCGATGTCGATGGCGTTCTTCAGCACACCGGGAAAGGAGCGGTTGTATTCGGGCGAGACAAACAACAGGCCGTCAGCCTGGCGCACCTGCTCGCGAAACGTGCTGACCGCTGCGCTGGGGCTGGCGTCCTGGTCCTGGTTGTACAGCGGCAGCGCCGCCAGGTCGGCCCAGGTGATCGTTGCACGATCGGCCACCAGCACGGCCAGAGCCTTGGCCAGGCGCCGGTTGATCGATGCACTGCGCAGGCTGCCGACGATGATCAGGATGTTCGGGTTTGACATGCTGCAAGCTCCTTCCAAGGGTGGCGGGCATTGTCCGGCGGCCGGTCACAAGCCGGGGTGACGGGCATCGCGGACGTATTGACGGCACTGCTGCCAGTGCTCCAGCCAGCTCTGGAACATCAGCACACCCCACAGATGGGTATGCCATTTGCGCTGGCCGGCCTTGAACTGGCGCCAGATCGCCCTGATCGCCGCGGCATCGAAGTAGCCCTCGCGCTGCAGGCGCTGTTGATCGAGCAAGGCATCGGCCCAGGGCTGCAAGGCCCCGCCCAGCCATTGCGAGACCGGCGCACCGAAACCACGTTTGGGGCGGTAGACCATGCCCTGCGGCAGGTAGCGGCACAACACCTGCTTGAGCAGGGCCTTGGACTGGCGGCCGTCATGCTTGAAGCTCAGCGGCATCGACCAGGCCAGCTGCGCCAGACGCCAGTCCAGCAGCGGTGCACGTGCCTCCAAGCCCACGGCCATGCTGGTGCGGTCCACCTTGACCAGCAGGTCGTCGGGAAGATAGCAGGCGAAATCGGCCAGCATCATCGCATCGGCCGGCGTTCCGGCGCCGTGCAGCGGATCGGCTTGTTGATAGATGCTGTCCAGTGCATCGGCACCGGCCCCGCGCACCACGGCCAGCGGGTCGCGCCAGCGCTGCACCCGGTGCCGGTAGACATCACCGATACCGAAGGCATCCAGTTCGGCGCGCACCGCGGCCAGCCCACCGGTACGCCCGGCCTCGCCCACACCACCGCCAAGCTGGCGGCGCAAAGCCGACGGCACCTTGCGCAGCATCGACCAGTTGCGCAGGGCACGGCTGTAGCGCAGGTAGCCAAAGAACAGTTCATCGCCGCCATCGCCACTCAAGGCCACGGTGACCTCGCTGCGGGCCAGACGTGCCACCAGGGCGGTTGGAACCTGCGAAGCATCGGCGAACGGCTCATCGAACATGGTCGGCAGCTGCGGCACCACGGCCAGGGCATCGGCGCCGTCGACATACAACTCGGTGTGCTCGGTGCCCAGATGCTCGGCCACCGCCCTGGCCAGCGGTGCTTCGTCATGGCTGGAGCCGGAAAAACCGATGCTGAAGCTGCGCACCCGCCCCTGTCCGCGCGCCTGCATCATCGAGGCCACCAGGGCCGAATCAGTGCCACCGGACAGGAACACTCCCACCGGTACATCGGCCACGCTGCGCAGGTCCACCGCATCGCGCAGCAGGTTGTCCACCGCCTCCACGCCCTGCTCGAAGCTGCCGGCAAACGGGTTGGCCAGGGCCTGCTGCATGGCCGCGCTGGCTGACCAGAAAGGCTGCTGCGCCAGACGCGGCCGGTGCCCGGCGGGGCCGGCCTGCACGGTGGCGGCGTCCAGCCACAGCACACAGCCGGGCATCAGCTTCCAGCAGTGCTGATGGATGCTGTGCGGGGCGGGGATGTAATCGAGCTGCAGCAGCTGGGCCAGCCCATCCGGATTGACCGGATTGTCGAAGTCCGGGTGCTGCCACAGGGCCTTGAGTTCGGAGCCGAACACCAGGCTGGACCCGGCCCAGCCGTAATACAGGGGCTTCTTGCCGACCCGGTCGCGGGCCAGGGCCAGGCGCTGCTGCTGGCTGTCCCACAGGGCGATGGCGAACATGCCATTGCTGCGCTCCAGGGTGGCCTGCAGCCCCCACTGGACAATGGCCGCCAGCAGCACCTCGGTATCGGAGTGGCCGGCGAACTGATGCCCGAGCCCCAGCAGCTCCTGGCGCAGGGACTGGAAGTTGTAGATCTCGCCGTTGTAGGCCAACTGGTAGCGGCCATCGCGGCTGGCCATGGGCTGGTGCCCCAGCGGGGACAGGTCATGGATGCTCAGGCGGCGGTGGGACAACACCAGCCCCTGCCCTGCATCCACCCAGACACCGGCATCGTCCGGGCCGCGATGGGCGATCGCATCGCCCATCTGCTGCCCCAGCCGCGCCAGTTGCGCCTGATCACATCCCGGGGCCGGTGCCCACAGCCCTGCCAATCCACACATGCCTTACATCCAATGGCCAGAGGCCACTTGCTACTGGAGGCAGGCATTGTGACCGGATTTGCCGGCAACTGCGCGCATTGGCGGCCCCGGAATGGTGCGATGCACTTACTGGATCGCGCCCGGCACCTGGCCATCGACCAGGGTCAGCTGGTCACCCTGCGGGCGCTGCGGCAGGCGCACCTGGTGCTCGGCACCGTCCAGGCGGTAGGTCACATCGTAGGCAGTCACTTCACTGTCGGCATCCAGCACGATGGTCTGGCCCGGCTTGCTGTCCATGCGACGGGTGGCCACGATGCCATCCGGGGTACGGTAGGTGACGTCATAACCGACAACCTTGTCTTCGCTCACCGGCACATCGGTGGTGTGGCACTGGCGCTCGGTGCGCTCGGTGACACGGCCGCCGACATGGCGCTTGTCGACCTGGTTGCCGATCACGCCACCGGCCACGGCGCCGGCCACGGTCGCGGCCTTGCGGCCATTGCCACCACCGATCTGGTTGCCGACCAGGCCGCCGATGACCGCACCGGCCACGGTGCCACCGACATTGCCATCACGTTCGGCCGCGCGCTCCTGCACCACCACGTCCTGGCACTGCTGTTCCTGGCGGGTGCTGTTGACCGTCTGTACCACCGCCGTGCTTTCGGTCACGGTCGCAGTGATCTGGCGTGCCTTGCGCACCGGCGATACCGCCACCACATCGGCCTGGGTCAGCTCGGCCCCGGCCGGCAACGAGGCGGGGTCGACGCCGTCAAGCGCATCGCTCAGGCCGGTGCTGGTGCCGGCCAGGTCAGCCTGCTTGCTGGCACCGCCGGCAAGAAAGGCGGCGGTGGCAATGCCCCCGACCAGCAAGGCGCCGCCGACGGCCAGAATCATGGTGTTCTTGTTGCTCATACTCATCCAACCTTAACAAGCGAAATCCAGACTGCCGATTGCAACATGAATAAACTGAACTGACGCCAGAAATTTGGCGCATTTGTGGATGGAATCACAGCTGCTCTGGCCGCATAGTGCCCCCACCCTCCCCATTTAGAGTTTTCCGGCATGCCAAACGTGTTCTCCCTGGGCCTGCTCAGCTGGGCGGGCAAGCTGCGCTTCCCGACCCTGTTCGCGCTGACCGGCATCCTGTTCCTGGTCACCTTGCTGATACCCGACCCGATCCCCTTGCTCGATGAGGTGCTGTTCGGCCTGGGCACCCTGCTGCTGGCCAACTGGAAAAAGCGCAAGCCGCCGGTGGACCCGGTCATCGACGCCAAGCGCTGAGCCATGCTGGATCTGGTCGACTCACACTGCCATCTGGATGACCCGCGCTTTGCTCCCGATCGGCAGGCGGTGATTGCGCGCGCGCGCCAGGCCGGGGTCGGGCAGATTGTCGTGCCGGCCACCACGGCAGCGCGCTGGCCCGACGTGCGTGCGGCTTGCCGGCAACAGCCCGGCATCCACCCGGCCTACGGCCTGCACCCGATGTTCCTGGATGAGCACCGGCAGGCGCACATCGCCGCGCTGGAGCAGGCGCTTGCCGATGGCGATGCGGTTGCCATCGGCGAGTGCGGGCTGGATTTCAGTTCCCCGGCCTGGGATCCGGCCCAGCAGCAGTATTACTTCGATGCCCAGGTCGATCTGGCCCGGCAGACGGGCCTGCCGCTGATCATCCATGCGCGCAAGGCGGTGGAGGTGGTGATCCTGGCCCTCAAACGTGCCGGCGGCGTGGCCGCGGTGGTGCACAGCTATTCGGGCAGCATCGAGCAGGCCCGTCAGCTGGCCGATTTGGGCGTGCATGTGAGTATCGGCGGGCCGATGACCCATGCCCGTGCCAATCGCCTGCACAGACTGGTGGCCGCCCTGCCCGACTGGCAGCTGCTGCTGGAAACAGATGCCCCCGACCAGCCTGACGCCTGCTGCCAGGGCCAGCGCAACGAGCCGGCGCGCCTGGCCGCGATCTGCGAATTTGCTGCCGGCCTGCGCCAGAGCTCACCGGCGGCACTGGCCAGCCTGACCAGTGCCAATGCGCGCCGCTTGTTCGGCTTGCCGGCTGCCGTTTAAGCGGTCTTCTTCGGCGTAATCAGCATCTCGATGGCCTTGCCCACCGCGGCAAAGGCGAACGCACCGGTGATGTGGGTGGCCGCGCCCAGGCCGCCGCCGCAATCCAGGTTCAACGCCCCATCCGGGCCCAGCTCCGGGCGGATGCCGCAGACGCTGCCATCGGCCTGCGGGTATTTGACGTTCTCCAGCGAATACACCGAAGGGATGCCGAAATAGCGCTTGGGGTTGGCCGGGAAGTTGAACTCGCTGCGCAGTTTCTTGCGGATCAAAGCCAGCATCGCATCGTGCTCGGTACGCGACAGGTCGCGCACCCGCACCTGGGTCGGGTCGGTACGCCCACCGGCCGCGCCGATGGTGAGCAGGGGGATCTTGCGCCGGCGGCACCAGGCAATGGCCTCGACCTTGACCCGGAAGCTGTCACAGGCATCGATCACCAGGTCAAAGCCCTGGCCCAGCAACTGCTCCTGGTTGGACGGGGTCAGGAAGGACTCCACCACATCAACCTGGCACAGCGGGTTGATGGCCCGGCAACGCTCGGCCATCAGCTGCGCCTTGTTGCGCCCGTAAGCGCCTTCCAGTGCCGGCAGCTGACGGTTGGTGTTGGACACACAGACATCGTCGGCATCGATCAGGGTCAACTGGCCCACCGCGGTACGCGCCAGCGCCTCGACAATCCAGGAGCCCACGCCCCCCATGCCAACCACTGCCACCTTGCAGGCAGCCAGACGCTGGACCGTGCCGGCCCCGTACAACCGGTCGATGCCGGCAAAGCGTTCGCGCAAAATCTCGTTCATCGATCTATTTTAACGTGCCGATGGCGGCCTGCCGCAGTACCATCGGCGCACATTCACGGAGACCCTGCCATGGCCGACGCCACCACCCCGAAAAAGACCCCTTCCGCTGCCTCGCGCTACCTGTTCGTGCTGATCTTCGGCCTGGTGCTGGGCATCATTGCCACGGTGATGATCATGCGTGCCTGGCAGGAGCGGCAGGATCCCTACCCGGGTGCCTTGATGACCATCATGGCCAAGCAGAGCGCCGCGCTGCGCCAGGCCCAGGAACAGAACCGCTGCACCCCGGCCGACGTGCTGCAGCCGCTGCAGACCCTGCGCGCCCTGACCAATGACATCGATGCCGCCTTCCCGGACCTGAAGGGCGATGCCCAGTTCCAGAAGCATGCCTCGGACCTGCGCTCGACCTTGAACACCGCCCTGCAGGCGCCGCCGTCCAATTGCCAGGACCTGGCCAAGCTTACCCAGACCATCGGCCAGACCTGCAGCGGTTGCCACCAGGTGTTCAAGCCCTGACAGACAAATTCGCCCTGCATTCATCTGCTTGTCGACACCATGCAGCCATCCCCCCTGCACCGCTTTGCCAAGGAGTCATCATGAAGCTCTCCGTATTCTTTCCGGCCGCCCTGGCGGCAGTCGCCCTGGCCGGCTGTGCCAGCGGTGGTGGCTACAACAGCGGCTACGGCAACAATGGTTATGGCAACAACGGTGGCTACAGCAGCCAGGTCTGCAATGACTGCGGCACGGTGACCCGGATCATGGTGCTCGACTCCGGCCGTAGCGCCCCGACCGCCACCGGTGCAGTGCTGGGCGGGCTGGTGGGTGCGGTGGCCGCACATGAAATTGCCGACCACACCGGCGGCAGCCGCGGCAACAAGAATGTGGCCGCCGTGGCCGGTGCCGCCGCAGGCGCCGTGGCCGGCAACCGCATCCAGCAGAACACCACTGGTGCCAGCTATGACGTCACCGTGCGCATGGACGATGGCCGCGTGGTAGTGGTCAACCAGAAGTCGGTGGAAGGCTTTGGCCAGAACAGCCAGGTACGCGTGGTCAACGGCCGCGTCGTCCCGCGCTGATCAATCCAGCGCACAGGTAAAAAACAAGGCCCGCATAGCGGGCCTTGTTTTTGCAAGCATCCGGGTATGTCAGGCCGGCTGCACAGCGTCAGCCTGCAGGCCCTTCTGGCCCTGGACCACGGTGAAGGAAACCTTCTGGCCTTCCTTCAGGCTCTTGAAGCCCTGGATCTGGATGGCGCGGAAGTGCACAAACACGTCTTCGCCATTCTCGCGGCTGATGAAGCCAAAACCCTTGGCATCATTGAACCACTTCACCGTCCCCGTCTCACGATCTGCCATCTCTCTCTCTCCAACTTCCAGTATTAAGCGAACAAGTGTTGTAGATACATCGACTGCGGCTTACTGCAAGGAGGAATCGATCGTGCAGGTCGGCATTCCGGCCCCCACCCAGATCTTCAATACGACCTGGCCAAGCCCAGCGCCAAAAAATTAACAGCGCTAAATTCAAAAAGCAATAATTTCGATCACAATCTGTCAACCCCCTTTGGGCATAACCAGGTTCCATCATGGATACTTCGTTCATCTTCTATCTGATTGCCGGCCTGCTGGTCCTGGTGGGCATTGCCGGCGTGGTACTGCCCGCCCTGCCTGGCGTGCCGCTGGTGTTTGCCGGCCTGCTGCTGGCCGCCTGGGTCGATGGCTTTGCCCATGTCGGCTGGGTCGCCCTGGTGGTACTGGGCGTGCTGATGATCCTGTCGATCGTGGTCGATGTGGCGTCATCGGCACTGGGAGCCAAGGGGCTGGGAGCCAGCCGTCTGGCCATGGCCGGCGCGCTGCTGGGCAGCCTGCTGGGCCTGCTGTTCCTGCCTTGGGGGGTGTTGATCGGGCCATTTGTGGGCGCGCTGGCCGGGGAATACCTGCACAGCCGGCGCCTGGGCCTGGCCACCAAGGTCGGCCTGGCGACCTTCCTGGGCCTGGTGATTGCGGTGGCACTCAAGCTGGGCCTGGTCATGGCCATGCTGGGCATCTTTGCCCTGGCCTGGTGGCTGTAAGGCCACCGCTTTCACATTGCTGGCGCAGCACCGCTCCCTAGAGTGTGGCCACTCCACTACCGGGATGGCGTCCATGGGTATCGGCCAGGTGCTGCGCAAACGCTGGAAGATCGTGCTGGGCAGTGCGGCAGCGGCCATCGTGGCCATGCTGCTGGCGCGCAATTTCTCCACCTCCGAAAAAGCGCTGATCAGCCTGATGCCGCATACCCACGCCGTGGCCGATGCGCAGTTCAAGCGCGAGATGGGGGTATTGCTGGGCCCGGCAATCCTGCCGGGCAACAAAGTGACGGCGCTGCAGGATGGTGATGAGATCTTCCCCGACATGCTCGCTGCCATTGCCTCGGCCCAGCGCAGCATCACCTTCGAGACCTATATCTACTGGTCCGGTGCGGTTGGCCAGCAGTTTGCCGACGCCCTGACCGAGCGCGCCCGCGCCGGGGTCAGTGTCCTGGTGACGGTTGACTGGCTGGGCAGCGTGAAAATGGACGATGCCCTGCTCGATCAGATGCGCGCAGGCGGTGTGCGGGTGGAAAAGTACCGCCCCTTGAACTGGTACAACCTGGACCGGGTCAACAAGCGCACCCACCGCAAGCTGCTGGTGATCGATGGGCGCATCGGCTACACCGGCGGGGTGGGTATCGCCGATCAATGGAGTGGCAAGGGCCAGGACCCGGACCACTGGCGCGACAGCCATTTCCGTATCGAAGGCCCGGCCGTGGCCCAGTTGCAGGCTGCCTTCAATGACAACTGGATCAAGATGACCGGCACCACCCTGACCGGCGAGGCCTTCTTCCCCACCCTGCCAGCAGCAGGCAGCAGCCCGGCCCACCTGTTCCTGGCCTCGCCGGAAGGCGGCAGCGAGAGCATGCACCTGATGTACCTGATGGCCATCACCGCAGCCACCGGTTCGATTGATCTGGAGGCCTCGTACTTCGTTCCTGATGAACTGCTGATCCACGCCCTGCTCGAGGCCCGCCGGCGCGGGGTCAAGATCCGCATCCTGGTGCCCGGCGAACATATCGATTCGGACACCGTGCGCCTGTCCTCACGCGCCGACTGGGGGCCACTGCTTGCCGCCGGGGTGCAGATTGCCGAATACCAGCCGACCATGCTGCACGTCAAAATGCTGGTGATCGACAACGAGCTGGTGTCGGTAGGCTCGACCAACTTCGATGTGCGCTCGTTCCGGCTCAATGACGAGGCCAGCCTGAACATCTACGACCACGATTTCGCCGCACAGATGACTGCGGTATTTGAACGTGACTGGTCCCATGGCAAGGTATACGACCTGGCCATGTGGGAGCGCCGCCCGCTGCGCGAGAAATTCATGGAAACCGTGGTCGCCCCACTGAAATCCCAGCTTTGAATATGGAAATCCTGCCTATGCTCCTGCGCCCCGCCCCGCTTGCCACTGCCCTGCTGCTTGCCACCTCCTGCCTGGCCAACGCCCAGGAGGCCGCTCCGCTGCCGGCCTCGGCCGAAGCCTGTCATTCGCTTACCGCCGATGCCGCGCGCCTGGCCTGCTATGACACGGTGTTCGGGCGCAATGCCAACACCACCGAGCAGGCCGACCTGGCCGCCGCACAGGCCCGCCAGGAGCGCCAGGTCACCGCACCGCAGACTCCGGCCACGCCCCGTGAACGGGTGCGCGAGCTGTTTGCCAACGACATCGGGCTCAGTGATGCCGAGGCCAATGCCGGCAAGGGCTCGCTGCTGGACAGCCGCTGGGAGCTGGCCCGCGACTCCAAGCTGGGCACCTTCCAGCTGCGCGCCTACAAGCCGGTCTATCTGCTGCCGGCGTTCTGGACCAGTGACAAGAACGCCACCCCGTCCTCGCCCAACCCCAACAACACGGTCACCGAGGCGCAGGCACTGGACAGCACCGAGCTGAAATTCCAGCTCTCCTTCAAGACCAAGGTGGCCGAGAACCTGTTTGATGACAATGGCGACCTCTGGGTTGGCTATACCCAGTCCTCGCGCTGGCAGTCCTACAACAGCGATGCGTCGCGCCCCTTCCGCGAGACCAACTACGAACCGGAAGTGATCCTGGCCTTCCGCAACAATTATTCGCTGCTGGGCTGGAAGGGACGCATGACCGCCCTGCACTTCAACCACCAGTCCAACGGCCGCTCCGACCCGCTGTCGCGCTCCTGGAACCGTGCCATCCTCAATGTCGGCCTGGACCGCGAGAACTGGGCCCTGACCCTGCGCCCGTGGTGGCGCCTGAAGGAGGATGCCGGCGATGACAACAACCGCGACATGGAAGACTACATGGGCCGCGGCGACGCCACCCTGACCTGGCACAAGGATGGCCACGAGGTCTCGCTGATGGCCCGCCACTCCCTGCGCAGTGGCGACCGTTCGCACGGCGCGCTGCAGCTGGATTACGGCTTCCCGATCAACCGCCTGCTGCGTGGGCATGTGCAGGTATTCGACGGTTACGGCGAAAGCCTTATCGACTACAACCACAAGGCCACCTATGTCGGTGTGGGCGTATCGCTGCTGGAGTGGTTCTGAAGCACGGCGCCGGGCAGCGGCCCAGCGCTTCTTGGTTGTTTGGCACTGTCACAAGGAGTGTGTCTGATGAATGGCCTTTACCGATCCTTGCTTGCCCTGGGCCTGGCCCTGTCCCCGCTGGCCGCACTGGCTCTGGAGCCGGCCGTGCCCGCCTCGCGGCCGCTGGATGCTTATGCCCGCCAGCAGTTGCTGGGCGAGCACAAACTCACCGTGCAATGGATCGGCTGGGACGATCTGGAAAAGGCCGGCACGGTCCGGATCGATCCGGCTGACGGGGTGCTGGCGGTGATCGGTACACAGGTGGGCCAAGACAAACGGCTGGATATTGCCGGCCACATCACCGCCCTGGTCGAGGATGGCTTTGTGTTCGAAGGCGCCATCACCCTGCAGGACATGGAGGGCCCGGACATCCAGACCTGTGTGCGCAGCGGCCGCATGCATTTCACCACCCGCGGCATCCGCCAGTACTGGCGCCTGCAGCAGATGGACAGCCCTTGCGGGTCGGGCACCGATTACGTGGACATCTACTTTTCCGGCATCTGAACCGGCTGCGGCGGCCAATCAAGGCGTACAAAAAAGCCCGGGCATGCCCGGGCTTTTTCATGCAGCAGTCAGGCTCAGACCACGACCACCGGGATCTTGCCGATCTTGGCCTGCCAGGTCTTCGGGCCGGTCTGGTGCACCGATTCACCGGTCGAATCCACGGCCACGGTCACCGGCATGTCCTGCACGGTGAATTCGTAGATCGCTTCCATGCCCAGGTCGGCGAAGCCGACGACCTTGGCGGCCTTGATCGCCTTGGACACCAGGTAGGCCGAACCACCCACGGCCATCAGGTAGGCCGACTTGTGCTTCTTGATCGCCTCGATGGCGGCCGGGCCGCGCTCGGCCTTGCCGACCATGCCCAGCAGACCGGTCTGCTCGAGCACCTGCTCGGTGAACTTGTCCATGCGGGTGGCAGTGGTCGGACCGGCCGGGCCCACCACTTCGTCACGCACCGGATCAACCGGGCCGACGTAGTAGATGAAGCGGCCCTTCAGGTCCACCGGCAGGGCTTCGCCCTTGTTGAGCATGTCCACCATGCGCTTGTGCGCGGCGTCACGACCGGTGAGCAGCTTGCCGTTGAGCAGCAGGGTCTGGCCCGGCTTCCAGCTGGCAACCATTTCCGGGGTGATGGTGTCCAGGTCCACACGGGTGCCCTTGGAGGCGTCGTAGGTCAGCTTGGGCCAGTCTTCCAGCGACGGCGGGTCCAGCATCACCGGGCCGCTGCCGTCCAGGGTGAAGTGGGCATGGCGGGTGGCTGCGCAGTTGGGGATCATCGCCACCGGCAGGTTGGCCGCGTGGGTCGGGAAATCCTTGACCTTGATGTCCAGCACGGTGGTCAGGCCGCCCAGGCCCTGGGCGCCGATGCCCAGTGCATTGACCTTCTCATACAGCTCCAGGCGCAGCTCTTCAGCGCGATTGGAGGCACCACGGGCCTGCAGCTCGATGATGTCGATCGGCTCCATCAGCGCTTCCTTGGCCAGCAGCATCGCCTTCTCGGCAGTGCCACCGATACCGATGCCCAGCATGCCCGGCGGGCACCAGCCGGCGCCCATGGTCGGCACGGTCTTGAGCACCCAGTCCACGATCGAATCGGACGGGTTGAGCATGGCGAACTTGGTCTTGGCTTCCGAACCGCCGCCCTTGGCCGCCACAATCACTTCCACGGTGTTGCCCGGGACGATCTTGACGTTGACCACACCGGGGGTGTTGTCCTTGGTGTTGGTGCGCTTGCCGGCCGGATCAGCCAGCACCGAGGCGCGCAGCTTGTTGTCCGGGTGCTTGTAGGCACGGCGCACGCCCTCGTTGGCCATGTCCTCCACGCCCATGGTGGCGTCGTCCCAACGCACGTTCATGCCGATTTCCAGGAACACGGTGACGATGCCGGTGTCCTGGCAGATCGGCCGGTGGCCCTCGGCGCACATGCGCGAGTTGATCAGGATCTGGGCCATCGCCTCCTTGGCGGCCGGGGACTCCTCGCGCTCGTAGGCGGCGGCGAGGTTCTTGATGTAGTCGACCGGGTGGTAGTACGAGATGTACTGCAGGGCGTCGGCAATGGACTGGATCAGGTCTTCCTGCTTGATCGAAACCGGCAGGTGGGGGTCGCGGTTGGCGTTGGTCTGGCTCACGGCGGGCATCAGGCTTGCAGTGGAAAACCCGTTGATTCTACGCCTGATCGCCAGCACTTGCCCGCACCGTGGCTGATCAGCACGATCACTGCGCCCTATCGCCGGCCTGCACGCAGCGGCTGGCCGGATCTGGCGGCTGGGCAGCCGTGCACTGCCGTGCTGACGTGGCGCGGGCACAATGGCGCGATGGAAACCCTCGTACTGACCCTGGACCTGATCGGCACCTTTGCCTTTGCCCTCTCCGGTGCCACCCTGGGCGTGCGCCGGCGGCTGGACATCTTCGGCGTGCTGGTGCTGTCCTTTGCCGCCGCCGTGGCCGGCGGCATGACGCGCGACGTGTTGATCGGCGCCACCCCGGTGGCGGCGATCAGCGACTGGCGCTACCCGGCCACGACCCTGGTGGCCGGCATCGTCACCTTCTTCTGGGCACCGCTGATCGAGCGCATCGATTACCCGGTGCGCCTGTTCGATGCCATGGGCCTGGCCCTGTTCGCCGTGGCCGGCACCCAGAAGGCGCTGGACTACGGCATTGCCCCACCGATGGCCGCCGCCCTGGGCATGCTGACCGGCATCGGCGGCGGCATCGCCCGCGACGTGTTGATGGCCCGCGTGCCGCTGGTGCTGCAGGCCGAGCTGTATGCCATCGCCGCCCTGGCCGGCGCCGCGGTGGTGGCGCTGGGCTACTGGCTGAACCTGCCCGCCCTGCCCTGCGCCCTGGCCGGCGCGGGCCTGTGTTTTGGCCTGCGGGTGATGGCCATGCACTATGGCTGGCATCTACCCATTGCCCTGCAGGGCAACAACGACGAGCCCCCCACCCCGGACGGACCGGCGCGTTAAACCACGGCAACAGCATGGCGACAACATGCTCACACCGGCTGCGGGATGGTTGCCGCCCCAGTAGTCTGCGAGCGCGTCATGACTGCCTATCTGTCCGATACCGGCATTGCCGATGAAATCCTGCAGGCGCTGAGCACCGTGGTACCGGGGCGTCAGATCAGCGTGCTGGTCCATGACGGCCGGGTGACCCTGCGCGGGGTGGTGGCCGAAGCGGCGACCCGGCGCACGATCAAGGACCTGGTCGGTGACGTGGAGGGGGTCAGTGCGATCACCGACCTGATCACCCTGCAGGCCCCTGTCCTGGCCAGCAACAAACAGGCCCCGGCTCCGGTGACAACCCCGCGCCGCAGCGGCAAGCGTGCCGTACCGGGCAACTGAGCCGGGCATCTGCTTATCATCGGGTCCATGAGTACAGCCAGCAACGACCGCCCCAGCCTGCGCCAGCGCTTCGGCGCCCTGCGCAACATCCCGCCCTTCCTGCGCATGATCTGGAACACCAGTGCCGGCCTGACCCTGGCCAGTCTGGGCCTGCGCCTGATCCGTGCCCTGTTGCCGGTGAGCATGCTGTATGTGGGCAAGCTGATCATCGACGAGGCGGTGCGCCTGGCCGGCCTGCCCGGTGACTTCCCGGCGCTGGAGCAGGCCTTGGCCAGCGGCCTGCTGACCCCGCTGCTGTGGCTGCTGGCCGCCGAATTCGGCCTGGCCATCGCCGCCGACCTGCTCGGCCGCCTGGTCAGCTATGCCGATGCGATGCTCGGCGAGCTGTTCACGAATGCCAGCTCGGTGGCGCTGATGGAGCACGCCGCCCGCCTGGACCTGGAAGACCTGGAAGACCCGGAGCAGCAGGACCGACTGGAGCGCGCCCGGCGCCAGACCCTGGGCCGTTCCAGCCTGATGAGCCAGCTGTTTGGCCAAGTGCAGGATGTGATCACGGTGATCAGCCTGGCCGTGGGCCTGGTGGTGTACGCGCCGTGGTTGATCGTGCTGCTGGCCCTGGCCCTGGTGCCTGCCTTCATCGGTGAGTCGCACTTCAACACCCTGGGCTATTCGCTCAATTTCCACTGGACCCCGGAGCGCCGCCAGCTGGAGTACATCCGCCAGACCGGCGGCAGCGTGGAAACGGCCAAGGAAGTGAAGATCTTCGGCCTGCACCAGTTCCTGATCGCGCGCTACCGGGTGCTGGCCGAACGCTTCTACCTGGCCAACCGCGCCCTGGCCCGCCGCCGCGCCCTGTGGGGCAGCGCCCTGGCCGCCCTGGGTACGGCCGGTTACTACCTGGCCTATGCCTATATCGCCTGGCGCACCGTGCGTGGCGAGTTTTCCGTGGGTGACCTGACCTTCCTGGCCGGCAGCTTCGCCCGCCTGCGCCAGCTGCTGGAAGGGCTGCTGGTCGGGTTTTCCCAGGTGGCCAGCCAGGCCCTGTACCTGGATGACCTGTTCTCGTTTTTTGCGATCCAGCCGGAAATCGACTCCGGGCCCGATGCGCTGCCGGTACCGGCGCCGATCCGGCAGGGCTTTGTGTTCCAGGACGTGGGCTTTTGCTACCCCGGCTCCAGCAAGTGGGCGGTGCGCCACCTGAGCTTCGAGCTGCAAGCCGGTGAAGTGCTGGCCCTGGTCGGTGAGAACGGCGCCGGCAAGACCACCCTGGTCAAACTGCTGGCCCGCCTGTACGACCCGGATGAGGGTCGCATCCTGCTCGATGGCCGCGATCTGCGCGACTATGACATCGACAGCCTGCGCGCCAGCCTCGGGGTGATCTTCCAGGACTTCGTGCGTTACCACCTGACCGCGGCCGAGAACATCGGCGTCGGCCAGGTCGATGCCATGGATGACCGCGCCCGGATCGAGGCGGCGGCGCATCGCGGCATGGCCGACGAGGTGATTGCCGGCCTGCCTGATGGCTACGAGCAGATTGTCGGGCGCCGTTTCCGCCAGGGGGTGGACCTGTCCGGCGGGCAGTGGCAGAAGATCGCCATCGCCCGTGCCTACATGCGCGACGCCCAGGTGATGATCCTGGACGAACCCACCGCCGCGCTGGATGCGCGCAGTGAATTCGAGGTCTTCCAGCGCTTCAAGGAGCTTTCAGACGGGCGTACCGCGGTGCTGATTTCCCACCGCTTTTCCTCGGTGCGCATGGCCGACCGCATCCTGGTGCTGGGCGATGGCCGGGTCGAGGCGTCGGGCACCCACGATGAGCTGATGGCCGCCGGTGGCCGCTACGCCGAACTGTTCGAGCTGCAGGCCGAGGGCTATCGCTGAACGGCTGGCAAGGACTGGTGCAGGGCTTGGGGTAGAATCCCCGGGTTGACTCACCGTGTAATCAAACCATGTCTGCTGCTTACGGCTACGAGACCGTGCTTGAGGTCCACCACTGGACCGATGCCTATTTCAGCTTCACCACCACCCGCGATACCGGCTTCCGTTTCGAAAACGGCCAGTTCGTGATGATCGGCCTGGACAACGAGGTCGAAGGCGGCCGCCCGCTGCTGCGCGCTTATTCCATCGCCAGTGCCAACTGGGAAGAGCAGCTGCACTTTTTCTCGATCAAGGTGGCCGACGGCCCGCTGACCTCGCGCCTGCAGCACCTCAAGCCCGGCGACAAGGTGCTGGTGGGCAAGAAGCCGACCGGCACCCTGCTGATCACCGACCTGCACCCGGGCAAGCACCTGTACCTGCTGGGCACCGGTACCGGCCTGGCGCCATGGCTGTCCATCGTCAAGGACCCGGAAACCTATGAGCGCTTTGAAAAAGTGATCATCTGCCACGGCGTGCGTTTTGAAAAAGACCTGGCCTACCGCGAGTACTTTGAAAAGACCCTGCCCGATGACGAGATCCTGGGCGACATCGTGCGCGACAAGCTGCTGTATTACCCGGCCGTCACCCGCGAGGATTTCGTCAACCAGGGCCGCCTGACCATGCTGATGGAAAATGGCGACATGCCGCGTGCCCTTGGCCTGCCGGATTTTGACCCGGCCAACGACCGCTTCATGATCTGCGGCAGCCCGCAGATGCTGGCCGACCTGCGCCGTGTGCTGGATGCCCGCGGTTTCGAGGTTTCCCCGCGTATTGGCCAGCCCGGCCATTATGTGTTCGAGCGCGCCTTCGTCGAAAAGTAAGACCAACGGCCGCTTAACGAAAATCGCCGCACCTCTTATAGTGAATGGGCCGGGTCATGAAGACCCGGCCCATTTTCTTCAGGGGATAGTTGTCATGGGATCGAGCAGCTCCCGCGCCGGTTTTGTCGAAAAGCAGCGCATAGAGCTCCACGCGGAAAAAGCCCGCTGCGAGCAGGCCATCCATCAGGCCCAGGCCGGCGTGGATGCCGCCTATCGCGCCGCCGAGCAGGCCGTTGTGGCCATGCGCGCGCCGTGGGATGCCGCCCTGGCCGACCAGGAAAAGAAAATCCGCAAGGACGCCAGCAGGAACAGCCTGCTGCCGGCGCTGACCCTGACCGCCGCCGGCAGTGGCAAGCGCAGCCTGTTGCTGTGGATTGTCCTGGCCGCGGCGATGTACTTCTTCGGCACGCCACTGCGCCTGCTCCAGCTGGACCTGCTGTTGTATGCCCCGGGGTATTACATCGACGCGCTGATTCCGCTGCTGGCCTATGCCGGCCTGGTCTGGCTGGGCCGTTCGCGCCTGATCAAGCGCCGCGCCTCCAGCAGCCTGGCCCAGCTGCGGCAGTTGGCCGGCTACCGTCTGCAGGCCCTGGCTTTTGGCGACAAGCACACCGATGGCCGCAAGCATCCCTACCCGGCGGTGCGGGTACCGGCACCCAACCCGGCCGATCCCTCGCTGTCCTGGACACTGAACAACAAGCACGACTATTCCAATGCCGTGTTCGTCGGTTTCACCGACGAGCTGGACAAGGACCCGCTGGCCCTGGTCTGCCTGCCCTACAACAACCAGCCCGCTGATCTGTGCCCCATCCGTCAGATCGATGAGCTGTCTGCCGTGGCTGGCGGCGTGGCCGAGCTGGCCAGCGCCGGCCTGAACGCCCATGCCGGGGCCATCGCCGCCCTGCAGCAGGCCTGCGTACCGTTGCAGCGCGAGCAGCAGCGTCTGGCCGTGGTCCAGACCCGCCTGCAATCGCTGCTCAAGGTGGAGCAGAACTGGCAGGACGTGGCCATGCCGGCCGATACCCTGGAAACCATCATCCAGCTGGTGGACCGCTTTGCCGCCGGCATCCCGCCGCTGCCCAAGGGCATGCTGCTGTGGGGCCCGCCGGGCACCGGCAAGACCCTGATCGCGCGCAAGCTGGCCGAGCACGTGGACTGCCATTTCAAGGCCGTGACCATTGCCGACCTGAAGGCCGAGTACATCGGCCAGACCGGGCCCAAGGTCAAGAGCCTGTGGGAGGAGTGCCGCAGCAAGGCACCGACCATCCTGTTCGTGGACGAGTGCGAAAGCGCCTTTGCCCGCCGTGGTGGTGGCGATACCGATTCCTTCGGCAACGAACTGGTGCAGACCTTCATTGCCGAATGGGATGGTTTCAACCAGGGCAGTGGCAATGTGCTGGTGATCGGCGCCACCAACCGCCGCGAGCTGATCGACGATGCGGTGATATCGCGCTTCACCACCGCCATCGAGCTGCCCGCGCCCAATGCCGAGGCCCGCGAGCGCATCCTCAATGCCGAGTTCGCCAAGGCACGCCTGCCCTACCCGACCGATGCCCAGCTGGTACGCGAGACCAGCGGCATGTCCGGGCGTGACCTGGCCACCCTGGTGACCAAGGTGATGTCCACCCACACCGGTGGCCAGCCGGCTTATGAGGACTTCATTGCCGCCGTGGCCCAGCTGCGCGGCAAGTCCTCCACCCCGGTGGAAGCACTGGGCTGGGATGACATCATCCTGCCGGCCGCCACCCGCCGCGAGTTTGAAAGCCTGGGCAAGGAACTGGTGCATGCCGAGGAGCTGGCCCGGATGAAGATGCCGGTGCCGCGCGGCATCCTGCTGTACGGGCCGCCGGGCACCGGCAAGACCCAGGTCGCGCGCGTGCTGGCCAGCCAGTCGGGGCTGTCGTTCATGGCCGCTTCGTCCTCGGACATCAAGTCGGGCAACCTGGGCAGCTCCGGGCAGAAGGTCAAGCAGCTGTTCGAAAAGGCGCGCACCCAGGCCCCGTGCATCCTGTTCCTGGACGAACTGGACACCATTGCCCGCTCGCGTGACCACGGCGATGTGATGACCACCGAGATCGTGGCCCAGCTGCTGCAGGAAATGGACGGCATCAGCACCAAAAAGGGCCAGGTATTCCTGCTGGCCGCGTCCAACCACCCGGACAGCATCGATTCGGCCCTGCTCTCGCGCCTGGAGCGCAAGATCATGATCGACCTGCCCGACCTGGACGCACGCCGGGCCATCCTGCGCCTGCAGCTGGCCGGCAAGCCGCTGGACTTCGAGCTGGACGCCCTGCTGCCCGCGCTGGCCGCGGCCAGCGAAGGCAAGTCCGGCCGTGACCTGCAGTCGCAGGTGACCGCCGCCACGCGGCTGGCCCTGCAGCGGGCGATGATCGAGCACGGCGACCCGACCAAGGTGCAAATCACCGCGCAGGACCTGGCCGGCGAATTCGGCCTGGCCACCCCGGCCTGACCAGGCCGGCCCGGGTCACGATTCAGACAACAACGGCGCCCGACGGCGCCGTTGTTGTATCCCGCCGCTGGCCAGGTTCAGCCCAGCAATGCCTGGATGCGTGCTTCCAGCGCCTGCGGGGTGGTGGCCGGGCCATGACGGCTGACCACCGCACCATCGCGACTGATCAGGAACTTGCTGAAGTTCCACTTGATTGCGCGGGTACCCAGTACGCCGCGGCGCTGCTCCTTGAGCCACTGCCACAGTGGATCGGCCTGGGGACCGTTGACCTGGATCTTGGCGCTGAGCGGGAAGCTGACGCCGTAATCGAGCCGGCAGAACTGCTGGATCTGCGCCGCATCGCCCGGCTCCTGGCCCCTGAACTGGTTGCAGGGGAAGCCGATCACCACCAAACCGCGCTCGCGGTAACGCTGCCACAGCGCCTCCAGCGCGGTGTACTGCGGGGTGAAACCGCAGCGGCTGGCGACATTGACCAGCAACAGTGGCTGGCCGGCCCAGCGCGACAGCGGCAGGGGCGTGCCGTCCAGGGCGGTCAGGGTGAAATCGTGGGCAATGGCCATTGTCGGTACCTGTGCGGAAGATGGCCGTTGTCGGCGCGGCGGGCGATCGGGCGGCAAACTGTGCCATCGGTCATGATGAGACGTCCACCGCCATCGGGTAACCTCGACGGTCCAGTCATTTGAGGATTCCGCCTTGACCACCCGTCTTGCGCTTGCCCTGGCCCTGTCGCTGGGCCTGTCGGCCCCGGCCTACACCCTGGCCGCCCCGACCGCCGCCGCCGCACCGGCCGCCAACCCGTTCTTCGCCGAAAGCACCCTGCCGCTGCACTACCCGGCTTTCGACAAGATCGCCGACAGCGACTTCGCCCCGGCCTTCGACGCTGGCATGGCACAGGAACTGGCCGAGATCGATGCGATCGTCAACAACCCGGCCGCGCCGACCTTTGACAACACCATCATTGCGCTGGAAAACAGCGGCTCCATCTTCAACCGCGCCATGACCGTGTTCTCGGCCTTGGCCGGTGCCGACACCAATGACACCCGCAAGGCGCTGCAGACCCAGTACGCGACCAAGTTCGCCGCCCACCGCGATGCGATCGGCCTGAACGGCAAGCTGTTCGAGCGCATTGCCGCCCTGTATGACAAGCGCAACGAACTGGGCCTGGATGCCGAAGGCGTGCGTCTGGTCGAGCGCTACTACGAGAACTTCGAGCGCGGCGGTGCCAAGCTGTCCGAAGCGGACAAGGCCAAGGTGCGCACCATCAACGCCGAGCTGGCCGAGCTGGGGGCCAAGTTCAACCTCAACGTGCTCAACGAGGTCAATGCCTCCTACATCGTGGTCGACGATGTGGCCGAACTGGCCGGCCTGTCCGACGGCCAGATCGCCGCCACCGCCGAAGCGGCCAAGGCCCGTGGCCTGGAGGGCAAGTACGTCATCGCCCTGCTCAACACCACCGGCCAGCCGCTGCTGAGCAACCTGGAAAACCGCGCCCTGCGCCAGCGCATCCACGAGGCCTCGGTCAACCGTGGCGCCAAGGGTGGCGAGTTCGACAACACCGCCCTGGTCTCGCGCATCATGACCCTGCGCGCAGAAAAGGCCGCCCTGATGGGCCAGCCGAACTTTGCCGCCTACGGCCTGGGCAACCAGACCGCCAAGACCCCGGAAGCGGTCAACGCCATGCTCGGCCAGCTGGCCCCGGCCGCGGTGGCCAATGCCCAGCGTGAAGCCGCCGACCTGCAGGCCATGATCGATGCCGAGCAGCAGGCCGCCGGCCAGCCGGGCTTCCAGCTGCAGCCGTGGGACTGGGCCTTCTACAGCGAGAAGGTGCGCCAGGCCAAGTACAACTTCGACGAATCCCAGCTCAAGCCGTACTTCGAGATCAAATCCGTGCTGGAAGACGGCGTGTTCTTCGCCGCCGGCAAGGAATTCGGCCTGAGCTTCAAGCAGCGCACCGACCTGCCGGTCTACCACCCGGATGTCACCGTGTATGACGTGTTCAACGAGGACGGCAGCCAGCTGGCGATCTTCCTGTTCGACCCGTATGCCCGTGCGTCCAAGCGCGGCGGCGCCTGGATGAAATCCTATGTCAGCCAGTCCGAACTGACCGGCGACCTGCCGGTGGTGGCCAACCACCTCAACATTCCCAAGCCGCCGGCCGGCCAGCCGACCCTGCTGACCTGGGATGAAGTGACCACCACGTTCCACGAGTTCGGCCATGCCCTGCATGGCATGTTCTCCGACGTGAAGTACCCCAGCTTCTCCGGCACCTCGGTGCCGCGTGACTTCGTCGAGTTCCCGTCCCAGGTCAACGAGATGTGGGCCGACGAGCCGACCATCCTGGCCAACTACGCCAAGCACCACCAGACCGGTGCCGCGATGCCGCAGGCACTGCTGGACAAGGTGGTGGCCGCGGCCAAGTTCAACCAGGGCTTTGCCACCACCGAATACCTGGGCGCGGCCATGCTCGACCAGGCCTGGCACCAGATCAGCGCCGACCAGGTGCCGGCTGCCGATGGCGTGATTGCCTTCGAGCGCAAGGCCCTGGAAGATGCCGGCATCTACTACGCCCCGGTACCGCCGCGTTACCGCACCACCTACTTCAGCCACATCATGGGCGGCTATTCGGCCGGCTACTACGCCTACATCTGGTCTGAAGTGCTCGATGCCAACACCCAGAAGTGGTTCAAGGAAAACGGCGGCCTGACCCGCGCCAACGGTGACCACTTCCGCAAGACCCTGCTCTCGCGTGGTGGCAGCGCCGATGCGATGCAGATCTTCCGCGACTTTGCCGGCCACGAGCCGCAGATCCAGCCGCTGCTGGAAAAGCGCGGCCTGACCAGCGGCAACTGAGCCAACGTCAGGCAGCAAACAAAAAGGCCACCCGCACTGCGGGTGGCCTTTTGCATGTGGCGATCATCCGGCCTGCCCAGCGTGCAACTGCGCCACTGCAACCGGGCCCGCCGCTGGCTGCCTCAAGCCGGGGCCGGGCTGTTGGCGAACAGGTGCCGGTACTTGGGCTCCAGATGCGGCAACAGTACGTCCACCGGCACTTCCATGCTCTGGGTACCGTCCGAATACGGGCCGACCTGGTAGGGCGGAAACACAAAGCGCAGGCCGCTGATCCGGCCCTGGCGATCCATCACCGGCAGGAACTGGCTGAAATTTTCAGCCTCCGGCTCGGTTCCCTCGCTGATCATCCGGCGCGCACTGCGCAGCAGTTCGGCCTGCTCCGTTGCCGACAGCTTGTCAGCCTGCAGACGGCTTTCCATCTGCTCCACCAGCCGCTGCTGCACATAGCCGGCGATCGCGCTGCGGCTGTCGGGTTGGCTGATCAGCTCGTCGATGGGCAACAAGCGCCCTTCCTGCTTGAGCCAGACAAAACGGGCCACCAAGGGCTGGCCGTGGGCCCCGCCGGTGTAACGGCTGCCATCGGCCGATATGGCCATCAGCTCGGGCGTATCGGCACTGACGGTGAAGCTCAGGCTCAACTCGTACGGCACCCGCGGGGTGTCATTGCCCAGGCCATCCAGCGCCGATTGCAGTTCGGCACGGGCGTGGTCGGCATAGTCCTGCATGACCTTGACCAGGCCCGCCGGCACAGCCGCATCATGCGGATAGCTGATGCCGATGATCTGGGTGGGCGAGGTCTGGATGACATCCACCATCTGCCCCTCGGCCGGCGTGGCCGCCACCGGGCCGGCCGCCGGCGCAGCGGACGTGGCACGGTCGGCCGCTTCATCGCGGCCATTGCAGGCCATCAGCAGCAATGCGCTGACCAGCCCGACCCCTGCCCCTGCATACTTGTTCATACAACCTCCGTGTACGTTGTGGATCAGTCTTCCAGCAGGTCCTGGTACTGCGGATGCCGACGCACCCAGGCCTGGGTGTAGCTGCAGCTGGCAACCACCGACAGGCCGGCATTGCGCGCATGCTCCAGCGCGTGCCGGTTCAGTTGCCCGGCAATGCCCTGGCCGGCAATCGCGTCCGGCACATGGGTGCTGGTGATGTCCATCTGGCTGCCGTGCAGCTGGTACTGCACCCAGGCCTGATGCCCCTGGTGTTGCAGGTTGAAGCGGTGTTGCTCCAAGTCGTGCTCGATATCGCTCATGGCCGGGTAATACACAGGTGGGGGTGGGTGGACCGCAGCAGTATCTGCCCCGGCCCTGCGCCATGATGTGAACGCCGACACAGTCCAGTTGGCAGCCGTGCTGCGTCACTTTTGGACGTTTGATCCAGTGTGCGCGCCTGCAAGTGCTTGTTTCAACATCCCGCGTGGCTGGCACGGTTTTTGCTGCCAATTTCCCGACCACCGCCGAACCGGGGATGCCATGGACAGCAGCAACCAGACCCACCTGCCCGATCACAACCACAGCCTGCTGGAGGGATTGTTCCAGCTCACCGTCAGCGGCGCGGCGGACAGCCAGGACTTTGTGCTGATCGACCAGGAGGTCTACACCCGCCTGCTTGAGACCTACCCGCCGGCCGATCCACGCTGACATCGCCGCCCCCTGCAACAAGGCCTCGTCAGTGACGAGGCCTTGTGCATTTCCGGACCGGAGGTGAAGGCTCTCAGCCGAAACGGGGCAGCTGCGGGCTCATCAGGCTCTGCAGGAAGATGGCGAAGATGCCCGGCTCCATGCACAGCATGAACAGCACACCGAAAGCGGCACCGGCCAGGTGGGCGCTGTGGTTGATGTTGTCCCGGCCCTGCTTGTCCATCCAGATGCTGTAGCCGACGTAGAACACCCCGTACACGATGGCCGGCACCGGGATGAACATGACAAAGATCCAGGTCCACGGCGCCAGCAGGATGTAGGCAAACAGCACCGCACTCACCGCACCGGACGCGCCCAGGCTGAAATAGTTGGGGTTGTCCTTGTTCTTCAGGTAGGTGGGCAGGATGGAAACCACCAGCGCGGCCAGATAGAACAGCGGGAAGGTCAGGATCGAGCCGCTGAGCCGGGTCATCACCTGCTCGATCAGGCCGCCGAAGAAGAACAGCGTGATCATGTTGAAGATCAGGTGCATCCAGTCGGCATGGATGAAGCCGTAGCCGATCAGACGGTCATACTGGCGGTGGCGGCTGATCGCCGGCGGCCACAGGATCAGGCGGTCAACCAGCCGGCGGTTGTTGAATGCCTGCCAGCTCACCAGCGCGGTGATGGCAATGATCAGCCAGGTAAACGGGGATTGCATGCTCGGCTTCCTTACGCGGCGCGGTAGTTGTCCACGGCCTTGTAGGTCCGTGCGTACAGACCGAAGGCAATGGCGGCGATGAAGGCAAAGCCGGCGAAGAAGAACATCAGGAAGGCCGCCTCGCTAAGGCCGGTGCTGGCGATCTTGTCGGTGACCCCCTGGTTGCGCACGGCCGCATTGGACAGCAGCACCCACAGGTTGCCGATGGTGGTGGTCAGGTTCCAGAAGCTCATCACCACGCCCTTCATCGTCGCCGGGGCCTGGCTGTAGGCGAACTCCAGGCCGGTGGCCGAGACCAGCACCTCACCGAAGGTCAGCAGCGCGTAGGGCAGGATCTGCCAGAAGATGGACAGGGCGTTGCCGCCATCCATCACCACCTGGATGCCACCGACCACGATCCAGGCCAGGCCGGAGAAGGCGATACCGGCGGTCATCCGGCGCAGCGCGGTCGGCTCCATGCCGAAACGGCGCAGCATCGGGTACAGGACCAGGTTGTTGAACGGGATCAGGATCATCACCAGCAACGGGTTCAGCGCCTGCATCTGCGAGGCGGTGAACCAGGACGGCATGACCATCTGCTGGCCCTGCAGCACCCAGGTCGAGGCCTTCTGGTCAAACAGGGAGAAGAACGGGGTGGTCAGGGCGAAGATCACCAGCACCTTCATCACCGAACGCACGCCATTGACCGCCTCGGCCGGGTGCACGCCGCGGGCACGTTCCAGCTGCAGCATGGCGCCACCGCCGATGCCGGCCAGGATCGCCACCAGGGCCAGACACAGGCAGATCACGATGCCCAGCTTGGGCACCAGCAGCATCGAGCCCATCGCCGCCAGCACGCCGGCCACGGCCAGCCACAATCCGGCACGGCCCTGCCCCGGTGCCTGGGCAAACAGCGCGGTGCGGATCACATTGCCGAACGAATTCGGGTCCTTGGGCGGCAGCGGCACCAGCACGTACTTCTTGCGCCCCAGCCAGAAGATCAAGGTGGCGATGAACATCAGGATGCCCGGGATACCGAACGCCCAGGCCGGGCCGAGATGCTTCAGGGCCAGCGGGATCAGCAGCGAGGCAAACAACGAGCCGAAGTTGATGATCCAGTAGAAGGCATCGAACACGACCTTGGCCAGGTGCTTGTTGGACTGGTCGAACTGGTCACCCATGAACGAGGCCACCAGCGGCTTGATCCCGCCGGCACCGAGCGCGATCAGGCCCAGGCCGACCATGAAACCGGTGCGCGAGTCCTCGAACAGGGCCAGTGCGGCATGGCCGGCGCAGTAGATCAGCGAGAACCAGAGGATGGTGTGGTACTTGCCGAAGAACTTGTCGGCCAGCCAGCCACCGAGCAGCGGGAAGAAATACACGCCGATCATGAAGCTGTGCATGATGTCCTTGGCCTCGGCCGCACGGCCTTCGGCGGTGATCTCCTGCAGCAGCAGCGAGGTGATCAGGAACTGGACAAGGATGTTGCGCATGCCGTAGAAGCTGAAGCGTTCGCAGGCTTCATTGCCGATGATGTACGGGATCTGGCGCGGCATCTTGCCGGTTGCGGCCGGCGCGGTTGCGGGGGTCGTCATGGAACTGGCGATCCTGGAAATTCGAAGCTGCAAAGACTACCGCATATCGGCACCGGCTTCGCCGACGATTGCACATTGCCTGCACCCGGCAAAACCGATACTGCCCGCCTCTGTCTGCCTTGCTCCGCCATGCGTCCAAGCCCGTTCACCTGCCTGCTGGCCAGTTGCTGGTTGTGGACCAGCCTGCCGGCCGTTGCCCAGCCCGATTCACTGGTCGTGGCCAATCTGTCCCTGCCCGACAGCGTCTGGCCCGGGCAGCGCGAGGCAGTGATCGAGTTGCTCAGCCAGGCCGGCGTGGATGTGGTGCTGATCCAGCAGGTGCGCAGCCATGACCGCCAAGCGCCGGAAATCTGCAACCTGGCCGTGCCGCTGCAGATGCACTGTGACTTTGTCAGTGCCGACCCGCCCAGCCTGGCCACGCGCCAGGGCCTGGCCATGCTCAGCCGCCGGCCCATCGTCGAGGACGGTGCCAGCCTGCTGCATGGCGAGGATGGCAGTGCGCCGGTGGCGGCCGGTTACTGGCGCCTGCAAATCGGCACACAGGCCATCAACCTGTACAGCGCCAGCCTGGCCAGTGGCCAGCGCCTGCAGCAGCGCCGCCAGCGCCAGGCCAGCGACCTGCGTGACTGGATGGGCAGCCATGATCCGGCCCTAGCCAACGTGGTCGTTGCACGCTTTGGCTCGCGCCATGCCGAGCTGCTGCAACTGATGCCCGGGCTGGGCACGGCGCGCAAGTCACTCGGCCCGGAACAGGCCCATGGACTGGATGTGCTGTATCCGCCGTCGCGCCTGCGCCTGAAGGCCAGCACCGTGCTCGAGCTGCACGGCCCGCCCCCGCCCGGCGCCGACCCGGCCAGCACGCCGGCCGCACAGCCGGCGCAGATGCTGGGCATCGTGGTCGAGCTGGAACTGCCGGCCGCGCCCTGAGCCAACGTGCCCATTGAGCACAAAAGCCGGCCCGCAAAACAACAAGGCCGGGAAATCCCGGCCTTGTCCTCAACTACGCAGCACCTGCAACTCAGGCAATGGCGGCCTGGTAGCGGGCTTCCACGGCGTTCCAGTCGATCAGGTTGTAGAACTGACCGATGAATTCCGGGCGACGGTTCTGGTACTTCAGGTAGTAGGCGTGTTCCCACACGTCGATGGTCAGCACCGGGGTGCGGCCTTCCATCAGCGGGCTTTCCTGGTTGCCGGTCTTTTCGATGACCAGCTTGCCGTCGGTGGTCACGCTCAGCCAGGCCCAGCCGGAGCCGAACTGGGTGGTGGCGGCCTTGGTGAATTCTTCCTTGAACTTCTCAAAGCCGCCGAGCTGCTCGTCGATGGCCTTGGCCAGTGCGCCGACCGGAGCGCCACCGGCGTTCGGGCCGATCACGTCCCAGAACAGGGCGTGGTTGGCATGGCCACCGCCCTGGTTGCGCACGCCCTGCTGCAGCGGCTGCGGCAGTTCGGCGACCTTGCGCAGCAGGTCTTCGATGGCCATGTCGGCGTATTCGGTGCCTTCCAGCAGCGCATTGAGGTTGTTGACGTAGGTCTGGTGGTGCTTGCCGTGGTGGATTTCCACGGTCTGGGCATCCATGAACGGCTCAAGGGCGTCGCTGGCAAACTTCAATGCGGGCAGGCTATGTGCCATGGGGAATTCTCCTGGTGGTGCGGGTGACATCGGCAGGCTGCCGATTCGTGCCTACCAATGGTAGGGATGACGGGCCAACTTACCAAGGGTGGGATCAAGGAAAGTTCTGTTCCACCCCGGCCGGGCAAGACGGCAGGACACCGATTTGCCGATAATCCCCGGTATTCCGCACCACGGTACCGTCATGGGCAAACGATCCAACCACAACAAGGGCCGCAAGAGCCCATTGGCACTGGCTGCCACCGCCATCATCGGCCTGGCCGCGCTCTGGCTCGGGGTCAACCCGGACCAGTTGCGCAACAACCCGGTGCAGGCAGTGGAGCAGATCGGCCAGGCCGTCAGCCAGGGCCGCCAGGCAGATGTCCCCACCCAATCGACATCTGCCACCGAGGCGGGCACCGGCGTGGATGCGGCAGCCGATGCGAAGGACTGGCCGGCCTTCCTGAGCGAGCAGGCGCGCCAGACTGTCGGGCTGATCCAGCGTGGCGGCCCCTACCCCTACCGCCAGGACGGCACCACCTTCGGCAACCGCGAAAAGCGCCTGCCGAACCGCCAGCGCGGCTGGTACCGCGAGTACACCGTGGACACCCCCGGCCTGAGCCACCGTGGCCCACGCCGCATCGTCACCGGCGGCCATCCTCCCACCGAGTGGTATTACACCGAAGACCATTACGACAGCTTCCGCCAGTTCACCCCGCCTGCCGCCCGGAGCCATTGATGTCCACCGATACCTTCGATCCAGCCGATGCGCCGCAGCCGGTGGCCGGCAACGGCCTGCGCCAGGTGCCGCTGGCCCTGCTGCCTGAACTGGCCGACGCGGCCTGGCGTGCCGGTTTCCTGATCAGCCACGTGGCCCTGGCCGGGGTGGATGACAAGGCCGGCCTGCTGGCCGCCTGTGCCGATGGCCTGGCCTTCCCGCCCGGGCTGGGCGGCAACTGGGATGGCCTGGCCGATGCCCTGGACGACCTGTCCTGGCTGGACGGCGACCACCACGCCATCCTGATCGACGGGGCGGCGACCTTGCGCGCACAGGCGCCGCAGGTACTGGCCACGCTGAACGAGATCATCGCCGAGGTGGCCGCGCAGCGTGCCGCCGCCGGCCTGCCCTTCCAGGTGTTCCTGTGCGATGAGCCGATGCCCACACAGGCTGGTTGAGACGGCCTGCACCGTGCCTTGAACGGCGGACAAAAAACAACGGCCCGGCAGTGTGACTGCCCGGGCCGTTGTTGTGTTTGCTGCAGCCAGAGGCTGGGCGGGGTCAGGCGTCCAGCTCTTCCCAGCGGGCGTAGGCGGCGTCCAGCTTTTCCTGCGCCTTGGCCATCTGCTGGGTGTGGGCGGTGACCTCGGCGCTGGAGCGGGTGTAGAAGGCCGGGTCATTCATGGCCGCGGTCAGCCCTTCCACATCCAGTTCCAGCTGCTCGATCAGCGCCGGCAGCTGTTCCAGCTCGCGCGCATCCTTGTAGCTGAGTTTCTTCTTCGCTGCGGCCGGTGCCGGTGCCGGCGCCGGGGCAGCGGCGGCAGGCGCGGCGGCAGGCTTGGCCACTGCGGGCGCGGCCGGGGCGGCACTGGCCTGGCTGCGCTGACGCAGCCAGTCGTTGTAGCCACCCACGTATTCGCCGATCACCCCGTCGCCTTCCATCACCATGGTCGAGGTGACCACGTTGTCGATGAAGTCACGGTCGTGGCTGACCAGCAGCAGGGTGCCGGTGTACTCGCCCAGCAGCTCTTCGAGCAGCTCCAGGGTTTCCACGTCCAGGTCGTTGGTCGGTTCGTCCATCACCAGCAGGTTGGACGGCTGGGCGAACAGCTTGGCCAGCAGCAGGCGGTTGCGCTCACCACCGGACAGGCGGGTGATCGGCGCACGTGCGCGCTCGGGGGTGAACATGAAGTCCTGCAGGTAGGCATGCACATGCTTGCGCTTGCCGTTGATCTCCAGGAAGTCCGCGCCCTCGGCCACGTTCTCGATCGCGCTCCAGTCCTCGCGCAAGGTGGCGCGGTACTGGTCGAAATAGGCGATCTGCAGGTTGGTGCCGGTACGCACCTCGCCGCTGGCCGGCTGCAGGTCACCGAGCATCAGCTTGAGCAAGGTGGTCTTGCCGCTGCCGTTGGGGCCGATCAGGCCGATACGGTCACCGCGCATCACCAGGGTGGAGAAGTCCTTGACCATGGTGCGCGCACCGAAGGCGAAGTTGACGTCCTTCAGCTCGATCACCTTCTTGCCCGAATTCTCGGCAACGGCGGCCTCCATGCGTACATTGCCGCCCAGTTCACGGCGTTCGCTGCGCTCCACGCGCATGGCCTTGAGGCGGCGCACGCGGCCTTCGTCACGGGTACGGCGGGCCTTGATGCCCTGGCGGATCCACACTTCTTCCTGGGCCAGCAGCTTGTCGAAACGCGCGTTTTCCTGGGCCTGGGCGTTCAGGCGCTCTTCGCGACGGCGCTCGTAATTGGCCCAGTCGCCCGGCCAGCTGGTGACCTGGCCGCGGTCGATCTCGACAATCCGGGTGGCCAGGGCACGCAGGAAGCGACGGTCATGGGTGACAAACACCACGCAACCGTTCCAGCCCTTGAGGAAAGCTTCCAGCCAGTCAATGGCCTCGATGTCCAGGTGGTTGGTCGGCTCGTCCAGCAGCAGCACGTCCGGCGCGGCCACCAGGGCACGGGCCAGCAGCACGCGGCGCTTCATGCCGCCGGACAGGCGCTCGAACTGCAGCTCACCGTCCAGTTCCAGCTTGGTCAGGGTTTCGGTCACGCGCTGGTCCAGGGCCCAGCCGTCGGCCGCTTCGATCTTGCCCTGGACCTCGGCCATGGCATCGGCGTCAAATTCCTCGGCATGGCTGAGCCGGTGGAAATCGGCCAGCCACTGGCCCAGCTCGCCCAGGCCGTCGGCCACCACGTCAAACACGCTGCCGGCCGCGCCGTGCGGCACTTCCTGCTCCAGGCGGGTGACACGCACGCCGTGCTGGACGCGGATCTCGCCGTCATCGGGCTTGAGCTCGCCGGCCATCAGCTTCATCAGGGTGGATTTGCCGGCGCCGTTGCGGCCGATCAGGGCGATACGTTCGCCCGGTTCGATCGACAGTTCAGCTTTTTCCAGCAACAGCGGGCCGCCGACGCTGTAGTCGACGTTTTGGAGAGTGATCAAAGGCATGGGCGCCATTGTACGGGTTGGGCAGCCGATGCGCGCCGTTGGCGTCAGTGGTCCAGGCCCAGCAAGCGGGCCAGGGCGGGCGGGCGTTGCCGCTGCGGGTGCTCCAGCAACCACAGGGTGCGCCGCAGCGGCGGCAGGGGCAACGCAACGGTGGCCAGGGTGCCATCGGCCAACGCGCCGGCCACGGCCGATTCGGGCACACAGGCCACCCCGGCACCCTGCTGCGCGGCGGCCACGATTGCCGGGGTGCTGGCCAGGGTCAGCGCCTGCACCCGGCCACCGAGCAGGGGCAGCAATTGCTGGTCGAACAACTGCCGGGTGCCCGAGCCGGGCTCGCGCAGCAGCCAGCGCATCCGTCCCAGCGCGTCCAGGCTGCCGGGCAGCCGTGTCGGCGCGGCCACCACCTGCAGGCTGTCGTGCCGCCACGGGGTCATTTTCAACTCAGGCAGCGGGCTGATCCCTTCCACCAGGCCGGCATCGACCTGCATCTGCGCCACGGCGCGGGCCACCTGCGCGGTATTGGCGATCTGCAGCGAGAGCTGGCTGTCTGGCTGTGCGTGCAGGAAAGCGGCCAGAAGCGGTGGCAGCAGGTGGTTGCCCAGGGTGCTGCTGGCTGCCAGCTGCAGATGCACCGCGCCCAGCGGATCGGCCATGGACTGCTCCAGGGCCTGCGCATCGGCCAGCAGGCCACGCGCGCCGGCCAACAGGCCGCGGCCCTGGGCATTGATCTGCAGGCCGCGCCCGATCCGGTCGAACAACGGGCTGTCCCAATGCCCCTCCAGCTCCTTCAAGGCCGCACTGACGGCGGACTGTGACAGGCCCAGCGCCTGACCGGCCGCCGTGGTGCTGTGGTGATCGGCGATGGCAATAAAGACCTGGAGCTGGCGCAGGGTAAGGCGCATGCAATCAACCACAAGCAAAGGTAGGTATCAGAAAATATATTCGTTTTACAGGTTGGTTGTGCGGGCGCAGGCTCCCCCTGTTCCTTCAGCGCGAGAATCGTCATGCCACGTTCCAGCCGCAGCCAGCTCCTGCCATCGCCCCTGCCCCGCTACCTGCCGGGCCTGGCCTTGACCGGCCTGCTCGCCCTGGCCGCTACGGCCCTGGCCAACGTGGCCTGGCTGCAGGCACATGGGCTGGGTGCGCTGACCCTGGCCATTGTGGCCGGCATCGTGCTGGGCAACACCGTCTACCCACGCTGGGCAGACGCTGCCCAGGCCGGCGTGGGTGTGGCCAAGCAATGGCTGCTGCGGGCCGGCATCGTGCTGTATGGCCTGCGCCTGACCCTGGATGACATTGCCGGCATCGGGGTGGCCGGGGTGGTGCTGGATGCGCTGATGTTGACCAGCACCTTCGCCCTGGCCTGCTGGCTGGGCTGTCGTGTGTTCAAGCTGGACCTGCAGACGGTGCTGCTGATCGGCGCGGGCAGCTCGATCTGCGGTGCCGCCGCGGTGCTGGCCAGCGAACCGGTGGTCAAGGCGCGCAGCGAACAGGTGGCAGTGGCCGTGGCCACCGTGGTCATCTTTGGCACCCTGGCCATGTTCTGCTACCCGCTGCTGTGGCACTGGGGCAGCAGCGCCGGCTGGCTGGGCCTGGACCCGTCCGGTTTCGGCCTTTACACCGGCGCCACCATCCACGAAGTGGCCCAGGTCGTGGCCGCCGGCCGCGCCGTAGGGCCTGAAGCGGCCGATACGGCGGTGATTGCCAAGATGGTGCGGGTGATGATGCTGGCCCCGTTCCTGCTGGCCCTGTCGGTGTATCTGGCCCGCCGCCGGGGCAGCCCGTCCGCCACCCCGGCCAATGCCCCCGCCCGTCTGCACATCCCCTGGTTTGCCTTCGGCTTCCTGGCCATGGTCGGCTTCAACTCGCTGGATCTGCTGCCCGCGATCTGGGTGCAGGGCCTGCTGCAGCTCGACGGCTTGCTGCTGGCCATGGCCATGGCTGCCCTGGGCCTGACCACCCACGTCAGCGCCCTGCGCCGGGCCGGCGCTGCCCCGCTGCTGCTGGCCCTGCTGCTGTTTGTCTGGTTGCTGGCCGGCGGCCTGGCCCTTGCCCACGCAATCAACTGCCTGTGGTGAAGCACGGCAGCGCGTCATCTGCGAAAATGGGCCATGAGCGACTTCTCCTCCCTTCCGCTGAACCCAGCGCTGCGCCCCGGCCTTGATGCCCTGGGCTATACCTCCATGACCCCGGTGCAGGCCAATGCCCTGCCGGTCATCCTTGAAGGCCGTGACCTGATCGCACAGGCCCCGACGGGCAGCGGCAAGACCGCGGCCTTCGGCCTGGGCCTGCTCAACCGCCTGGACCTGGGCGTCAGCCGTACCCAGGCCCTGGTCCTGTGCCCGACCCGCGAGCTGGCCGACCAGGTCGGCGCCCAGCTGCGCAAACTGGCCACCGGCATTGCCAACCTCAAACTCTCGGTACTGACCGGCGGTGTTTCGCTGGACCCGCAGATCGCCTCGCTGCAGGCGCATGATCCGCTGGTGGTGGTGGGCACTCCCGGCCGTGTGCAGGAGCTGGCGCGCAAGCGCTTCCTCAACCTGGGTCAGGTGCGCACCTTCGTCCTGGACGAGGCCGACCGCATGCTGGACATGGGCTTTGCCGAGCCGATCGCCGAGCTGGCCGGGCGTACCCACAAGGAGCGCCAGAGCCTGCTGTTCTCGGCCACCTTCCCCGAGGAAATCCGCGACCTGGCCCGTGACCTGTTCAACGAGCCGGTCGAAGTGACCGTGGAAGGCGACCAGCACGCCCCGGACATCACCGAGCTGTTCTGCGAGGCCGAACCGGCCCTCAAGCAGAAGGCGCTGGCCGGGCTGCTGCTCAAGTACACGCCCGAATCGGCGGTGGTGTTCTGCAACACCCGCAAGGATGTGGACGAAGTGGCCCGTTCGCTGCAGGAGTTCGGTTTCTCGGCCCTGTCCCTGCATGGCGAGCTGGAACAGCGTGACCGCGAGGAAGTGCTGGTACGCCTGGCCAACCGCAGCTGCAACGTGCTGGTGGCCAGTGACGTGGCCGCCCGTGGCCTGACGTGGAAGAGCTGGCCATGGTCATCAACTACGAGCTGCCC
>X237_Red_shanked_Douc_Langur__coassemble_11_pt1 | contig 35541 bp, 31 predicted proteins | sample X237_Red_shanked_Douc_Langur__metabat2_high_PE_002 | metagenome-assembled genome bin X237_Red_shanked_Douc_Langur
ATGTCCACTGAAGTGAACAGTAAGCCGAGCGAACCGGCGTTGCTGGCACCAGAATGACAGCCGTTAGACGGGGGGAATAACGTTGGAAAAGCAGGAAGCATTGCATGCCAGTGTCGCAAAAAATTTTGTCCGGGCGATCAGGCGTATTGCCGGTGCACGGCCAACAATCGACGAAGACGGAGAAAGGAATATCGTGAGCCAGGAGCAGCTGGCAGCCGATGCCGGCATTGCCCGATCATCTCTGGCCAAACTGCTCAAGCAGGAAAAGGATGCCAATCCCACCCTCAAATCGATTTGCCAGATTGCGGATGCGCTGGGTATTCCACCGGCGTTCCTGCTGCTGCGTGATCGCGACTGGAAGGTTCTGGCCGAATCGGTGATGGCTTATGAGGTGGCCCGCACGGACAACCGCTTCAATGTGTTCTGTGACCGGCTGGCCAGCGCCAAGGATCACGGTCCGGGAGCCAGCGTGATCAATGGCCGCGATCTGGCGCGTCTGACGAATCACCTTCCGAACCTGCCGGCCAATGTGGACCGCATGGTTCGAGAAAACGTGGAAGCACAGGCCTATCGGATCGGAGCTACCAGTGCAGCGCCACCGCTGCAGCAGTTGCATGCAGTCAACCCGGACTACGTACCACTTTTATTGACCATATGCGCCGCCATGGGCGCCAGTTACAGGGATTGAGACAATGAACAGCAAGACGATCGATCTGGAAAAACTCAGCACCACCACCGATCTTGGCTACATCATGTCTGTGGCCGACGTGGAGGATTTGGACACGCTGGTGGATTACATCACCGACAGCGGCGCCGGCCGTCTGGCATTGGACAGCACCGTATGCAAATTGCTCGTTGGGGCTAAGGAGCGCGGTGATTACACAAATGGCGAACGGGCGATGATTGCTCAGGAAATCTTGGAATTCGGTGGCAACTCGCTGAGCAATGCCCTACGCAAGGCACGCGGCATGCTCTCGGGCAGTTTCTTGGACAAGGTACTGCCTGATGCCAATGCCACTGTGTCTTACGAGGAAATCGTAAAGGATGTGGCCAGCCATCTGGGTGTGAAGATGCCGGGCATTGCTTCCATCGCCGACGTCGAGATCTTCGCGATGAAGAAGATCCTCGGCAAGGCCGTGGAGAAGATGACCGAAGAAGAAAAACAGGCCATCGCCAAGGAATTGGGTCTGGGCAAGATCCCGGCCGGTCCGGGTGGACTGGCGTTGTTGTTACAGGGAGCACGTCTGGGCGGCTTTGCTACCTACAAAGTGGCTGTCATCGTGGCCAATGCAGTTTCCAAGGCGATTCTTGGCAAGGGGCTGAAGTTTGGTGCCGCTGCGGCCATGAACAAAGGATTGAGCATGGCACTGGGACCGATCGGCTGGGCAGTCACGGCATTGTGGACGCTGTCCGACCTGGCCAGCCCGGCTTACAGGGTGACCGTGCCGACGGTGATTCAGGTGGCCTATATCCGCAACAAGCTCATCGCACGAGAGTCGTATACCACTTGCGGCGTGTGTGATGAAACCTACGAGCGTCAGGCACGCTTCTGCTCGCATTGTGCTGCTCCCAACCAATCGTTGGTCTGATTTTCCTGGCGGTTCAAGCACACAACAACGGCGCCTTTCGGCGCCGTTGTTGTATGCAGTCAAGCCCGCAGGAAGCTTACTTCCAGCGCGACTTGCCGCGGATGTACTGGGCGGCATCTTCCAGCGACTCGGGCAGGTGCTCTTCCCACAGGTTGGGGGCGTAGGCACTGCGGTAGTTGGCGTAGATGTCGTTGTACAGGTCCATATGCATCACCGGCTGGCGCTTGCGTGCGCGCAGGGTGCCGATCGGGATGCTGGCCAGCACCAGGGTTTCGTGGGCGCCGGCGGCTTCGGCCACCACGGTGCCCTGCGGGCCGTACACGGCGGTGCCGCCCGAGCCCGGGTCATCGAAGTAGGGGCCGTTGTCCGGGGAGATGGAGTTGTTGACGATGGACGAGTACACGCCGTTGTAGAGCGCACAGGCCTGCACGTCCAGCGGGGAGAAGCCGCCAGAAGCGGTGCGCAGGAAGATTTCCGCGCCCTTCAGGGCCATGGCGCGGAACAGCTCCGGCTCACGCTGGGTGGAGGAGGTGCAGATGTTGCCCAGCGGGGTGCGGGTGACCGGCACCACGGCATCGCGGCCGTACATTTCCACGTAGCGGTCCAGCACGTCGTAGGTGGTGGTGGTGAACAGCTCGAAATCCGGGAAGGCGCCCTTGAGGTTGCGTGCCTTCCAGTGCTTGTCGACGATCTCGCCCTTGTCGTTGATGATCGTGGTGATCGACAGCACGTGGCCCGGCCAGTCCGGGTCGGTGGCGTAGGCGCCGAACACGATCCAGGTGCCGTACTGGCGTGCCTTGGCGGCAATGGCCTCGGTCTCCTCACCGGGGATGGTGATGGCGAACTTCAGGATTTCGTTGCGGGTCCACTTGCGCCAGCCGGTCAGCGGGAACTCGTGGAACTGCAGCAGGTCCGGCTTGGCGTGGTAGTGGGCCTTGTCGATCAGGTCCAGCATGTGGGCCAGGTTGCGGCGGGTGCCGGCTTTCCATTCCTTGGCATCGAAGCTGTGCACGCGCGACTGCACCAGGCCGAGCATCCAGGCCGGCTTTGCCAGTTCAACCACGTCGTAGGTGCCGTCGTCACGCTGGTTGGGCGTGTCCGGGCCCTTGCCCATGGCCGCCTGCGCCGGTGCGCTGGCACCGAGCAGGGAAGGGCCGGCGACACCGAGTGCGGCCAAACCTGCGGCACCGGAAAGGAACTGTCTCCTGGAGTTGCTCATCTGTTACCTCGTAATGGAAAGACGCAACCCCGGGCGTTACCGTCCGGGGTTGCGCGGTGCTGCGAAGGTCAGTGGCGGCGTGGTGCCGTCATCAGACGGCTTCGCCGTTGAAGCTGTGGCCGCTGATCTTCTGCCAGTCCTTGCTGACGAACTTTTCGTCAATCAGGGTGCGCTGGACCAGGACGCCGTTCTTGTACCAGTGCCACACGCGGTTGCGCAGCTGGCCGCAGTCGGAGATCTGGATCATTTCGTACAGTTCCAGGCCTTCTTCGCCCTTGCGCTTCCAGTACAGCATCACGGTGCGGTGGAAGTCGTCCAGCGGCACTTCGGCAGCCCAGCCGTAGATCAGCTCGTTGTCGAAGATGACACGGCCGAACTCGTAGCGGGTGGCGAAGTCACGCACTTCCACCTTGCCATCGTCCCAGCTGTAGTGGTTGGTCTGGTGGTAGGGGACGGCTTCGTCGTCGGTGAAGCGGCAGATCAGGCGCGACTTGTGCTCGTCGATCTTGTTGCCGTCGGCATCGTAGTAGCGGTAGAAGCCATCCCAGATGCCTTCGTGGCGGGCCAGGATCGGCATGTGCAGCTGCATGTTCGGCATAACGGTTCTCTTTGTCGTGTTGATGTCAGATTTGAGGCCTGGCCTCGGCGCAGGTCTCAGTCATTGCGAAGTGCATCCATCACTTCTTCCATCGGCACGTCCATAGCACCGCCTTCGATCGCTTCGGTTTCCTGCTGCACGATGCGCAGCACCCGGGCGATGTATTCCTTCATCCACACCGTGCGCTCGGCTTCTGCCGTGCGGTCCGGGGTGAACTGTTCCAGCTCCTGGCGGGTGAGCAATCCCTTTTGCTCGACCAGCCGTTCCAGCGCGTCCAGGCGCTGGCGGGTTACTGCGTTTTCCATGGCCACCGCCATGACGATACCGAGCAGGCGCTCGACATCGGCGTCCTTGAAGAAGTAGGGACGCTTGCCCTTGGCGCGGGTACCGGCCTGGCTGATGGGGTCAATCGTGTTGCTCATGCTTTCCACGCTCCAAACATCGTCCACAGGGCGGCGCGACCGTGGTCCTCGCCCTTCTCGCTGGCCACCGGGAAGATGTCGCGGTCAACCACACCGCGGATCTTGGTTTCAAAGTACTGCTGCGGGGCAAAGCCGGCCTTGGTCATCATGTCCTGCAGGTCGTACTCGTGCATGACGCTCCAGAACGGCTCGTTGTTGTTGTAGGCATCCCAGTCGCGGATGAACTGCTCGTACGGGTCCATGCCGTGGTACTGCGGCTGTTCCAGGTGGGCGGTCAGGCCGCCTGCGGCCAGCACGCGGTGGCATTCGCCGAGCATCTTCGGCATGGCCTTGGCGCTGGTTTCGTGCCAGAACATCGAGGTCATGACGATGTCGAAGTGGCCGTCCGGGAAGTCCAGCGCCTCGCCATTGGCCTGCACGAAGGTGATGTTGTTCACCCCCAGCGAGCGGGCGCGGGCATGGGCGTAGCGCAGCATCGGGGTGGCCACGTCGATAGCGATCACCTCGGCCTCCGGGAAGGCCTGGGCCAGCGGCACGATGTTGTGGCCGACGGTGCAGCCGATATCCAGGATGCGCTTGGGCTTGAAGTCCGGGTGGTGCTCGGCCAGCCACTGGGCCAGGGCCTGGCCGCCGCCATCGTTGTAACGGCCGAGCATGCCGCCGGTGGTGGCGAAGATGCCGCAGTCGTAGTTGGCCGCCGCGGTGACGTCATCGGCAGTCAGTTCGGTGTGGTAGCCGCCGGGCATGCAGTGGATGTCCACCGCGCTGGCGTAGCGCGGTACCTGCACGCTGGCGTCCAGTTTCAGGCCGTCATCGGCCTGGTTGTAGCGGCGGGCCTTGTCGATCAGGGCATCGGCCTGGCGCAGCACCAGCGAGCGGCCGGCCTGCTGGCGCATTTCCATCGAGCTGCGGCGCAGCGCGCTCCAGGTCTGGTAGACCGGGTCGCCGGCCATGGCCTTGCGCACTTCATGGCGGCTGGCCGGTTCGCGGCCGACGGCCTTCTCGAATGCCGGCTTGACCCGCTTGTCGTAGGACTGCTTGACCTTGGGGCTGACCTGGCTGGCCAGGTAGCCATTGAGGTTGGCCAGGAAGTCGAAGCGCGCGGTGTCATCGTGCGCGCTGACCGGGAACAGGTCGTGGCGGCCTACGTGTTGCCAGCTGGGGGGCAGGACTTGCTCGCTCATGGCGTTGCTCCGGGTCAGGACAGGGCGGGTGCCCAGGTTCTAATGATATAGCTATATGTCAAAAAAACCGGCCAGGTCAAGGTACGGGTTCAGACCTGCCGGTTTCCTTGATCTGGATCAATTCGCAGTCAGCTTGTTTTGCTGCTTTGCAACAAAGCAAAGCGTTGCAGGGCAATGCTTTGCGCAAGTTTGTCCGGTCATTGACGGGGTGCCTTTCGGCAGGGCTAAATGACTGGACAAGTATGATCTAATGTTATAGCTATATGTCACTTGGCGGTCATCACGCGGCCTTCGCAATGACACCATTTCGCACTACGACAGGCAGCCTTCGAGGCGGCGGGGGGACTGGGAATGAAGACACTTTTCACATTGTTGGCCGGCACTGCAATCGCACTTTCGGCGCAGGCCAGCGCGCTGGACCTTGATTCTGCCGCCGGCCGCACCGAAGCGCTGGTCAAGATGCGCTGCTCGCTGGACCCCAAGCAGGATGTGCTGCTGTGGTGGGAAGGTACCCTGTTTGCGCAGGAGCCGGACAAGAAGGCCGCGCCGCTGATGGGCTTCGAGGGCTACAACATCTGCCGTTCGGAGAAGCTGGCCGACGGCACCTGGCGCCTGGTCACCCGTGAGCTGACCTTCTACCGCGACCTGGCCACCGGCCAGATCATCGATCAGTGGGACAACCCGTACAGCGGCCAGACCGTCGAGGTGGTGCACGTGGCCAATGACCCGGTCAACACCGTGCTCAATGCGCCGGGCCACGACGTACCGCTGCCGTGGGTGCAGGCCGGCGACACCCTGATGCTGACCTTGAACATCCCGCTGGCCTATCCCAACCCTTTGTCGCCGGCGAAGTTCCCGGCCGAATCCTCCGGCCCGATGTACATCGGCTCGGAACACTTCATGTTCTTCACCCCGCGCGCAGCGATGGAAGACGCCAGCCTGAGCCAGGTGCCGGTCACCTACGGCTGGACCCGCGTCGGCCCGTGGCTGCCGTGGATGAAGCTGGGCACCCGCGAAGGCTCGCTGCTGTACGTGGCCCAGGGCAACAAGCGCGCCTCGGTGGATGAACTGCCCGAGGACATCCGCGCCCGCATCGCCCGCGACTACCCCGAATACGCCACTGCCCCGGCGCAATGGGTGCAACCCAACGTCACCAGCTGGAGTTACTACCGTGACCGCCAGCCGGCTGACGGCAGCAGTGACTGAGCCAGACCGCGCCACCGTACGACCGCAACACGCAACACCGCACGACGCCAGACGCAAGTGATGCAGTGCCTCCTCCCCCAGACGATGTCACTCACCGCATCCCCCGGCCCATCTTTCCGGAAAACGCCATGAAAACCGTCAAGCCCGACCTGCTGTGCTCCTCCATTGCGCTTGCACTGATGATCAGTGCAGGTCACGCCGTTGCTGCTGACAACCCCGCTGCCGAACCGGCCGATGCCGCCGCTGGCCCGGTCACCAGCCTGGAATCGATCGAAGTCACCGCCCGTGGTGTCGCCGAGCCGCTGCAGCAGATGCCGCTGCCGATCTCGGCCATCTCCGAGGCCACCATCGAGAAGAAGGGCCTGGTGGATGTGCGCGACATCGCCGCCATGTCGCCGAGCTTCTCCTTCAAGTCCGGCTACGGCCGTGGCTTTGACCGCCCGGTGATCCGCGGCATGTCCAACATCCAGGGCGAGGCCAATGCCTCGTTCTTCATCGACGGCATCTACGTGGAAGGCGACATTTCCAGCTACGGCCTGGAAAACATCCAGCGCGTGGAAGTGGTGCGTGGCCCGCAGTCGGCCGCTTACGGCCGTCGTACCTTCTCCGGTGCGGTGGACTTCATCACCCGCCGCCCGGGCAGCGCCCCGGGCACCAAGCTGACCCTGGGCGCCGGCAACTTCGGCCAGGAAAAGCTGGGCCTGTTCCACTCCGGTGGCAACGAGGACGGCACCTTCGGTTACGACGTCAGCCTGAACAAGCGCGGCAATGACGGCATGTACTACAACCAGGCTTCCGACAAGAAGGACCTGGGCGGTACCGAGACCATCAGCGGCATGGTTGCCGTGGCCTGGTCGCCGACCGAGAAGCTGGACATCACCGCCCGCGTGATGCAGCAGAAGAGCCGCGACGAGCATTTCGCCATTGCCACCATCGGCAGCGAAAACCTCAACTGCTACCTGCCGCAGGAAACCGGCGCGCTGTATTACGGCCTGTACCCGGTGCTGGCCAACCGCCACCGCGGCTACTGGTGTGGTGACGTCAAGGCGCCGTCCGAGTACGCCATCAACACCGACGAGTTCACCGCTGCCGGTTACTTTGCCGGCCGCAAGACCGACTTCCTGCGTACCAGCCTGCGTGCCGAATACTTCTTCGACAACAACTGGACCTTCACCTCGACCACTGCCTACAACGACAGCTCGACCTACGCCGGTACCGACCAGGACTACAGCAGCGACCGTGGCTACGGCGGTGCGTTTGAAACCTTCACCAACACCGCGGTGAAGAACTGGTCGCAGGACCTGCGCCTGAGCAGCGACCAGTCGCTGGACGTGTCGGGCATGGTCGGCCTGTACTACTACAACCAGCAGGCCCAGCCGGGCTGGGGTGGTGACCTGACCGGCTTCTACCTGCCGGGCACCCGTTCGGTGCAGCAGGTGCCGACCGATCCGGACGATGAAACCACCAACAAGGCGGTCTACGCCATGTTGAACTGGAACATCACCGACAAGTGGACCACCTCGATCGAAGCCCGCTACGCGTGGGACGAAATCAGCAAGGGCGGTACCGACCTGCGCGTGCTTTCCGGCCAGACCTACACCCAGCCGTGGGCACTGAACGAGACCTTCACCAGCTTCACCCCGCGCTGGACCCTGAGCTACCAGGCCGCCGACAACGTCAACCTGTACGGCTTGATCTCCAAGGGCACCAAGCCGGGCGGCTTCAACTCCGACGTCTACCGCGCCGACTTCCAGGAAGCCGAGCGTGACCGCCTGATTGCCGCCGGCCTGTCCTCCTACGAGGAAGAAGAAGCCACCAACTACGAGCTGGGCATCAAGAGCGACTGGCTGGACGGCACCCTGCGCCTGAATGCCAACGTCTACCTGATCGACTGGACCAACCAGCAGCTGACCGAAACCGGCCCGGTGATCCGCAAGAACGGCACCCTGTTCTCCACCAGCTACACCACCAACGTGGGTGAGTCGGAAATCAAGGGCTTCGAGCTGGAAAGCCAGTGGGTGTTCGCCCCGGGCTGGCTGGCTTCGCTGGCCTATTCCTACACCGATGCCGAGATCAAGAGCTTCATCAGCCAGGACCAGGCCGACCTGTTCGGTACCGGCCCGGCCCCGACCCTGGCCGACGCTGCGGCCAATGCCGCCGGCTACAAGCTGCCGCGCGTGCCCAAGCACAAGGCGACCCTGGGCCTGATGTATGACGGTGCGTTTGCCAACGGCTGGGAGTACACCCTGAACACCGACGTGGCCTACGAAGGCCGCCGTTACGTGCAGGTGGACAACCTGGCCTCGGTGGGTGCGGCGACCCGTACCAACCTGCGCTTCACCCTGCGCCCGAGCGACGCCTGGCAGGTCAGCGCCTACGTCAACAACGCCTTCAACGACCGCACCCCGGAAGAAGCCCAGCGCACCATCGACCCGGAAGCCTACGTGGCCGTGCCGGCCGTGCCGCCGCTCTCCGGCCTGGCCATCACCAACCTGCGTGACTTCGGTATCACCCCGTCGATGCCGCGCATGTACGGCGTGGAAGTCAGCTACAAGTTCTAAGTACCAACCCACCGGCCTGACAGCTGTCAGGCCGGTCACTTTTCAGGGGCAGGCAGTATGCACAGACGACATTTCCTTGCTGGCCTTGGTGCCGCATCGGCGTTTGCGATGCTGCCGGCCCAGGCACGCAGCATCAGCCGCGGTGCCGCACGCAGCGACGTACTGGTGATTGGCGCCGGCCTGGCAGGCCTGGCCGCAGCGCACCAGCTCGAAGCCGGCGGTGCACGGGTGAGGGTGCTGGAGGCCTCCGATCGCATCGGCGGCCGTTTGCACACCGTGGTCCGCAACGGGCTGCGTTTTGAAATTGGCGGGGTCGAGGTCGGCACCGGCTATGCGCGCGTGCATGCCCACGCCCAGCGCGTGGCGGTGGGCATCGAGCCGCCGGCCGTGGCCCGCCCGCCGGCCAGTGGCATGGGCTTCCAGCTCGGCGATGGGATCATCCCGTCCTCGCAGTGGGGCAGCAGCGCGTACAACACCCTGGCCGGGCGTGAGCGCGAGCTGCCGCCGACCCTGCTGCTGACCACCGCCCTGAATGAAAACGCGCTGCCGGCGCTGGACAGCTGGAACGACCCGGCCAACCTGGCCCTGGATGTGTCGCTGGCCCAGCATCTGGCCGCCAAGGGCTGGTCGGCCGATGCGATCGGCCTGATGGATATCGGCAGTGCCTATTCCTCCTTGCATACGGTGAGCGCGCTGGACGTGCTGCGCCGCGATGCCCTGCGCCGTTACGGCACCCCGGGCACCGGCTGGGTAGCCGGCGGCAGCCAGGCGCTGCCTGAAGCCATGGCCGCCTCGCTGTCGGCCGAGGTGGTGCGAAATGCCCAGGTCGCCGCCATCGAGGGCAGTGGCCGTGGCGTGCAGGTACGGTGTGCCGATGGCCGCCGCTTCCAGGCCGGCCATGTGGTGCTGGCCATCCCCAGCCTGCCGCTGTCGCGGATCGTCATCGATCCTGCACCGCCGGCCGCGCAGCAGGCCATCTGGGCCGAACGTGGCGGCAATGCGGTGACCACCGTGCACCTGCAGCCGACCCGCCCGTTCTGGGAAGAGGACGGCCTGCCGTTGTGGCTGTGGGGCACCGGTGCGCTGCAGCGCGTGTTTGCCGTGCCCGGCGAGGACGGGGCGATCAACCGCCTGATCGTCTGGCTCAGTGGTGCGCTGGCCGAAAAGGCCGACACCCTGGATGCGGCCAGCCGCGCGCAGTGGATCATCGACGAGTTCGCCCGCGTGCGCCCGGCCAGCCGTGGCGCCCTGCAATTGCTGGAAACGCGCAGCTGGGGCGGTGATCCGCTGGCCGGTGGCGCGTTTGCCGAGATCAAGCCGGGGCGCTTCGCGCAGACCCGGCAGTGGAACAACACCCCGTTCGGCCGCCTGCACTTTGCCGGCGAGCAGACCGAGCTGCATGTCCCGGGCATGGAGGCTGCCGTGCAGTCCGGCGAACGCGCCGCTGCCGCCATCCTGTCCGCCTGAATACCGTAACTTCACCCCCACCGCCCAGCACCTTGTGTGCCAGTGAGAATTGCATGAGCCTGAATCCGTTTGACCTGTACGACGTTGCCTCCCTGCTCACCGAAGAAGAGCGTGCCATCCAGGAATCGGTGGCCCGTTTCACCAACGAGCGCGTGCTGCCGATCATCGGTGACTGCTTTGACAAGGGCAGCTTCCCCAAGGAACTGATCGCCGAAGTGGCCGACATGGGCCTGCTCGGCGCGACCCTGCCCGAACAGTACGGCGGCTCGAACCTGGGCTATGTCAGCTACGGCCTGATCTGCCAGGAGCTGGAGCGCGGTGACTCGGGCCTGCGCAGCTTCGTCTCGGTGCAGAGCTCGCTGTGCATGTACCCCATCTATGCCTACGGCAGCGAAGAGCAGCGCATGCGCTGGCTGCCGGACATGGCCGCCGGCAAGGTCATCGGCTGCTTCGGCCTGACCGAAGCCCATGGCGGTTCGGACCCGGCCAGCATGAAGACCCGCGCCGTCAAGGACGGCAACGAGTGGGTGATCAACGGCTCCAAGATGTGGATCACCAATGCGCCGATGGCCGACATCGCCATTGTCTGGGCCCACACCGAAGACGGCATCCAGGGCTTTGTGATCGAGAAGGGCACCCCGGGCTTCAGCGTGCAGGAAATCAAGCACAAGATGAGCCTGCGTGCCTCGGCCACCGGCGCCTTGTTCTTTGACAACGTGCGCGTGTCCGATGCCAACCGCCTGCCCAACGTGAAGGGCCTGAAGGGTCCGCTGGGCTGCCTGACCCAGGCCCGCTACGGCATCACCTGGGGCCCGATCGGCGCCGCCCAGGCCTGCCTGGAAGAAGTGCTGGCCTACACCAAGGAACGCATCCTGTTCGGCCGCCCGGTCGCTGCCACCCAGAGCGCCCAGATCAAGATGGCCGACATGGCCCGCCGCATCACCGCCGCACAGCTGCTGTCGCTCCAGCTGGGCCGCCTGAAGGAAGCGGACAAGATGCAGCCGACCCAGGTCAGCATCGCCAAGTGGAACAACTGCCGCATGGCCATCGACATCGCCCGCGAATGCCGTGACCTGCTCGGCGGCGCCGGCATCACCACCGAGCATGCGGCCATCCGTCATGCGCTGAACCTGGAATCGGTGATCACCTATGAAGGCACCGAGACCGTGCACCAGCTGGTGGTCGGCCGCGAGCTGACCGGCATCAACGCGTTCTGATCATGCAGCGCGTGCCGGCAACGATGCAGGCGGTGTGTCTGCGGTCCATCCCGCAGGGGATGCCGCAGCTGTCTGATTTTTCGCTGCAATCGTTGCCGGTGCCGCCCATGCAGGCCGGGCAGGTGCTGGTGCGCCTGCACTGGCTCTCGCTGGACCCGTTTTTGCGGGCCCAGCTGGGCGGGCGCTACGTGGCCCCGTGCCCGCCGCTGGGCGCGATCGTGCCCGGTTATGCCGTGGGCCAGGTGGTGGAAGATGCCTCCGGGCGTTTTGCGGCCGGCACCTGGGTCACCGGCCTGCTGGGCTGGGCACAGTACGCGGTGGCCGATGCCAACGCCCTGCAGGCGGTGGATGCAACACTGGCGCCACCAGCCACGGCGGTCGGCGTGCTGGGCATTCCCGGGCTCACCGCCTGGGCCGGGGTGCGCCGCATCCTGGAGCCCAAGGCGGGGCAGACCATCGTCATCTCCACCGCTGCCGGTGCGGTCGGCTCGGTTGCCGGCCAGCTGTGCAAGGCCGCCGGCGCGCGCGTGGTCGGGCTGACCAGCACGGACGAAAAGTGCGACCTGGTCACCGGCACCTATGGCTTTGATGCCTGCGTCAATTACCGCGCCCCTGATTTTGCCGATGCATTGCGAGCGGCCTGCCCGCAGCGCATCGACGGCTATTTCGACAATGTGGGCGGCGCGGTGCTGGAAACCGTACTCGGCCAGCTGGCCCTGCGCGCCCGCGTGGTGCTGTGCGGCCTGAGTGACCAGTACAACCGCGCCGAACGTCCGCCCGGACCGAACCTGGGCCCGGTGATCGGTGCACGCGCGCGGCTGGAAGGGCTGGTGGTCTACGACCATCTGGCCGATTTCGCTACCTGCCGCCAGGAGCTGGCCGGGCTGATCGCCTCTGGCCAGCTGCACTACCGCGAGCACATCCATCACGGGCTGGAACAGGCCGCGGCCGGCTTCATCGGCCTGCTCAATGGCGAAAACACCGGCAAGGCCCTCGTTGCAGTGGAACATCCGTAATGCACGCAATTACCCGCCATTTCGTCGACATCAACGGCCGCCAGGTGCATTACCGGCGCGCAGGGCAGGGCCCGGCGCTGCTGCTGATCCACCAGTCGCCGCAGAATTCGCGCATGTGGGCCGAGATGATCGCCCGCTACGCGCCGCACTTCACCGTGATCGCCCCGGACACGCCGGGCTTCGGCTATTCCGATCCGCTGCCGGCCGACGGCCCGCGTGACATGGCCGCCTTCGGCCACGCCACCTGGGAGCTGGTCCAGGCCCTGGGGCTGGAGCGGGTGGCCGTGTTCGGCATGCATACCGGCGGCCTGGTCGCCACCTGGCTGGCCTGGGCCCACCCGGAGGCCGTGAGCGCCCTGGTGGTGGACGGCTATGCCGCCTTCACCCCGGCAGAGAGCGCGCTGTACGGCGATGCCTACCTGCCGCCGTTCGTGCCGCAGTGGGACGGCAGCCACCTGCGCTGGCTGTGGTGCCGGATCCGCGAACAGAAATATTTCTTCCCGTGGTACGACGGCCGCGCCGCCGCGGCCATGGCGATCCCGCCGGCCACGGTGCAGGCCACCCATGACGCGGTGATGGACGTGCTGGACGTGGGCGACCACTACCGCACCGGCTATGCCGCTGCCTTTGCCCACAACGACCACCACTGGGTCAGCCAGCTGCGTGTGCCCAGCCTGATCGTGTTCCGCCACGGTGACCCGCTGCTGGCCCACATGCCGCGCCTGACCGACCTGCCGGCCAATGTGGCCGTGGTCGAGGAGCCGGGCAGCATCCCGGCCATGCTGCAGCGGCTGGATACCTGGCTGCCGGCCACCCTGGCCGCTGAGCCGGTGGCCCCGGCCATCGTCCAATCGCCCCGCGCCGACCATTGGCAGCGTGTGCTGGTGGGCTCTGCTGCCGGCGAGGTGGCTGGCTGGCTGCGTCGCGGGCAAGGGCCGCTGTCGGTCTGGCTGCACGCGCCGGGCAGCGCCCCGTTCACTCCGGCCGATGTGGCCGCCGAGGGCCCGCTGCTGCTGCTGGACCTGCCCGGCCATGGTGCCTCCAGCGAGACCGATGCCACCCTGGATGTGGCCACCATGGTGGCCGGCATTGCGGCCCTGATCGATGCCTGTGCACCGGCGGCAACGCTGCAGCTGTGCCTGCATGGTGCCGCCGCTGCCTATCTGCCGGGCCTGGCCGCGCATTACGGCCAGCGCCTGGGCAAGGCCCATCTGGATACGCCGTGGCTGCTCACTGCCGACGAGCAGGCCTGCCTGCTGGCCAACCTGCCGGTGACCACGGTGGACCGCGCCGGTGGCCATCTGGGCGATGCCTGGCACTGGGAGCGCGAGCGCCACTTGATCTGGCCGTGGATGGCATCCTGCGCCGCTGCGCGCCGCCTGGTCGATGCGCCGGCCCCGGCCCGGGTGCATGCCAATGTGGTCGAACTGCTGCGCCTGGGCCCGCGCCTGGCCCCGCTGCTGGCCGCCGCCACCCCGGCCGACCTTCCCGCACAACTGCGCCAGCTGCGTGTGCCGCTGAGCGTCTCGGCCGAACCGGCCAATGATTACCAGGGGCGCGCTGCCGCCCTGCTGTCGTAACCCCCAAGGACGTACCCCCATGAATGCTGCTGTCGATTCCGCCCCGGCCGTGCTGGCCCAGCTGCAGGCCCGTCTGGGTGCTGCGGTGATCACCGATCCGGCCGAACTGGCCTATTTCGGTACCGATGTGTATTCCGCCGGCCAGCCGCTGCTGGCGGTGCTGCGCCCGTCCACCGCGGCCGAACTGGCCGATGCGGTACGTGAGCTCACCGCCGCCGGCATTGCGGTGATCCCGCGTGGCGGCGGCATGAGCTACACCGGCGGTTACATCGCCGCGCAAAGCCCGAGCGTGCTGGTCGATACCGGCGGCCTGGACAAGATCGTGGAGATCAACGTCGAGGACGCCTATGTCATCGTCGAAGCCGGCGTGACCTGGCGTGACCTGAAAGTCGCGCTGGATGCCAAGGGTGTGCGCACCCCGTATTTCGGCCCGATGTCCGGCTCGCACGCCACCGTCGGCGGTGGTATGTCGCAGGGCGCGATCTTCAACGGCAGTGCCCGATACGGTTGCTCGGCCGATGCGGTGATCGGCCTGCAGGTGGTCACCGCCAACGGTGACATCCTCACCACCGGCTCGGCAGCAGCGGCCAACACCAGCCCGTTCTTCCGCTGGTACGGCCCGGACCTGACCGGCGTGTTCCTCGGTGACTGCGGCCTGCTCGGCATCAAGACCCGCGTGGTGCTCAAGCTGATCCCGCTGCACAGCCACATGGACTACCTGTCCTGGCAGTTCACCACCGCCCAGGGCCTGTTCGGTGCCCTGGGCGTGCTGGCCCGGCATGGCCTGGCCAGCGAAACGGCGGCCTTCGACCCGTCGCTGACCGCCATCCGCATGCGCCGCGCCAGCCTGGCTTCGGACGTGAAGTCGCTGACCAACGTGATCAAAAAGGGCGGCCTGATCTCCGGTCTGAAGCTGGCGGTGAAGGGCCGTGACATCGTCGACGGCCAGCAGTTCTCGCTGCACATCACCCTGGAGGGCGACAGCGCGGCCGAAGTGGCCGACCGCGTCGCGCGTGCCAAGAAGCTGGTCGGCAATCTGGGTGAGTCGGTGGAACCGTCGATCCCGAAGATGATGGCCGCCAACCCGTTTGCCGCCTGGAACTCGATGCTCGGCCCGCAGGGCGAGCGCTGGGCACCGGTGCATGCGCTGGTGCCGCACTCCAAGGCCGTGGGCATGTTCAACGCCCTGCAGGAGCTGTTTGCCCGCGAAGCGGCGACCATGGAGCAGCATGGCCTGTTCATCGGCACCCTGATGTCCAGCGTGGGCGAGCAGGTCGCGGTGATCGAGCCGTGCATCTACTGGCCCGACAGCCACAACGCCTTCCATGTGCGTACCGTGGATGCCGACCACCAGCAGCGCATCGGCTGCCCGGGTGAGCACCTGCAAGCCCGCGCCGCCGCTGACACGCTCAAGCGCCAGATCGCCGATGTCATGCGTGCCCACGGTGCGGCCAACCTGCAGCTGGGCAAGTTCTACGACTACCGCGCCGGCCGCGACCCGGCCGCCCTGGCCGTGCTTGATGCGATCAAGGCCCAGCTCGACCCCAAGGGCCTGATGAACCCCGGCGTGCTCAGCCGCTGAGGCACTGCCTCAAGGTTTAACCGTTAAAACAACGGCCAGGCATTGCCTGGCCGTTGCTTTGAGAAGGCTGCCGTAACGGTTGTCCGGGTCAGGGCCGGGCCTGGTGCGGCGATCAGCCTTGATCGGCGTTTGTGCAGCTGTTCTCGTCACTGCTTTTGATGACCCTTGGGACGTTGCCTTCGAAGCGGATGCTTTTTTCGCCACGCTCGCACGGCCCGCTGCGGTACCAGAATTCGAACTGGCCATCGACAACGCGCGACAGTGAGTGCATCTCCACCAATGCCTGGATGGCGGTATTTTCGACAAAGGCCTTGGCATCGGCGTCATACAGGAAGTAGGTGTAGGACGGGTCGCCGTAGCTGCCGTCGAAGCCGGTCCAGGCCATCAGGTCCTCGTGTCCGTCATTGTTGAGGTCCAGCAGCATCAGGCTGTATTTGCCCCAGGCAAAACCCTGCTCCAGGCTGCCACGATTGGCACTGGAATCGTTCTCATGGTCGGAGAAAATCACTTCGGGCAGCTGCAGGTGCTGCTCGGCAATGTCTGGTGTGCTGACCGCCAGGCGCACATTCCCACAAGCGCGGAAAAGGTCGCTCTTGACTCCCGGGCAGGCATCCACCGAGACCGTGATCCGGGCATCGCCAAGAATCAGGGTGGCCGAGCCATGGGCCGCGGGAGGGGCTTCGGCAGCAGTGGCCAAGCGATAGCTTGTTATCGCTTCGGCCTTGTCCAATAGTTCTTGACGGTAGTCATCAATACCATCCAGCAGGCACTGCTGTCTGGCATATGGATGTTCCTTGCTGTTTTCTATGGGGCAGGCCGATGCGTATGCTGCCAGCCACTGCTGGTGGCGCTGTGTTGCCGCCTGGGGGCTACCAATTGGATGGCCGGCAGAAATTTCCAGCAGGTAGTCCAGGGAAGAATCCAATGCAGCCAATTGGCCGGAAATTTCCTCTTCCATGCATGGTAGACGCTGGTCCTGTGCATAAGGGTTGTGGGTACTGATGCAGGTTTCAAAGCGCTTGGTCCAGCCACTGAGGTCTCCCCGGTACTTGCGGACCGGTAACTGCGGGTCAGCCAGGGCGGCATTGACCTCCGGGCTGAGGTAGTGGTTGTAGGTAAAGGGCTGTGCTCGTACGTGGCTGCAGGCTGCAGTCAGCAGCGCGACGCCCAGGCTGCAGGAAAGCCGTAATGGGGATGGGTGCGGCATTGTCCACTCCTTGGTGCAGGCCAGATCCAGCGCTGACCATAGCGCGCTCGGGCGCTGCCCACCTGTGATGGAGCTCAAGCCTTGAGGGGTGCCGTGCGAGGCTGCCCGGGCGTACCCGCAGGATCAGGGCTGGGCGGTGGCTACGGGGCTGGCTTCGTCGGCCGGCTGCAGCTGCTGTGCCAGGCACTGGGGCAGGGGCTGTTCGGGGTGTTGCTCAAGGCAGGTCAGGCTGGCCTGCAGGCGGGAGAAATCGGCGGTGCTGTACCAGCCCTGGGCATTGGCCCGGCCCAGGGCCACGGCGATCTGCCTGCGCTGCGCCGTATTGGCGTGGCGGTAGCTCATCAGCAGCTGCTGGCTGTGGCTGTGCTGCAACTGCTGCAAGGCCTGGGCGAAGCCGGGGTCATCGGTGGGCGGCAACTGCAGCAGCGGCTGCATGGCAATCAGACTGTCGCGGGCCAGGTCATGCTGCGGGCCCTTGCCCAGGCGCATGCCCAGGCTCAGGCCAATGCCGCCGGCCAGCAGGGCGGTAACGGTGAGGGTGGCCAGCAGGGTTTTTTGGGTCAGGACAGGCATGGGCGGGCAGGGCAGGCAGGAACAAACCCGCCATCCTTGCAGGGATGGCGGCCCCCTGCTGTGCGCTGTTGCCCATTGTGAACACTCGCCGCGTTGTACTGGCAGGGCGGCCAGCCGATGTCAGGTTTTGAGCCGGGCTTTGGGCAACAATGGGGCCTTGACCACCACGCCGCTGCCGCGGCCCTGCTTGCGAGACACAGTGAAGACACCGGCCCAACTCCAGGAATTGATCGACGACGGCGTGATTGACGAGGTCCTGCGTCCTCTGAAAAGCGGCAAGGAAGCGGCCGTGTACGTGGTCCGCAGTGGCGATGAGGTGCGTTGCGCCAAGGTCTACAAGGACATGGCCCAGCGCAGCTTCCAGCAGCGGGTGCAGTACCAGGAAGGGCGCAAGGTGCGTGGCAGCCGCGAGGCGCGTGCCATTGCCAAATCCAGCAAATACGGGCGCAAGCAGCAGGAAGCGGAGTGGAAGAACACCGAGGTGGACGCCTTGTACCAGCTGCGGGCGGCCGGGGTACGTGAGCCCGAGCCGTTTGGCTACTTCCATGGCGTGCTGGTGATGGAACTGGTCACCGATGCCGAAGGCTTCAGTGCCGCCCGCCTGGGCGAGGTGGAGCTGGAGGCCGGGGTGGCGCGCCAGTACCACGCGGTGCTGCTGGAGCAGATCAAGAAGATGCTCTGCTGCGGCCTGATCCACGGTGACCTGTCGCCGTACAACGTGCTGGTGGGCCCGGATGGCCCGATCGTGATCGATTTCCCGCAGGTGGTCAGCGCGGCCGGCAACAATGCCGCACGCAACATGCTGCTGCGTGACGTCAACAACCTCACCGCGTTTCTGGGCCGCAGCGCGCCCGAGCTGCTGGATACCTGGTTCGGCGAGCAGATGTGGGAGCTGTTCCAGGCCGGTGACCTGTTCCCGGATACCGTGCTGACCGGCGAGTACACCCCGGATGAGAGCGCGGTGGACCTGGACAGCGTGCGCGAGGCGATCAACGACGCCCGCGAGATGGCGATGATCCGCGAGCAGGGGCGCCAGGCCGCTGCCGAGGACGAGGATTACTGAGTCCTGCCTGCCCGCCACTTGCGGCGGGCTTGAACTCAGCGTGGCAGGTCGCGGGCGACGCGGAAACCGCTGGTGGTGTCGCCGCCGCCGGCATTGCTGGGGCGGCGTGCGCTGGCCCGGCTGACCTGGTCGAGCAGGTCGTGGCCACCGTTGCGCAGCACGCGCTTGGCAAAGCCATCGCCGTTGCGGCAGCCATCGTTGCGCGCGCGTGCATCGGCCGGACGCCCGGCATGGCTGTGGTGCCAGCAGTCCTGCACCCACTCGGCCACATTGCCGCTCATGTCATGCAGGCCGAAGCGGTTGGCCGGCTTGCGTCCGACCGGCTGCTGCCAGTTGATCCCCGTGCCATGGTCGGCATTGCCGGCGTACCAGGCCACCGCATCGGCGTTGTTGCTGCCGCAGTACAGATGGCGGCCACCGGCGCGGCAGGCGTATTCCCATTCGGCCTCGCTGGGCAAGCGCCAGCCGCCCCGGCCGGCGCTGTTGAGCCAGGCCACGAAGGCCTGCGCATCCTGCCAGCTGACCAGCACCACCGGCGCATCCGGGCCGCGGGTGTTGTAGTCATGGAAGTACGGGTGCAGGGTGTCCTGGGCACCGGTGGCCTGGATGAAGGCCAGGTACTGGCCGAGGGTGATCTCGAACTTGCCGATGATGAAGCTGGGCACCTGGACCCGGGTGGGCGGGCCTTCCTCGGGTTGCGCACGGGCATCATCGGGCTGGCAGCTGCTGCCGTTGCAGCCCCCCAGGACAACGCTGCCGGCGGGCAGGCGCATTGAGCGCAGGCCGATGCGTTCGGCCGGTGACGGGCCGGCGCTGGCGGCCGGCAAGGGGCTGCGCGCCCAGCACGGGGCGGTGCCGAGCAGGGCCAGGCCGAGAAGGGCCGCCAGCAGGCGGGTGTACAGGTGGACGGGCATGTTCAACGCATCCTCAGTGACAGGCCGAACACACCGGCCAACAACAGGCTCAGGCCCAGCAGGTACCAGTCCAGCGGGGGCAGCGGCTCACCGTCGCGCCAGTGGCGGGCCGGGCGGTCGGCCACGTACTTGATGCGGAGGCTGCCGTCGGCCAGCAGGTGTTCGATATCGGCGCGGCTGAAAACCAGCGGGTAGACAAAGGTGGTGCCGCTGTCCGGGGTGATGCGCACATCCAGCTGGCCATCCCCGCTGGCAAACCACTGGTTGGCTTGGGTGGTGAAGGTGGAAGCTCGGGTGACCGTGGCCGGGATGCCGCCGGTCAAGGCATGGCGGTCCACCACATCGGCAATGAAACCGACCAGGCAGGCCAGGCTCAGGAACAGCAGCACGCCACGCAGGCGGTTGCGACGGTACAGGGTGTAAAAATCGCTGCTCATTGCAGGGCCTTGCCCAGCAGGTACAGCACGAACAGGCCCAGATACAGCAGCGGCACCTTGTGCAGGGCCAGGCCCATGAAGCGGTGTGGTTCGTCGCCGGGTTCGGCATCGCCATTCAGGCGCCTGCCCAGCACCCACAACAGCGGGCAGCTGGCCAGCAGCAGGCCCCAGAACACCCCGGCACTGGCCGGGTGGCTGATATCGCCCAGCACCAGGGCCATTACTGCCATGCACAGGATCGGCAGCAAGATGCCGAGCAGACCATAACCACGCCACGACAACATGCGACATCCCGCGAAGGTGAACAGGCGCCTATTCGATCAATAGTGAGGCCGGTCGGCAATGGGGCCAGGTGTCATTGCCGGTGGCGGCGGGCAGGGACGAGTGCGTCATGCGTACCTGCGCAGGTGGTGTGGTTTTGTGATCATCTTCACAAGTGCGGCCGGCATTGGCGCTAGATTCCCCGTTCATGCCGCTGCACGCGGGCGGGCCGGTGACGGCGCGGCGGCAAACTCCGGGGGGAGGTGGACAATGAAGCTGACACTGCTGCAATCAGGCCCGGCATTGCCGTGCGATTGCGCCTGCCTGAAATCACCACAGGTGGACGTCAATTCGCCTTACATCCTGACCGCGATGCTGGTGCGGATGTTCGAGTTTTCCCCGATCGCCATTGCCATCACCAGCAGCGATGGCGAAGCCGCACGCTACCTGAAGGTCAACCAGGCCTATCTGGACCTGGTCGGGCGCAGCTGGAGCGAACTGTGCCAGGCCCGGGTGGCCAATGTGGCGGCGGTGGTCGATGAGGGTTTTGCCCGACGCAACCGGCAACTGGAGGCCGAGGGCGGCTATGTGGGCGAGCCGGTGAACATCCGCCATGCCGATGGCCGGGTCATCTCCACCCTGATTTCGGCCCAGCGCACCGTGGTGGAAGGCATTGCCTACGACCTGGAGATCATTGTCGATGTCTCCGAGCGTACGCGCCTGCAGGAGGCCCAGGCCGCGGCACTGCAGGCGGCCGCCTGTACCGATGCGCTGTCCGGGCTGGCCAACCGCCGTGGGTTTGACCAGTACCTGGGCCAGTGCCTGGCTGCGCAGGAGGCGCCCGAACTGACCCTGGCCCTGATCGATGTGGATGACTTCAAGCAGGTCAACGATGCGCATGGCCATTCGGCCGGTGACCGCCTGATCCGCGAACTGGGCCAGCGCCTGCGTCATTGCCTGGGCGAGGATGCCTTCATTGCCCGTACCGGTGGCGATGAGTTTGTGGTGATCGTCCAGGACCCCGATGCCGCAAGCTGGCTGCGCGAGCGCATCGGTGGCGCCTTCGGGCCGATGACCCATGCCGGCAAACCATTGATGGTCACCGGCTCGGTGGGCGTTGCCCGCTACCGCCCGGGCGAGCACAGTGATGCGCTGCTGGCCCGCGCCGATGCGCGGATGTACGCGCAGAAGGCCCTGCAGCAGTCACTGCGTTGACAGCCTGGGCACAGGGCCAGCCCGGGGCAGCGGGCGGCGCTGCTCAGACCAGCTCGCGCATCCCGGCGATCTGTGCGGCATTGCGCAGGGCCTGCAGCAGGCGGGCCAACGGGGCACTCTGCGGTTCTCCGGCACGGGTATAGGCCATCACCGGGCGCTGCCACAGCAGCCCGGGAACATCCAGCGCCACCCATTGCCCAGTGAGCAGTTCGGCCTGGGCCAGGCGGCTGGGCAGCAGGGTCAGGTAGCTGCCTTCGCGCACCAGCGCACGCAGGAACTCCGGCGAGCTGGTTTCCATGGTGTTGGCCGGCGGCTGCAGGCCGGCATCGATGAAATGCTGGCGGAAGGCCAGCTCCACCGCACCCAGGCGGCGGCCGAAGATCCAGTGTTGGTCGATCAGCCGGGCCGGGTCGATCTGCTTCTTGCGTGCCAGCGGATGACGCACGCTGGCCACCACCCGGTACTCGTCGTGCATCAGCACTTCGCTGTGGATGCGCGGGTCCGGCGTGTCCTCGCCTGCCGTGTGCAGGGTCAACACCACGTCCAGCACGCGCGCGAGCAGGGCCGGTTGCAGCTCCGGGGCGATGCCGCCGACCACATGCACGCCGATCTTCGGCCAGTGCCGGCGCAGGGCCAACACTGCCGGGGCCACCAGCGAGCCGGCGGTGGAAGGGCCGGTGCCGATGCGAACCTGGCCCTCGCTGCCGGTCTGCATCTCGGTCAGGCGGTCCTCGAAGCGGCGCACGGCCTCATCGGCGGTACGGGCGTGTTCGAGCAACAGGCGGCCGGCATCGGTGAGCTGGGCCTGGCGGGTGCCGCGGGCGAACAGGCGTTCGCCCAGTTGCTGTTCCAGCGCGGTGATGCCCTTGCTCAGGGCCTGCTGGGTGCGCCCGGTGGCCGCCGCGGCCCGGGTAAAGCTGCCGTTTTCGACCACGGCGAGGAAATAACGCAGCTGACGCAGGTCCATCGGTGCCATCCATCAACAACCATTGGTTGTGGATCGTACGCAAATTGGTTGGCGATATGTACGGTCATGTCCAAAAGTACGGACATTCGCAACATCCCCGGGAGGGATCATGGCCAGCTTGAATTCGGTAAAGCAGTGGGACCAGCAGTACGACCTCGTCATCGGCGGCTTCGGCCTGGCGGCGATGAGCGCGGCCATCGAAGCGCATGATGCCGACCCGAACCTGTCCATCCTGATCCTGGAAAAGGCCCCGGAAGCCGAGACCGGCGGCAACAGCCGCGTGGCCGGCCAGTCGCTGCTGATCACCAAGAACGCCAAGGTGCTGGCCGAATACCAGCGCAAGATGAGCGTGGCCAACCCGATCCCGGAAGACATGCTGGTGCCGTGGTCCGAGGCGATGGAAGCGCTGGAACCGTGGATCCAGGAGCGTGCCGCCCAGGCCGGCGCCCAGTACATCCATGGCACCGGCTTCTCCGAGCGCGATGCGGTGCTGGAATTCCCGGAATTCGGCGCCCGCGAGGCCGTGCACTGCACCGCCACCATCCTGCCGCTGCCGTCGGGCGTGTACCTGGCCTTCCGCGAGAACATCCGCCAGCGCCCGCGCATCCAGATCGCCTTTGAATCGCCGGTCAAGGACCTGGTCCAGGACCCGGACAGCCTGGAAGTGTTCGGCGTGGTTGCCGAGCAGAATGGCCAGCGCGTCAACATCCGCGCCAACAAGGGCGTGGTGATGGCCACCGGTGGCTTTGAGGCCAACCTGGACATGCAGCGCAACTACTTCGGTCTGGCCAACCCGGCCCCGCTGGGTACCCCGCACAACACCGGCGACGGCATCAAGATCCTGCAGAAGGCCGGTGCCGACCTGTGGCACATGCGCAACCAGGGCCAGTCCGGCGGTATCTGGCCGGGCTTCAAGCCGGAAGGGTTCGTCAACGGCTTCCTGCGCCAGTTCTTCTGGCAGAGCTTCAGCTGGATCGAAGTGGACGCCAACACCGAGCGTTTCTACAACGAAACCGCCGAGCTGCAGCTGACCCACTACAAGGAAAAGAAGCACGGCCACTGGGTGGATACCCCGCACTACCGTGCGCAGCCGGTGCACATGATCTTTGACCACAACACCTGCCAGTACAACAAGATGGTGGTGGAAGTGATGAGCTGGAACCCGGTGGTACGTGGTTACCAGTGGTCGGACGACAACTCGGCCGAAATCGCCAAGGGCTGGATCCAGAAGGCCGACACCATCGAGGAACTGGCCGTGCTGATCGGCCGTGACCCGGCCAAGCTGCGTGCCGAAGTGGACCGCTACAACGCCGCCTGCGCCGCCGGCAAGGATGACGTGTTCGACCGCAATCCGCTGACCCTGCAGCCGATCGCACAGGGTCCGTTCTACGGCGTGCGCATCGACCCGGTGATCGTCTGCACCGGTGGTGGTGCCCGCCGCAACATCAAGTCCGAAGTGCTCGACCACGCCGGCCAGCCGATCCCGCGCCTGTATGAAGCCGGCGAAATGGGCTCGATGTTCTCCGACCTGTACCAGAACGGTTCCTACCTGACCGAAGCGATGATCTCCGGCCGCGCTGCCGGCCGTGGCATCGTCGGCCTGGCCAACTGGGAGGGCTGAACATGAAGGTCGTGACCCCGATGACCAAGCTGGATGTGCGCATCAACGAAGTCACCGCCGAAGACGGTCTTCTGGTGATGAACGGTGTGGCCGGCATGATGCAGTGCAAGACCTCGCTGACCCCGGCCGAGTTCCGCCAGATGATGCGCATGGCGCTGCGTCCGAACGTGCTGGCCCTGTTGTTCAAGAAGTAAGCCCTGGCCGGCCTGGCTGCTGCCAGGCCGCGGTGGTGGCAGACCGCCCGATGCGTCGTTCCCTCCCCCGGACGCATCGGCCGGCTGCACCACCGGCCAAGGCCGGGCACAAAAAAAGCCGGCACTGCATGCAGTTGCCGGCTTTTTTGTGCCTGTTGCGCCGCTCAGCGATGGTTGCGCGAGAGCACCATCGAATAGGCAAAGCGTCCCGGCGGATGCAGGCTGGTGGCGATCATCAGCATCTTGCCCTGGGCATCGCGGTAGCGGCGCTGCACGCGCATGGCCGGCTCGCTCTTCTTGATGCTCAGCTGGCGTGCGTCCTCGGTGCTGAAGGAGGTGGCATCAAACACCTGCTCCACCCGCGACAGCTTGCTCGGCTCCAGGAAGCGGGCCACCGCACGGGCCGCGCTGGTCACGTCCAGCAGCTTGTCCACCGGCACCCCGGTGCGCACCGGCACCCACATCTCGGTCACCGCCAGCGGCTGCCGGCTGGGTTCTTCCAGGCGCAGGGTGTACAGGCGCAGGTAATCCTTGCCTTCGGCAATTTCCAGCTGGCGGGCGACCTCGGCCGTGGCCGGCAGGCGCTGGGCGGTGATCACCTGCAGGCGGGTGGAGTTGCCGTACTGCATCAGCAGGTCGACGGTGTCGATCTCGTGCTCGTAGCGCATGGCCACGTTCTGCGCGATGACCCGGGTGCCGGCGCCGGGGCGGCGGTCCACCAGGCCGGCACTGATCAGCTGGGCCAGGGCGGCGCGGGCGGTATGCCGGCTGACCTGGAAGCGCTCGCACAGCTCCAGTTCGGTCGGCAGTAGGGTGCCGACCGGATATTCGCCCTTCTCGATTGCTGCCTGCAGCTCATCGCCGAGTTCGGCGTAACGGGGTTTGCTTCGGCGCGTGCCAGTCATGTGGAACCAGATCCTTGTACTAGAGAGTCCGTGAGAGGTCATGCCAGGCACTGGCCAGGCCCTCACGGTGCTCGGGGGCGGCGATTGCGATCAGGGCGGCAGCACGTTGGTGTACATCCAGATGACGCAGGTCAGCCACGCCATGCTCGGTGACGATGCAGTCGGCATCCACGCGGGCAAGGCTTACCGGTCCAGCGGGCAGCATCGGCACGATGCGGCATTGCCCCTTCGGGGTGCTGGCAGGCAGGGCAATGATGCCGCGCCCGGCCACGGTTTGGCGAGCACCGTGGATGAAATCGGGCAGGCCACCGACCCCGCTCATTTGCTTGCCGGACAGGAATTCGCCGTTGACCTGGCCCAGCAGGTCCACCGACAGCGCGCTGTTGATGGCGTGCAGGCCGTCGATCTTGCCGAGTGTGGCGGCGGCATGGGTGTAGCCGACCTCACGGAAGGCAATGCGATCGCAGGCCCGGTACAGCGCGTCGGTGCCCAGGGCCACACCGGCCACCACGGCATCCTCGGCATCGGCCAGCGCACCGGATTCATACAGGCCGAGCAGGCCATCGGAGACCATGCCGCTGTGGATGCGCAGGTTGCGCCGGTCAGCCACCGCACGCAGCACCGCCGACTGCAGCCGGCCCAGGCCCAGCTGCAGGGTCGCGCCATCGCCGATCAGCCCGGCCACGCGCTCGGCCACCGCATCCATGGCGCCATCGGCGGCCGGATCGGGTACTTCCAGCAGCGGCGCCTCGGCCACGATGGCCGCGGTGATGGCGCTGTAGGGAATGGACGGGCCACGGGTGCGCGGCATCAGCGGGTTGATGTGGGCCAGCACGATGCGTGCATTGGGCCAGGCGGCCGGGGTGAAGTCGCAGGCAATGCCCAGCGAGCAGTTGCCGTTTTCATCCGGCGGTGCCACCTGCACCAGGGCCACGTCGAAGCGGGCGGTATCGCGCAGCCAGCGCCAGGTGGCGGTATAGGTCAGCGGCAGATAGTCCACCCGCCCATCGAGCCAGCTGGCGCGCAGTTCGGCCGACAGGAAGATGGTGCGTTGGCGTGCCTGCGGGTGCAGGCCGGCAAAGTCGAAACGGTTGACCGTGGGAATCTGCACGCCGCTGTAGCGGGTGCCGGCGCTGGCCTGCGGTTCGGCCTGCAGCCACTGCTGGAACAGCAGCGAATGGCCAGCGCAGCCGGGCGCATACACCTCGCTGGCAGCGCGGATGTAATCCAGGAAGCGGGAGCTGTCCAGCACGTGCGGCATACAAACATCCAATGTGGGTCCAATGCGCGGATCATATGATATGTCCGGACAAAGTTGGTTATCATCAAAACCTGGACGGGCGCCAATGCGCCGTTTGTCGTGCCGCTTCTTGATCCAGGAATCCGTGATGACCGTGGCTTCTCCTTCGCTTGTGCAACAGCTGGCAACGCAACTGCAGCGGCCGGTGGATGCGCCTGCGCGGCAACGTGCGGCAGCCCTGCTGGTGGACTGGCTGGGCTGTGCCCTGGGTGGTTTGCGCGGCCCGCTGGCGCAGCAGCTGCAGGGTGTGGTGGCGGCCAGCGCGCCGGGTCCGTGCACGGCCTTGTCGGCCGGCCAGCACGACATCCACGATGCGCTGCTGATCAATGCCGCGCTGGGCAATGTGCTGGAGATGGATGACGTGCACCGCGCGGCGATCCTGCATCCGGGCCCGGTGGTGATTCCGGTGGCCCTGGCCGCGACCCAGCGCCAGAACGGAAACGGCCATGACCTGCTCGATGCGATCGTGCGCGGCTACGAGGCCACCATCCGCATCGGCCGCGCGCTGGGCACCTCGCATTACCGCTACTGGCACCCCACCTCCACCGCCGGCGCGTTCGGCGCGGCAGCGGCGGCGGCCTCGGTACTGGGTCTGGATGCAACGCAGACCGCTGATGCCTTGGGCACGGCTGGCAGCCGTACCGGCGGGCTGTGGCAGATGCGCCATGAAAGTGTGCCGACCAAATCCCTGCACAACGCCCAGGCCGCGCAGAGCGGCTGGCAGGCCGCGCTGCTGGCCCAGGCAGGGCTGCGCGGGCCGCGCTACATCCTGGAAGGCGAGCAGGGCCTGTTCGCCGCCACCGCACCGCAGGCCGAGCCGGCCTTGGTGGTTGACGATGAAGCGGACTGGCTGATCCACAGCACCAGCCTCAAACCGTGGCCGGCCTGCCGGCATGCGCACCCGGCCATCGATGCCCTGCACGATGCCCTGGCCAGTGGCCGTCCCGGTGATGGCACCCAGGTGGTGGCCATCGAGATGGCCACCTATGCCGAGGCCCTGCGCTTCTGCGATCGCGCCGAGCCGCAGACTGCGCTGCAGGCCAAATTTTCCCTGCAGCACGCACTGGCGGCGATCTGTGCCCATGGCACCCCGGTGCTTGCCCATTACACCGATGCGGCCTGCGCTGATCCGGCCATTGCACGCCTGCGCAGCACTGTGCAGGTTGTCGAGGATGCGGCCTGCTCGGCGCGCTTCCCGGCCCATTACGGTGCCAACGTGCGGGTGCAGCTGGCCGATGGCCGTGTGCTGCAGGCCCAGCGCGTCGATGCCTGGGGTGACCCGGAGCAGCCGATGCACCCGGCCGATATCGACGCCAAGGCGATGGAGCTGGCGCAGTGGGGCGGGGTGGAGCCCGGCCTGGCCCATGCGCTGATCGTCCAAGTGCGCAATCTGGCCGAAGGCGGCACGCTGGATACCCTCACTCCGTTGCTGTCCCAGGTAAGCCCATGTCACTGACCGATGCCCTGCTGCAGCATGCTGTCACGCTGCGTTTTGACCACCTCGGCGCCGAGGCGGTAGCGGCCAGCAAGGTGTTCCTGATGGATTCGCTGGCGGTGGGCATTTCCGGCTCCGGTGCCCAGGTGCCACTGACCGCGGCGGTGCGTGCCAGTGCGGCCAGCTATGGCAGCGGCAACGCGGCGCGGGCCTGGGTCACCGGTGAGCCGCTGCCGGCGGCCAGTGCGGCGATGGTCAATGGCTGGCAGATCCACTGCCAGGAATTTGATTGCGTGCACATGCCGGCGGTGGTGCACCCGATGGCGGTGATCGCCTCGGCCCTGATCGCCGCGGCTGAAGACAAGGCCAACCGTGGCCTGGGCGTGGTGGATGGCCGCACCCTGATCAGTGCCTTGAACGTGGCCGTGGATGTGGCCACCCTGCTGGGCATCAGCGGGCGGGCACCGATGCGCTTCTTCCGCCCGGCCATGTGCGGTGCGCTCGGTGCCACGGCCGGCATCGCCCACCTGTACGCGGCCGACCAAGCCACCGTGCGCAACGCGCTGGGCCTGACCTATTCGCACCTGTCCGGCACCATGCAGGCGCATGTGGAAGGCTCGCCGACCCTGGCCCTGCAGATCGCCCTGAACTCGCGGGCCGCACTCAGCTGCTGGGAGCTGGCCCGCAATGGTTTCCCGGCCCCGCAGGACATGCTGGAAGGCCCGTTCGGCTACCTGCCGTTGATTGAAGGGCAGTTTGATACCGGCCCGTCGCTGCAGAAATTGCATGGCGGTGAGTCGCAGATGCTCAGCGTCAGCCACAAGGTGTTCCCCACCGGCGGCGCGGCGCATGCGGCGCAGGACATGCTGATGGAGCTGCGTGCGGCCCATGGCCTGACCCTGGACAACGTGGCAAGCATCGAGCTGCTGGCGCCGCCACTGGTGCATCGCCTGGTTGGCCGCCCGTATGCCGCCGACATGCAGACCAGCTATGCGCGCCTGTGCCTGCCGTTCCTGCTCGGCACCGTGCTGCTGGACGGCAAGGTCGGCCTGTCGGCCTATGCAGCGGAAAAACTGGCCGATCCGCGCCTGGCCGCCTTTGCTCCGGCAGTGCAGCTGCTGCCCAATGACTGCAGCGACCCCAACGCACTGGTGCCGCAGTCCATGCGCGTGACCCTGCGCGATGGCCGGGTCCTGCACAACCACCGTGATGCGGCCATCGGTTCGCCGCAGCGCCCCCTTAGCCGTGAGCAGCAGCTGGAGAAGTTCCACCACTGCCTGGATCACGCCGCGCGTGAGTTTGACGTGCAACACCGTTCCACCCTTATCTCCCACATTGACCATCTGGAGGACATCACCGATGTCCGAACGCTGGTCGACCTGCTGATCGTCGAGGCACCATGAGCTACGCCACGTATTTCGAGTCGTTCGATGTCAAGGAGCTGCTCAAGCAGTTCCCGCTGGACCAGGCTTTCACCGACAAGTTCAAGGCCATCAGCCGCGAGCAGCTGCGCGCCGAGCAGAACGAAAAGTTCCTGCGCTGCGTCGCCCGTGCCTGGCAGATCCCGTTCTACCAGCGCCTGTGGGGCAATGCCGGGATCAAGCCGGAAGACATCCAGAGCCTGGATGACATCACCAAGCTGCCGGTGTTCGGCAAGCACGAGATCATGGCCTCGGTGGAAGCATATCCGCCGCTGGGCGATTTCCACGGTTGGCAGGACGGCACCGAAGCCGGCAGCAAGCCGCTGGTGTTCCACACCACCTCCGGCACCACCGGCCGCCCGCAGCCGCTGGTGTTCTCGCCGCATTCGCGCGAAGTGCAGAGCCTGCTGCTGGCCCGCCTGTACCGCTGGCAGGGCATGCAGCCGGGCGATGTGGTCCATTCGGTGTACGGCCACGGCATGATCAACGGCGGCCACTACGTGCGCGAGGCGATCACCCATTACACCCAGGCCCTGTTCTGCTCGGCTGGCACCGGCATCGAGATGCGTTCGGCGCAGCAGGTGCAGTTGATGAAGAACATGGGCACCAACGTCATCGTTGGCTTTGCCGACTACATCAAGAAGCTGGCCGATGTGGCCCGCGAGCAGGGCCTGGAGCCGGGCAAGGACATCCCGGTGCGGATGATCTGCGGCCACCTGGGCCGTGAATCGCGCGAGTCGCTGTCGGCGGCCTGGGGCGGGGTGGAGCTGTATGACTGGTACGGCGTGGGCGACACCGGTGCGATTGCCGGCCAGGGCCCGGACCAGGATGGCCTGTACCTGATGGAAGACGCCCAGTACGTGGAAATCCTCGGCGTGGACGACGGCCAGATCGTGCCCGACGGCGATGTCGGCGACATGGTGGTGACCTGCCTGTACAAGGACGACATCTACCCGATCATCCGCTTCAACACCCATGACGTGACCCGCGTGCTGACCACGCCGTCCTCGCTGGGCATGAACCTGCGCCGCATCGAGGGCTTCCTCGGCCGCAGCGACAACATGGTCAAGATCCGCGGCATCAACGTGTTCCCGCAGGCGATGGCACCGATCCTGGAAGAGCACGCCGCGTTTGCCGGCGAGTTCATCTGCATGGCCAGCCGCGATGAAACCGGCCGCGACGAACTTGCCGTGCACGTGGAAACCTCCGCGGCGCTGGACGATGCCCAGGTCAATGCGGCCTTCTGCAGCCTGCTCAAGCAGAAGCTGGGCGTGGAAATGAGCGTGGTGCTGTGCGCACCGGGTTCGCTGGCCCCGCTGACCGGTATCGAAGTGCGGCAGAAGCCGGTGCGCCTGATCGACAAGCGCTTTGCCTGAGGACACCGCCGTGAGCCATGCCGATGCCGGGCTGCTGGCCCGTGACCTGACCGACCAGCGGGCCCTGCTCGCTGCCGGCCAGCTCTCCAGTGTGGAATTGATCACCCAGACCCTGGCCGCCACCGCGGCCAGTGCCGGGGCGGTCAATGCCTATCTCAGTGTCGATGCCGACGCCGCCCTGGCGGCGGCAGCGATCAGCGATGCACGCCTTGCTGCCGGCACCGCCCGCGCGCTGGAAGGCGTGCCGGTGGCGATCAAGGACAACATCGACGTGGCCGGTGCGGTGACCACCGCCGGCATGGGCACGCGCCGGCACAGTGTGCCGGCAGCCCAGGACAACCCGGCCGTGGCGGCCCTGCGCGCGGCCGGTGCGGTGATTGTCGGCAAGCTCAACATGCACGAAGCGGCGATGGGTGCGGACAACGCCAACCCGTTCTATGGCGATTGCCACAACCCGCACCGTCACGGTTACACCCCGGGCGGTTCCAGTGGTGGCAGTGGCGCCGCCGTGGCCGCCGGTCTGTGTGCCGCGGCCCTGGGCACCGACACCATGGGCTCGGTGCGCATCCCGGCCGCCTATTGCGGCGTGGTCGGCTTGAAGCCGAGCTGGGGCACAGTCAGCACCCGGGGCACGGTGGCCCTGTGCCGCCGCCTGGACCATATCGGCCCGCTGGTCCGTTCGGCGCGTGACCTGCCGCTGCTGCTGCAGACCCTGGCCGGGTTCGATCCGGAGTGTGCGCAGTCGCGCCCGATCCATCTGCTGCCGGTCCAGTCCGGTGCCCTGCGTATCGGCGTGGTGGATTTCGGCAGCGCGGCCGAGGTCGATGCCGATGTGCAGGCCGCTTTCGAAGACGGCCTGCGCGTGCTGGCTGGCCTGGGCCACCAGCGTGTGGCCTTGCCGGGGCCGAGCTTCACCTCCGGCCAGGCACGGCGTGCCGGCCTGCTGATGTGCGAGGCGGAAATGCTGATCGAGCATGCCGATGCCTGGGCCGGTGACCGTTCGTTGTTCTCGCCGTTGCTGGTCAAGCTGATGGGCTGGGCCGAAGGCAAGAGCGCGGCCGATCTGGCGGCGGCCTCGCTGTTGGCCGACCGCGCCCAGGTGCAGCTGCAGCAGTGGCTGGCCGCCTGTGATGTGCTGGTCATGCCGACCGCGCCGCAACGCGCCTTCGCCCACGGTACCCCGGTGCCGGCCAGCCAGGCCGATCTCACCGCCTACGCCAACATGGCCGGCAACCCGGCGCTGTCGCTGCCGTTGCCGGTAGCGGCAGGGGAGTTGCCCATCGGCATGCAGCTGGTGGGGCGTATTGGCGAGGAATACACCCTGATCGCCCTGGCCCAGGCCTTCCAGCAGGCAGTCGGCCATGTGCCGGCGCTGCCGGCCGCCGTGCAGCAGTGGTGGCCGCGATGATGCAGCCGCTCGATGGTGTGCGCGTGCTGGATCTGTCGCGCATTCTGGCCGGCCCCTGGGCCACCCAGGTGCTGGCCGATTTCGGCGCCGATGTGATCAAGGTCGAAAAGCCCGGGGCAGGCGATGACACCCGCAGCTGGGGTCCGCCGTTCCTCACCGATGCCGATGGCAAGCCGACCAATGAGTCGGCGTACTACCTGTGCGCCAACCGTGGCAAGCGTTCGGTGGCCATCGACATGGCCACACCCCAGGGCCAGCAGTTGCTGCGCGAGCTGGTGGTGCATTGCGATGTGCTGGTGGAGAACTACAAGGTCGGCGGGCTGAAGAAGTACGGCCTGGACTGGGACAGCCTGAAACAGATCAACCCCAAGCTGGTGTACTGCTCGATCACTGGCTACGGCCAGGACGGCCCGTATGCCCAGCGCGCCGGCTATGACGCGGCGATCCAGGCCATCGGCGGGCTGATGAGCGTGACCGGCGAGGCCGATGGCACCCCGGGCGGCGGCCCGCAGAAGGTGGGGGTGGCCGCGACCGACCTGCTCACCGGCATGTACGCGGTGGCCGGTATCCTGGCCGCGCTGCGCCATGCCGAACGTACCGGTCAAGGGCAGCAGATCGATCTGGCCCTGCTCGATACCCAGGTGGCGTGGCTGGCCAACCAGGCCTCCAACTATCTGGTCGGCGGGGTGGTGCCGGGCCGTCAGGGAACCGCGCATCCCAACATCGTGCCTTACCAGGTGATGCCGGCGGCCGATGGCTATTTCATGCTGGCCGTGGGCAATGACGGCCAGTTCGCCCGCTTCTGCGAGGTGATCGGGCGTCCGGACCTGGCCAGCGATCCGCGTTATGCGACCAATGCCGCCCGTGTGGCGGCGCGCGCTGAACTGGTGCCGTTGCTGCAGGCCATCCTTCGCACCCAGCCGGCGGCGCACTGGCTGGCGGCACTGGAAGCGGCGGTGGTGCCGGCCAATCCGGTCAACCGTATCGACCAGGTGTTTGATGATGCCCAGGTCAAGGCACGCGGGCTGCGCATCGAGCTGCCCCATGCCAGTGGCCAGGACGTGGCCATGGTGCGCAATCCGTTGTGCTTTTCCGCCACCCCGGTGCAGTACCGCGCCGCCGGGCCGGTGCTGGGCCAGCACACCGACCAGGTCCTGGAGCAGGTGCTGGGGATCGACACGGCCGGCTGCGACACCCTGCACGATGCCGGGGTGATCGGCCGTACCGGCTGATCACGGCGCAGCGCCAGCCCGCTGCTTGCGGGCGTGGATGCAAAACAAAAGGCCGGGAGTTCCCGGCCTTTTTCGTGACTGTCGTGCTCAGCGGGCCGTGCGTGCCTTCACCGCATCCTCGTGCAGGGACTCATTGAGCGCATCCACCACCAGCGACCATTCGTCGTCGGCCTTGAGTGCCTCACGCAGGAACTGGCGCTGGCCTTCATTCCAGATCGGCGCAGCGGCCAGCGGCACTTCCTCGGGCAGCTGGTTGTCGAGGAAGAAGCGGGCAATGGCGTCCTCGTCGGCGGGCAGGCCCAGCTGCAGGAACAGGTTGGTCATGCGGATTTCACGGGTGTCCATCAAAGCATCCAGCGTCATCAAGGGGATGGCGACAGCCTCGCTGCTGATCGCCGTTGATGCAATCACCGTGTTTCTGCTCTCTGCCAGTGGAGGGTCGGTGGGGAAATCGGCCTGCGACGTAATTCTGGCGGCTGTCATCGATGCTTTCGCGAGTGTCAATTTCGCGTCAATGGCACGATGTCGTTTGGAAATGTGAATAAGCCCACACTTTTGCGCAGTAGCCCACAAATAAGCGTATTCATATAGGTGGTGCGGCTGCGATACCTGTCTTACGTTTATCATTCATTCATACTAAAGCCATTGATTTGACGCTTGTTGTGTGACGTTAAGCGTCACTTTATGACCTGTTTAGCTTTGCTTGGGCAGTTGCGCGCCAAAAGTCCGGCGCCATCAACTTGATTTGTGCGACCTGAGTCACGTTTCCTTGCATCCCAAAGTACCCGCGGAAATCCGTGGGATCGACTGAATTGGCATGCAGGGGTCGGCTGTGAACATGGATCGTCATTTATTGCGTACTGGCCGGGCCTGGGTGGTGTTCGCCCTTTTCGCCCTGTTGGCAATGGCGGGCAGTGCGCTTGCACAGACCTCGGTGACCAACACCGCCTATCTCTCGCCGCCGACGGGCTGGCGTTGCACCACCCCGAACGAGCAGGGCAACTGCACCGTTTCCTCCGCCGTGACCAACCAGGTCGGCTCCCCGCAGCTGGCCATCAGCAAGACCACCACGACCACCCCGTTGGTGGTCGGTGCCACTGCCACGTACACCTTGCAGGTCAGCAACACCGGCACCCTGGCCACGGCCGGCGTGATCACCGTCCGCGACAGCCTGCCGGCAGGGCTGGCCTTTGTTTCGGCAAGCGGTGCCGGCTGGACCTGCTCGGCAGCCGGCAACGTGGTGACCTGCACCAGCGCCATCGCAGTGGCCGCGGGGGCGCAGGCATCGGCCATCACCCTGACCGTTATGGTCCTGCCGGCCGCGCTGCCGCAGGTCATCAATACCGCCACAGCGGGGGGCGGTGGGGATGCCCGTTGCCCGACCGAAAGCCCGAATGCCCAGGCCTGTGGCAGCACCGTGACCACCCCGGTGGTGCAGCCGGTGGTGACTGTGGCCAAGGCCGCCACCCCGGCTACTGGTACTGCCGTACAACGCGGTGACCAGATCAGCTACACCCTGACCGCCACCGTTACCGGTGCGGCTACCGTCACGCCCACCACGCTGACCGACACCCTGTCGGCCGGTCTGGACTTCGTTGCCCCGTTGCCGGCCGGTTGTACCGCCAGTGGCAGGGTCATGAGCTGTGTGTTGCCGGCGGGTACTGCCGTCGATACCCATACTTTCACCTACCTGGCCACGGTCAACGCCGCAGCCACCGGGACCGTCACCAATGCGGTGACTGGCGCGGCCTGTACGGCCGGTGCCAGTTGCACCACCTCCCATCCGGTGTTGCTGCCAACCGTTGCCCTGAGCAAGACGGCCGTTGCCCCGCGCAGCCCGGCTCAGGTCAATGACGAGATCAGCTACACCCTGAGTGTGGTGGTGACCGACGCCAAGACCGTTACCGCGACCACTCTGACCGATACCCTGGGCGCCGGCCTGGAGCTGGTGGACGGGTCACTGGTGCAGGGCGCTTTCGCCTGTGTGGTGGGTAATTCGCTGGTGTGCACGCTGCCGGTCGGTGCCGCCATCGGCACCCACACCGTGACCTACAAGGCTCGCGTGACCGTGGATGCCGGTACCTCGGTGAGCAACACGGTGAGCGGTGCCCCGTGCGCCACCGGTGCTTGCACCACCGATACCCCGGTGGCCAAGCCGAGCGTGAGCGTGAGCAAGTCGGTGGACAAGGTCGGCCCGGTGCGTCCGGGTGAGACGCTGACTTACACCATTGCCGTGAATGTGGTTGATGCAGATCTGGTCCAGCCGCTGTCCTTGGTCGACACCCTCAGCGGCAAGCAGACCTTCGCTGGCTTCAGCAGCACCACCGGCTTCAATTGCCCGAGCCTGAGCAACTGCGTGTTGCCGACCGGC
>X237_Red_shanked_Douc_Langur__coassemble_12_pt1 | contig 34484 bp, 27 predicted proteins | sample X237_Red_shanked_Douc_Langur__metabat2_high_PE_002 | metagenome-assembled genome bin X237_Red_shanked_Douc_Langur
CCGGGGCCGGCGGCGCACGGTCGTCGTCGTCATCGGGCGCATCAAAACCGACATGACGGCCGGACAGGCCCGCTTCCATCACCGTTACACCACGCTCGGAGACGTTCAGGCCCTGCGCCACGGCGCTGACCTCAGCGGCGTTCATCCAGCCCAGGCGGGTCTTGGACTTGCGCAGGTTGAAGAACAGCTTGCGCTGCGCCTTGGTCGTGGCGACCTTGACGATGCGCCAGTTCTTCAGGATGAACTCGTGCATTTCGGCACGGATCCAGTGCACGGCGAAGGACACCAGACGCACGCCCATGTCCGGGTCGAAGCGCTTGACCGCCTTCATCAGGCCGATGTTGCCTTCCTGGATCAAATCGCCCAGCGGCAGGCCGTAACCGTTGTAACCGCGGGCCACGTGCACGACGAAGCGCAGGTGCGAATGCACCAGCTCGCGCGCGGCGTCCAGGTCGTTGTCATCGCGCAGGCGACGGGCAAGGCCCTGTTCCTCATTAACCGTCAACACCGGGATCTGGTGCACGGCACCGATATAGGCATCCAGCGAACCCAGCGCACTGGGGATCGGCAGGTTGTTTGCCACAAGGGCAGTAGAAACGGTCTGGTTCATAGGACCTCATGTTAACAGTCTTGCCATTGGACTACTGGAGACAGAAAAAGTTCCAGCGTTCCATTTTTGTTGCCAAATCAGGCCACCAAAACTGAATGGGCGCCTGACGACAGCGGATCTGTCCAATCCACGACCGTAGCAAACTCTGGGCACAAAACCCATGACAACGATCAAATTGATTCAGTCTCCGGCATGCCCCCCCCCCACGCCGGCGGCCCGGCGGCCTTGATTCGGGGGCGCTTACGCCCCTTCCATGACCCTGCGTGAGGGCAGCGACCAGTCGATCGGTGGCTGGCCGGTGCGCTGCAACCAGGCATTGGCGCGCGAAAAGTGGCCACAGCCCAGGAAGCCACGATGGGCCGACAACGGCGAGGGATGCGGGGCCTTGAGTACGCAATGGCGACGGCTGTCGATCACCGCCCCCTTTTTCTGCGCGTAGCTGCCCCAGAGCATGAACACCAGGCCGTCGCGCTCGCGGTTCAGGACATCCACCACATGGTCGGTGAAGCCTTCCCAGCCCCGGCCCTGATGGGCCCCGGCCTGGCCCTGCTCGACACTGAGCACGGCATTGAGCAGCAGCACGCCCTGCTGCGCCCACGGCAGCAGGCAGCCATGGTCGGGCCGGGCTATGCCCAGGTCCGCTTCGATTTCCTTGTAGATGTTGAGCAGCGACGGCGGCACCGGCACGCCCGGCGGCACCGAGAAGCTCAGGCCATGGGCCTGGCCCGGGCCGTGGTACGGGTCCTGGCCGAGGATGACCACCCGCACCTGTTCAAACGGCGTGGCATCGAAGGCCGCAAACATCTGCCGGCCGCCAGGAAACACCGTGGCTCCTTCGCTCTTGCGCTGGCGCAGGAAGGCCGACAAGGCCTGCATGTCCTGGCGCAGCAGCCAGTCACCGATGCGCGCCTTCCAACTGGCCTCCAGAGCCACCTGTTCCAGCCCGGTGCCGCTCACAGCATCGCCGCCGGCACACCCAGGCGCGACAGACGCAGCTGGAACAGCACCTTGGTGATCAGCAGGCGTTCCTCGATCGGCTTGATCACCAGATCGTTGGCGCCAGCCTGCAGCAAGGTGGCCTGGTTGTAGGCATTGGTGTCGCCGGTCATCACCAGCACCGGCAGCTCACGCTTGGCATAGCCAAAATCCACGCGCACCCGCTCCACCACGTCACGCCCGTTGAGCTCGCCCTTCAGGGTCACGTCGGTGAGCACCAGGTCGATGCGCTCCTCGCTGGTACCCAGCGAGTCGGCGGTGAGCAGGGCGAAGGCTTCCTCGGCAGTGAGCACATGCAGCACCTTGAGCTGCTGGCGCTCGAGCATGCGCTTGGTCGCCTCGGCCACCACGCGGCTGTCCTCGATGTAGAGCACACGCGCACCGGGAATGGTCTGCGGCTGCACATAGCCGGTGATGAAGGCAGCCAGTGCCTCGTGGCCCAGCGCCTTGTCGAAGTAATCGGTGACATCGTCGTTGAAACGGCGCTGTTCCAGGTGCTCCTGGGCATCACCGGAGACCACGATCACCGGCACATAGCGGCGGCCGGACTGCTGGCGCACCAGCCGGGCCAGGGCCAGGCCATCACCGTCGGGCAGGGTCAGCGAGGTGGTGACCAGGTCCACTTCCCCCTGCTCCAGCACCGTCTGGGCATCGGCGATGCTGGCACAGGACAGCACTTCCACGTGCGGCAGCTGGCGCACCAGTACATCGGCGATCAGCTTGCGCACCAGGCGCGAGCCATCGGCCACCAGCACACGCGGGGTTTCATTGATCAGGTGTTTGAGGCTTTGGGCTTGCATTGGTCAACCTTCCAGCAGACGGTTCTGGCGCAGCACATGCGATGCCACCAACCAGGCGCCGATGACACCGATCACGGTGGTACCGAGCAGGACGAAGCCCGAATGCAGGGCATCCAGGGTCTTGAACACAAACGGGCTGGCATAACTCTGGGTCAGTGCCACCAGCGGCGGCCGGATCGCGGCCACGCAGGCGGCCCACAGGCTCAGCGCGATTGCACCGGCGCCCAGGCCATACCACGCACCCAGATACAGGAACGGGCGGCGGATGAAGCCATTGCTGGCACCGAGCAGCTGCAGCACGCCGATTTCCTCGCGCCGGGCCAGAATGTCCAGGCGCACGGTATTGCCGACCACCAGGGCCGCACCGATACCCAGCAGCAGCGACAGCAGGTTGACCATGCGCGTGCCCAGCGCCAGCCAGCCATCCAGGCGCTGCCGCCACTGGGCGTCATGCTGGACCAGATCAGCCTGTGGCAATGCCTCCAGCGCGGTGCCCAGGGCCTGGTCGTCGGCTTCGGCGGCCGGGGTCAGCAGCAGCACGCTGGGCAGCGGATTGTCATCCAGTGCATCGATGGCCGCGCCCATGCCGGCCCGCTCGCGCAGTTCGGCCAGGCCCTGCTCGGGAGTGCGCAGCTCGATGTGCTCCACGTCCGCCCGCTGTTGCAGCTCGGCCTGCAGCGCACGCGCCTGCTCGACGCTGAAATCCGGATGCAGGAACAGGCTGATCTGGCGCGATTGCTGCACGCTGCCGGCAAAGTGCTTGAGGTTGTCCAGGGTGACGGACAGGCCCATCGGCAGGGCCAGGGCCAGGGCCATCACACAGACGGTGAGCAAGGTGGCCCACGGACGGCGCCGGCAGCGCATCAGGCTGCTGCCGGCCGCACGCCGGTGATGCGCCAGCCAGGCACTGGCCGGCGACGGAGAGGATGCGGAAGGGGATGCCGGTGCGCTAGTCATTGCGCCAGGTCCTGCGGGCAGATGTTATCGACCAGCTGCCCCTTGTCGAGCACCAGCACACGCTGGCGCATTTGCTTGATCAAGGCCAGATCATGGCTGACCACCAGCACGCTGGTGCCGCGTGCCGGCAGCTCGGCCAGCAGGGCCATGATTTCGGCCGCCAGGGTCGGATCCAGATTGCCGGTGGGTTCGTCTGCCAGCAACAGGCGCGGCGCGGCCACGATGGCCCGGGCAATACCCACACGCTGCTGCTCACCGGCGGACAGCTCGGCCGGCAGCGCCGCCAGGCGGTCGGCCAGGCCCATGCGCTGCAGCACCTCGTTCACCCGCTGACGGACCTGGCTGGCGCCCAGGCCACGCACCACCAACGGCAGGCCGACATTCTCGGCGACGCTGGATTCGGCCAGCAGGCGGTGGTCCTGGAACACCACACCGACCTCGCGCCGGTGCGCCGGCACCTGGCTGCCACGTACCCGTGACAGGTTGCGGCCGGCGAAGATCACCTCGCCGTGGGTCGGGCGCTCAGCCAGGTGGGCCAGCTTCAGGATGGTGCTCTTGCCGGCACCGGAATGCCCGGTGGCAAAGGCCATCTCGCCCTCCCCCAGCGCAAAGCTGAAGTCTGACAAGGCAACCCGACCACCGGCATAGGTTTTTGTGACCGAATCAAAACGCAGGACGCTCATCTGCTGATTATGCCCAAGCGCGGCAGTAAATTACCGCCGCGCGTCACGTCCCGCGCAAACGCTGTCACTGACCGCCGAGCATGCGGCGGATCTTGCGGCCCATCCGGGTCAGGAACGAGTCGGAGGCATCGGCCTTGCGCACCGGGGTCGCCGGCACCTGTACCGCACCGGTGAACGGCGCCGGGGTGCTGGCCTGGGCAACATCGCCGCCCTGGACTGCGTCAACACCTGCGACGCCTTCAGCGCCCTCGACCGGACGGCCGCGACGACGACGACGACGCTTGCGCGGCCCCTTCTCGCCGGCCTCGCCCAGCTCCACGGCCGGCCCCTGCGCGGCAGCGTCAGCCACCACCGGGTTCAGGGCCACGGCTGCGGCATCGGCCTGCTCGCCCTGGCCTTCCTCGCGCGGCTTGCGCGGGCCACGACGACGACGCTCGCCGCCCTCGCCTTCGCTGCGCGGGCCACGCGGGCCGCGTTCGCCATCACGGCGGCCACCCGGGCCACCGCTGCGACGACCGCCACCGCGGCGTTCTTCTTCGGCCGCCTTGGCCTCACGCGCTTCGCGGAAGATCGCGCCGACGCTTTCGCCTTCTTCCTCGCCCTCGACCTTGACCCGCTCCGGACGCGGCAGGGCAGTCAGCAGCTCGGCAGTCACGGCCTCGACCGGGATCTTCTGGTTGATGTAGGCCTCGATGTCCGGCAGACCCATCGCATAGCGTTCGCAGGCAAAGCTGATCGCATCGCCTTCCTCGCCCAGGCGGGCGGTACGGCCGATACGGTGGACATAGTCCTCCGCATCAAACGGCAGGTCGTAGTTGTAGACGTACTTGATGCCATCGATGTGCAGGCCGCGGGCGGCCACATCGGTGGCCACCAGCACTTCCAGCTGGCCGGCCTGGAAACGCTTGAGCAGGCTCTCGCGCTTTTTCTGCGGCACGTCACCGGAGAGCACGCCGACACGGTAGCCGGCACGCTCCAGCGAACGGGCCACGCGTTCGACAAACACCTTGGTGTTGACGAAGACCATGGTGCGGGCGCCTTCGCTGCGCGACAGCAGGCCCAGCAGCAGCGGCAGCTTTTCCTCGTCGGCCGGGAAGTACATGCGCTGGCGCACGCGGTCGGCGGTGACGTTCTCGGTCTCCACCACCAGCTTCTGCGGCTCGTTCATGTGTTCGTAGGCCAGCTCGAGCACGCGGTGGCTCAGGGTGGCGCTGAACAGCAGGGTCTGGCGGGTGGTGCGCTCGGGCATGCGGCGCAGCAGGAAGCGGATGTCCTTGATGAAGCCCAGGTCGAACATGCGGTCGGCTTCGTCCAGCACGCAGACCTCGCAGGCATGCAGGGAGACGACCTTGTGCTGCTTGACGTAGTCGATCAGGCGGCCCGGGGTGGCGATGATGATGTCCACGCCCTGCTGCAGCAGCTCGCGCTGCTTGTCGTAATCCACACCGCCATAGACCAGGGCGAAGCGCAGGCCGGTGTCGGCAGCGAACTTCATCGCATCCTTGTGGATCTGGATGGCCAGCTCGCGGGTCGGGGCCAGGATCAGCGCGCGCGGATCTTCCGGCTTACGCTCGGCCAGGGCCGGGCGGGTCAGCAGGCGGTTGATGGTGGCGACCAGGAAGGCCAGCGTCTTGCCGGTACCGGTCTGCGCCTGGCCGGCCACATCACCGCCGGGCAGGGCCACCGGCAGGGTCAGCGCCTGGATCGGCGTGCAGCGGGTAAAACCTGCGCCTTCAAGACCCGCCTGCAAGGCCGGATGCAGCTCGAAAGCGGAGAAGGTGACATCGGTCAGCGGTTTGTCGCTCATGAATGCAGTCTTGTTCTTTTATGAGTGCCAGCCCGCCAACAGTGGCAGGCCGGCTTGCATCGGTTACGGCAGAGTCGCACACTGCGCCCCTTACGCCGGGGAACGTTGCTGTCGGATTGTCATCTTCGCCAGAACGCTCTGTCAGTACTCAAGTTTAGCGCAATGCGCCCGTCAACCCGGCATGGCCGGTCGCATTCCCCCAGGAGACTCTTCAGTGAGCGACAAGGTTATTCACGTCGGCGACGCCGATTTCGATACTGCAGTGCTGCAGTCGGGCCAGCCGGTGCTGGTCGACTTCTGGGCTGAATGGTGTGGCCCGTGCAAGATGATTTCGCCGGTCCTGGACGAAATTGCCGCTGCCTACGACGGCAAGCTGACCGTGGCCAAGGTCAACGTCGATGAATCGCGCGCCACCGCCGTGCGCTACCACGTGCGTTCGATCCCGATGCTGCTGCTGTTCAAGGATGGCCAGATCCAGGCCACCCAGGTCGGCGCCGTTGGCAAGGGCCAGCTGGTGCAGATGATCGACAAGGCCCTGGCCTGATCACTGATGGCAGGCGCCGGCCCGACCTGGCCCGGCGCCCGCCGCTTCCCCTGATTGACTTGCGCCGCCGCTGACGGCGGTGTTAGTGTCAGGACGACCGGCCGCACTCGCGTTGCCGTGCACGCCCCGCCCCTTGTGGCGCCGGCGCATGTCTCATCACCCTACTCCAACCAGTTCGCCGCCCGACCGGGGCGCTCGCACGCCATAGCGAGAGGAATCAAGCACTTGTCCGAGAACACTCCTTCCGAAACCGGAAGCGCCGACGCACCTGTCGAGAAGCGCGTGCGCAAGCCGCGTGCTACCAAAGCCGCTGCTGCAGTGTCCGACAGCCCCGCGGCTGGCTCGCAGACCGCCTTGCCGCTGGCTCCCGCCACGCAAGATGCAGCTCCCCGCAACGAAGCCCCCTCTGCCGCACCGGCCCCGGCCCCAGCCCCGGCAGCACCTGCCGCGGTGAGCCAGGACGCCGGCAACCCGGCCCCGGCCAGCGAAGGCGGCAACAACGGTGGTGAGGACAGCGGCCAGCGCCAGAACGGTCCCTACGGCAACTTCAATGGCCAGCAGGGTCAGGGACAAGGCCAGGGTGGCAACCGCCGCGACCGCTTCCGCAACCGCCGCGACCGCAACCGCGAGCGTTACCGCGACGAGAACGGTGGCGACGGCAGCAACGAGCCGTTCGTGCCGCGCCCGCACCCGGCGGTGCCGGAAGGCTTCCCGGTCTACTCGCTGAGTGACCTGAAGAGGATGCCGGCGCACAAGCTGCTGGAAATTGCCGAGCAGCTGCAGATCTCCGAAGGCGTGGCCCGCGCCCGCAAGCAGGACGTGATCTTCGCCCTGCTCAAGGTGCTGACCCGCCATGGCGAAGGCGTTGCCGCCGACGGCGTGCTGGAAATCCTGCCCGACGGTTTCGGCTTCCTGCGCGCCGCCGAAGCCAGCTACCTGGCCGGCCCGGACGACACCTACATCTCGCCCAGCCAGATCCGCCGCTTCAACCTGCGCACCGGCGACCACATCTCCGGCCGCATCCGCTTCCCCAAGGACGGCGAGCGCTACTTCGCGCTGAACATCGTGGACACCATCAACGGTGAGCCGATCGAAGCGTCCAAGAACAAGGTCCTGTTCGAGAACCTCACCCCGCTGTTCCCGCGCAAGCGCTTCAAGCTGGAGCGTGGCGATGGCTCGACCGAGGACATCACCGGCCGCATCCTCGACCTGATGGCCCCCCAGGGCAAGGGCCAGCGTGCACTGATCGTGTCCCCGCCCAAGGCCGGCAAGACCATGCTGATGCAGCAGGTCGCCAGCGCCATCACCTACAACCACCCGGACGTGCACCTGATCGTGCTGCTGGTGGACGAGCGCCCGGAAGAAGTGACCGAAATGCAGCGCACCGTGCGCGGCGAAGTGGTCTCCTCGACCTTCGACGAGCCGGCCGCGCGCCACGTGCAGGTTGCCGAAATGGTGATCGAGCGCGCCAAGCGCCTGGTCGAGCACAAGAAGGATGTGGTCATCCTGCTGGACTCGATCACCCGCCTGGCCCGCGCCTACAACAACGTGGTGCCGTCCTCGGGCAAGGTGCTCACCGGTGGTGTGGATGCCAACGCCCTGCACCGCCCCAAGCGCTTCTTCGGCGCCGCCCGCAACGTGGAGGAAGGTGATTCGCTGACCATCATCGCCACCGCGCTGGTGGATACCGGCAGCAAGATGGACGAAGTGATCTACGAAGAATTCAAGGGCACCGGCAACAGCGAAGTGCACCTGAACCGTCGTATCACTGAAAAGCGCGTCTACCCGGCCATCGACATCAACCGCTCCGGTACCCGGCGCGAGGACCTGCTCATCGATGCCGACCTGCTGCAGAAGATCTGGATCCTGCGCAAGCTGCTGCACCCGATGGACGAAATCGCCGCGATGGAGTTCATGCTGGACAAGATGAAGAACACCAAGTCCAACGACGAGTTCTTCTCCTCGATGAAGCGCTGATCCATCGCGCTTTGTCCACAATAAACCCCGCCTGCGCGGGGTTTTTTGTGGGCTGGCGAACGCTCAATTGTCCTGCGGCAGTTTCAGGCGCGGGCCTGTACGCCCACTCATGTAGACACCACCATCGGCCAATGCCGTATTCACCGGCTCATCCTCGTCCTGCAGGAACGGCACCTCCAGCCTCGGGCCGGGGATATAAGGCAACCAGCGCGAGCTGGGCAGACGTTCAGCCGTGCCGGCCAGCTGGAAACTCACCGGAACCTGTACTACCCAGCTCTGGGCAGCGGCATCATCACCGGTCTCGGGCGGCAGGAATGTCCAGCGGCGGGCGGCCTGCAGGGAGGCATTGGCCAGAATCTGGCGAGCATGCTGCATCTGGCGCTCGTTGCCTGCACTGGTCAAATCGACCTGCTTGGCCGCCACCTCCACCACTTTGCCATCACGGCCGACAGCCAAGGCCAGATACACCGTTCCAGTGATGCCGGCGCGGTAAGCCGCTTCCGGATAGCGCGGGGCCTGCATCCGATCATTGCGCACGATGCTGCGATCCTGCGGGTCATATTCACTGAAGGACTGCGAGGCAATGCGGATATCGAACGCCCCGCCCCCGGCCTGGCTGGCCACCAGACGCAGGCTGATCGGCGTGGTGAAAGCCACCGCCTGGCCCTGATGGATTATCGGCTCGAACTCCCAAACCCGTACCGTGTCACGCACAAAGCGCATGACCGCCTCGGAATACTCGGCCTCATCGTCCACCCTGATTGCCGACACCCTGCCATCGGGCTCCACATCGATCCGGCCTTTGACCAACATGCTCAATTCCGCACGCGCCAGTACTTCGGCCGGAACCCGCGCTTGCACCTGGGCAACGTTTGCTCCTGCACACAGCAGTGCGGCAGAAAGTACCGCCCCGACGACCATGGTTTTCATAATCAACCCCCTGATTATCCGCGGCCGATAGTGGCATGAAATGACCTGTGCCACATTCCCCCAGCGCGCACGCCGCAACTTTTGTGATTCACCTCACGCCACGCGGGCCTGGCGCGGATATGGCGGCATGTCCGGGTACTGGCCGGCGGCAAAGCGCCGCTGCAGCCCCTGCCACCAGGCCGGATCGAACAATTGCCCATGGTGCTCGCGCACCTGGATCAACAACCGCGGGGGCAGGCCCATGAACTGGGCAAACCGTTCGGGAAACACATCGCCGGGTTCGACATGGAACCAGGGCTCGCCGGCCAGCGCCTCTTCCTCGTTGCGCGGCACCGGCCAGGCGCGGAAGTTGCAGTCGCTCACCCGGCACAGCTCGTCGTAGTCATAGAACACGGCCCGCCCGTGGCGCGAAACACCGAAGTTCTTCAGCAGCATGTCACCGGGGAAGATGTTGTTGCAGGCCAGGTCACGGATGGCCTGGGCATAGTCCAGAGCCGCCGCCTTCTGTGCCTCTTCCGATTGCTCGTGCAGGTACAGGTTCAACGGGCGGAAGCGGCGCTGCACGTAACACAGCTCGATCACCACCTCATCGCCTTCGCGCCGCACACTCTGCGCACAGCCCTGGAGCAGCTCGGCCAGCAGCTCCGGCGCAAAGCGCGCTGCGGGAAAACGCAGGTGGCGGTAGGACTGGGCATCGAGCAGGCGGCCGATACGGTCAGCCTGGAACACCATCTCGTACTTGTCCTGCACATCCTGCCGGCTCATGGTCTTCTGCCAGCCGAAACGGTCACGGATCACCTTGAACACCAGCGGATAGCTGGGCAGGGTGAACACCGCCATGACCATCCCGGGCGTGCCTTCGGCATGCACCAGCAGCTCGCTGGGCTGCTGTTGCAGGTGGCTGAAAAATGCCCGGTAACGCTCGGTCTTGCCCTGCTTTACCCGCCCCAGCACGGTGTAGATCTCATCCACACTCTTGCCCGGCAGCAGGCTGCGCAGGAACACCACGGCATCGGCCACGGTCGCCAGGTCAGCCATGAAGTAGCTGCGTGAAACGCCAAACAGATGGGCCACATCACGCCGCTTGGTCAGCACCGCGTCCACCCGCAGTGCCTGGCCATCGTTGACCAGGGCAATCACGCAGGGCGAGAAGCGATGCTCGCCGAACACACGGCCGACCAGATAGGCGCGGCGCTCACGATAGAACACGGTCTGCAGCAGTTCGATCGAGCGCACCGGGCTGTTGCCCCAGTGGGCCAGGTCATCCTGCAGGCGCACTGCAATGGCCGCTGCGCAACGCAGTTGGTGTGCGTAGGGAACATCGAAGCGGTAATCGCCGAGCAGGCGCATCATCGCCTCCACCGGCCGCGCCTCGTTGACGGTATAGGTATGCCGGGCCACCGGGTGGGTAATGGCATCGGACGGTTCAATGTCCATGGCCATGAACTCCACGCCGGCATCCACTTCATCGATGGCCAGCAAGCGCCGGGTCAGGGTATTGAACCAGGTCTTGTACAGCTCGCAATCCAGCAGGCCGGCAATCTGCCCGGCATAGGCATCGCGTACCTGTGACCACAACAGCCGGTCCACCGCGGCGTGTGCGCCCAGCAGCTGCATGGTCTGCGCAATGCACTGGTCATACAGGCCGATACGCGCGATAGCATCGGCCCGTGCGGCCGCCCAGTCCACGGCTTGAAAATGCTGACGCGCGCGCGCGGTGAGCACGGAAAAACCGGCGTGGTAATGCTCGAAGGCCTCACGCACGATCAATGCGTATTGTTGCGCGCTGGCAGCATCCTGGAGGAGTTGTTGCGTGGCCATCATCAGCACCTGTTGATCCAGCCACAGCTTACGACAGGCTGCCAGCGGAAAAATATGTGCCGGAGCCTCCCCGGCCCCGGCACATGATGCGCAGTTGGCAATGACGCCTTACATCTGCAGTGCGCTTTCCACGTCCAGCACCTTGCGCCGGGCCAGGGCCAGGTTGGACTTGCTGCGGTCAAGCACCACGTAGAAGAACAGGCCCTGCTTGGACGCGACCGGGCGCATGATGTGGTACGCCTTGCCCAGGGTGATCAGGATGTCTTCAATGGTGTCATTGAGATTGAGCGAGGCGGCCGTTTTCATCTTGGCGCGGATCACTTCGGTATTGCCGGCAGCGGCAACCTCCATGTCCATGCCGCTGCCGGCTTCGCCCAGCAACATGCCGCTGTTGTAATCCACCAGCGCCACGGCCTGGGCGCCATCGATGGTCATCAGGTCCTTCAACGAATCATTCAAACTGGCCATTGCATATCCCCTTTGTATCGAGCAAAAAGTTGTCACCTGCGGTGTTGCTCAAGCACGCGCAAGCGTTTCCAATAGTTTCTGACCGCATTCGCGGGCGCTCCACAGCACATTGCCGATCACGCTGCGCTGGTCACAGGCAGCCATCAGCAACACCGATGTCTGCCCGGCATTGAGCGAAAGCATCAACACCTTGCCGTTGAGTGCTTCCAGCATCAGGACTTTCAAATCCCCCAGTTCCAGCTCCCTGCCCACCGCACCGGCCAGGGCCAGCATGGCGCTGGTCATGGCTGCCAGGCGTTGCCCACTTCGATCGTTCCCGGCCACTTCGGCCAGTGCAAAACCATCCACACTGGCCAGCACCGCAGAACGCACCCCATCCACACTGCTCACGTACTGCTGCAGCAATGCGCTGATCTGCGCATGCTGCTGTTGCGACAACTCCATGACTCCCCCCGTGTATTCCCCGCCTGCCGGATCAACCGGCAAGGCTTGTTGCTTCGACCTCGCCCATGAGCACGTCCATGAGCATGAAAACCTCTTCGGCGCTGCGCGCATCGAATGGAACCAACGGCAACGGGCGCAGGCAGGCCGCCGCATGCTGGTTGATCAGATCCAGATCAGGCAGCACCGCGATATCGGCCTTGGACAAGCCCACCACGACCGGCAACTGGGCATCGTGCGCCGCCAACGGACGCAGATAGGTGGTGATATCGCCAGCCAGGTCCGGTGCGGTGGCATCGAGCAGGATGATCACGCCACTGGCCCCTTCCAGCAGCATCGTCCAGATGAAATCAAAACGGTCCTGCCCTGGCGTGCCATAAAGACGCAGGCGGTCCCCGTTGGGCAGGTCCACATCGGCATAGTCCATGGCCACCGTGGTGGCCAGCTTGGACGAGCGCGCATCGGTGTTGGCCACGTCGGTATCCACCACCTTGCCGCTGGCAATGGCCCGGACCATGGTGGATTTCCCCGCCCCCATCGCGCCCATCACCACAATCTTGTGTTCACGCATTGAATCAATTTCCTCCTGCTGCCGCACGCACACTGCGCCACATCCGTGCCAGCAAGCCTCCCCGAGGCTGTGCGGGCACATTGCGCAGGTCCTGGCGGACCTGCTCGAAAGCACTTTTGCTGACTTCATCCAGGCGTACATAGCCGGACAGGAAAGCGCCGTGTACAAATGCCTGCACGGTCGCCGGGGCCAGGTCCAGCAAATGCACGCATTCGGCCTGGCTGGACGGTTTGCGTACCAGCAACGAACACAGGCGGAATACATCCTGCTGACGTGCCAGCACACGGAAATCCGGCCAGCCCTGCAGATGGATCACCGCGCCTTGCTGCAGTTGAGCATCCACCCGCTCCCAGTCCTGCATCTGCTGCGCGGCCTGCCACAGCAGGGCGCGCAGCGGCAGGCGCTGGCCCTGCTGTTCGTGGCCCAGATATTTATCGGCACTGATCTCCACCAGACGCAGTTGCGACAGGTGCCCACCCAGCCACAGGGCCGCCTCGGCCAGCCCTTGCTGCATCACCGGCAACAGCGGCACCGCCTGTGCACTGGAAAAATCGATTGCCAGCACCGGTTGATCAGCGTCATACAACAGGGCGCTGCCCTGACGCTGACGGATGCCGCTGCGCAGGGCGCGGGCCAGCGCAAAGCTGCCCTGGATGCCCGAACGCCCGGCATCGATGTCATCGGCATGCACCGTCGGACTTGATGCCAGCGCATCGCGGCTGATCGAAACCCGCGGCGAAGCATCGGAGGCAGGCGCGGCGATGATCGCAGGGCGCGTGGACAATGATGCCGCCGACGGATGCGACGGATCAGGTTCTTGCCGATGCAGTGGTTCGCTGTTGGCAGCCACCCGTGCATGGCCATTGAGTACGGACAGGATCTCGGTGGCAGGCAACTTGGGTAGGGCCTGCTGTGCACCATCGAGCAAGGCACCATCCAGGGATTCAACCCACAGGCGCATACCCGGACGGGTCATGCGCATGCGCTGGGCCGCATTGATCAATCCCGGGCTGTTGCGCACGATCAGCAGCTCACACTCATCCAGATCGCGGCAGGCCTGCAGACTCCCCATCGGCAAACCGGCCATGCGATGCAGACGTTCGAGCAACACACGCTCGCCATCCACATCGGCTCCGACTACGAGCACCCTCGTCATTGCTTTCCCCCGTCCCGCATGAGGGAACACCATGCCTGCTACCGGGGTGAAACAGCCGTGAACCCTCGGCATGCAAATGATCAAAGCACGCAGAAAACACGGATTAATAGACAAAACAGCAAAGCCCATCACAAAAAAGCCCGCCTTAGAGGCGGGCTTTTTCAATCAACTACCGGTATCAACCTGCCAGCTGTGCCAGCGCCTTGTTCAAGGTCTGGCTCGGGCGCATGGCCTGGGCAATGCGGGCCACATCGGCGTGGTAGTAACCGGCAATGTCCACCGGCTTGCCCTGCACGGCAATCAGCTCATCAACAATGGCCTGCTCGTTGTCGGCCAGGGCCTGTGCCAGCGGTGCGAAGCGGGCCTTCAGCTGGGCATCGTCATCCTGCGCGGCCAGTGCCTGGGCCCAGTACAGGGTCAGGTAGAAGTGGCTGCCACGGTTGTCGATGGTGCCCAGCTTGCGGCCCGGCGAGCGGTCATTATCCAGGAACTGGCCATTGGCCACATCCAGCGCGGTGGCCAGCACAGCGGCCTTGGCGTTGTCATAGCGCTGGGCCAGGTGCTCCAGCGAAGCAGCCAGGGCCAGGAACTCGCCCAGCGAATCCCAGCGCAGGTAATCCTCCTGGACAAACTGCTGCACGTGCTTGGGTGCCGAACCACCGGCACCGGTCTCGAACAGGCCACCACCGGCCATCAGCGGCACGATGGACAGCATCTTGGCGCTGGTGCCCAGCTCCAGGATCGGGAACAGGTCGGTGAGGTAATCACGCAGCACGTTGCCGGTCACCGAAATGGTGTCCTTGCCTTCGCGGATGCGCGCCAGCGAGAAGGCGGTGGCCTCCACCGGGGCCAGGATGCGGATGTCCAGGCCGTTGGTGTCGTGGTCACCCAGGTACTTTTCGACCTTGGCAATGACCTGGGCGTCGTGGGCACGGGCGGCATCGAGCCAGAACACAGCCGGGGTGTTGCTCAGGCGGGCACGGTTGACGGCCAGCTTGACCCAGTCCTGGATCGGCGCGTCCTTGACCTGGCACATGCGCCAGATGTCACCGGCCTGCACGGCATGCTCGAACACCACGTTGCCATCGGCATCGGTGACCTTGACCACGCCATCGGCGGCGATCTGGAAGGTCTTGTCGTGGCTGCCGTATTCCTCGGCCTTCTGCGCCATCAGGCCGACGTTGGGCACCGACCCCATGGTGGCCGGGTCAAAGGCGCCATTGGCCTTGCAGTCGTCGATCACGGCCTGGTAGACACCGGCATAGCAACGGTCCGGGATCACGGCCTTGGCGTCCTGCAGCTTGCCTTGCGCATTCCACATGCCGCCGCTGTCACGGATCATCGCCGGCATCGAGGCGTCCACGATCACATCCGACGGCACGTGCAGGTTGGTGATGCCCTTGTCCGAGTTGACCATGGCCACCGCCGGACGCTGCGCGTACAGGGCCGCGATGTCGGCCTTGATGGTTTCCTGGGTGGCCGCATCCAGCGCGCCCAGACGGGCGTACAGGTCGCCGATGCCGTTGTTGGCATCAAAGCCGATCCGGGCCAGTGCGTCGGCATGCTTGTCCAGCACCGGGCCGTAGAACTGGCGCACCACGATGCCGAACATGATCGGGTCGGAGACCTTCATCATGGTGGCCTTCAGGTGCAGCGAGAACAGCACGCCGCCGGCCTTGGCATCGTCGATCTGGGCGGCAATGAAGCTGGCCAGCGCCTGCTTGGACATCACCGAGGCATCGACGATTTCGCCGGCCTGCACGGCGGTCTTTTCCTTGAGCACCTGGACCTGGCCATCGGCGCTGTGCAGGGCAATCTTCAACGTGCCAGCGTTGGCAATGGTGGCCGACTTTTCGCTGCCGTAGAAATCACCGGCGTCCATGTGGGCCACGTGCGACTTGGAATCGGCCGACCACTTGCCCATGCGGTGCGGGTGCTTGCGGGCGTAGTTCTTCACCGACAACGGGGCGCGGCGATCCGAATTGCCTTCGCGCAGCACCGGGTTCACGGCCGAACCCTTGACCTTGTCATAGCGCGCCTTGATCTCGCGCTGGGCGTCGTCGGCCGGGTTTTCCGGGTAATCCGGCAACGCATAGCCCTGGCCCTGCAGTTCGGCGATGGCGGCCTTGAGCTGCGGCACCGAGGCGGAAATGTTGGGCAGCTTGATGATGTTGGCTTCCGGCGTGGTGGCCAGCTGGCCCAGTTCGGCCAGGTGGTCGCCAATGCGCTGTTCGGCACTCAGGTGTTCGGGAAACTGCGACAGGATGCGGCCAGCCAGCGAGATGTCGCGGGTTTCCACCGCGATGCCGGCGGTGGCGGCAAACGCTTCGACCACCGGCAGCAGCGAGGCGGTTGCCAGGAAGGGCGCTTCATCGGTAAGGGTGTAGATGATCTTCGGCGTATTGGACATGTCTGCGGGATTTCTCTGTCGGTAGCGGTCAAGGCGCGTGCCACCGGGGGTTGGCCGGCGGCAGACGATGCGATGGATTGCACCACCCTGGTGGGGCCGCAACTGCCGCCAAGGGCACTGCGGTGATCGGCCATTGTCGATGATTTTTCACCGCTGGCAAAACGTGCAGGACACACGCGGGCGTATGTTGTGTGCTTGCAAATGCAAGCATTCCGGCAGCGGCGCATGAAAAAGGGCGCGACCGTGATCGGCCGCGCCCGTGGGTCTTGCTGCTGGCGCGAATCAGCGCACTTCGAACTGCTGTGCGGTGCCTGCCGGCACGCCATTGACGCTGACGTGGGCGGTATAGGTACCGGCCGGCCAGGCATTGGCGTTGCTGAAGGTGATGTTGGTGGTATCCGGGCCGGAAGTGTTGAGGGTGACGTTCTGCTCACCGGCGGTCTGGCCGTCCTGGTAGCTCAGCTTGGCCACCACCGGCACATTGCTGGCGGTGCCGACCGTGCGTACCGAGACGATGATCGGGTCGCGCTGGCCGACCACGGCCTGGGCGGCAACCGTCTTGTCGGCAGCCGCCGTGGTGCCCACGGTGACGCCCTGCACGCTCACCGCCACCGGGGCCGGTGCGGGTGCCGGAGCCGGGGTGGTCGGGGCCGGCACCGGGGCCGGATTGGCCGGTTCGTTCTTCTTGCAGCCCACCAGGGCCAGGCCAGCCACGACGGCCAGGGCGGCAACGTTCAACGACGCATGCTTCATCAGCTTCTCCTCTGGGTTCGGTAATGGCTCAGTTGTTGGCAGCGGGAATCTTGAGCACCTGGCCGACCTGGATCTTGTCCGGGTCCTTGAGCACGTCGCGGTTGGCTTCGAAGATCTTCGGCCAGTCATTGGCCTTGCCCAGATACTGCTTGGCAATGGCCGACAGGGTGTCGCCCTTGGCCACGGTGTGGGTCCGCGCGGCGGCCGGAGCCGGGTTCGGGCTGCTCTGGCTCACCACCTGCGCGGTGGTGTCCACACTGCTGCTCACACCGGAAAAATCTGCTTTGTTGCTCATGCCAGTTCCCTGATTGGACACAGGGGGCGACAGTGGCACGGCGGAAGTTAAAACCGCATCGCGGCCACGTTAATGGCCACGATGCAGGCAAAACCGCCCCACTTACTGGCGCAGGTCGCGGCTGGCCGCCGGCAAGGCGGCACCCGGGCTGCAACGCACAGGGTTGATGTCCAGGCCGCCACGGCGGGTGTAGCGGGCATGCACGCTCAACCACTGCGGGGCACAGCGCGCGCTCAGGTCGGCAAAGATGCGCTCCACGCACTGCTCGTGGAACTCGGCATGGTTGCGGAAGCTGACCAGGTAGCGCAGCAGGCCGGCGCGGTCGATGGCCGGGCCACGGTAGGCGATGTCCACACTGGCCCAGTCCGGCTGGCCGGTGACCGGGCAGTTGGACTTGAGCAGGGCGCTGGTGAGGACCTCCTCGACCACGTTGGCGGTATCGGCGCTCAGGTAATCAGCCTGCGGCGGGCCGTAGCAGTCGATCTGCAACTGCTGGCCGTCAATGGACTGTGCCGCCCCGCCCTGCAGCAGCGGCGGCAGCTGGAAGCTGACCGTGACCGGGGCACCGGCGCACTGGCCCAGGTCGCGCTCCAGGCAGGCCTGCACCTGCTGCGGGGAGTCGAACACCTTGCCGTTGAGCGAGTTCAGATACAGCTTGAACGACTTGGATTCGATCAGGTTGGGCGAGGTGCACGGCACCTGGAAGGTGGCCACGGTGACCTGCGGCAGGCCGCCAGCATCGAGCCAGCTCAGCTCGTAGGCATGCCAGCGGTCATGGCCGACAAACGGCAGCGCCGTCTCGTCGATGCCGATCTCGCTGCGCGCGGCCAGGCGGGGAATCGGGAACAGCAGAGCGGCGTCGTACTGGTCGGGATAGCGGACCTCGCGGCCCAGGCTGGAATCACTGGGGGTATTCATGCGGCCATTGTAGGCTGGGGACCCCACTTCCCGGAGCCTGCCCATGCGTCTGCCTGCCCTGCTCGGCCTGTTGCCCCTGCTTGCCACCGCCTGTCAGAGCGTGCCCCCGGCAGAGGCACCACCACCGCCGCAACCGGCCCACGCCGAACCGGTGATCCCGGCCCAGGCCGGAACCACCACCGAACTGGCCGTGGGCGAGCTGCTGCGGGTGGCCCTGGAGGGCAACCCGTCCACCGGCCATGTGTGGGCGGTGGACGGTGCCCTGCCGGCCCAGCTGAAAGTGGTCAGCGGCTTGCCCGACGGTCCGGCCACTCCTGCCAGCGCGGTGCCGATGGTCGGCGCGCCGCAGACCCAGTGGCTGTACTTCCGCGCCGTGCAGCGCGGCAGCGCCGAACTGCGCCTGCGCTGGCACCGCCCGTGGGAGGGCGATGCCGCGCCGGCGCGCACGACCAGCTACACCATTACGGTGCGCTGACGCCCTGCAGGTAATCCCAGCTCAGCTGCAGCATCGCGCGCAGGCCCACATCCAGCGCCTTCTCATCGAGCAGGAACTTCGGTGAGTGGTTGCTGGGCGCGGTGGCCGGGTCGATGCCGGCACCGGTGGCGCCGACAAAGAAGAACAGTGAGGGCACCTGCTTGGCGTACAGGGAGAAATCCTCCGAGCCCATCTGCAGCGGCGGCTCGAACACGTTGTCGCTGCCCACCACCGCCTGCAGGCTGGGCAGCATGCGCGCGGCCAGGGCCGGGTCGTTGACCGTGGCCGGGTTGCCGTCGTTTTCGTAGACCTCGGTATGGGCACTGCCGCCATGGGCCTGGGCAACGTGGTCGGCGACATTGCGCAGGTCGGCAAACACCTGCTGGCGCATGCCCTCATCGAAGGTGCGGATGGTGCCCACCATCTCCACGCTGTCGGGAATGATGTTGTAGCGGATGCCGCCCTTGATCGCGCCGAAGGTCAGCACCGCCGGCTGCTTGGACAGGTTGGCGCGGCGGCTGACGATGGTCTGCGCGGTGCCGATCACATCGGCGGCGGCCACGATCGGGTCGACCCCGTTCCACGGTGCCGAGCCATGGGTCTGGCGGCCGTTGATGGTGACCGAGAAACGGTCCGAGGCGGCCATTGCCGGGCCCGAGCGCACGCCGATCTGGCCGGCGGCGATATTGGAAAACACATGCAGGCCGAATACCGCCTCCGGCTTGAAGTCGGTGAACAGGCCCTGCTTGAGCATCAGGTCAGCCCCGCCCTGCTCCGGCGGCGGCGCCCCTTCCTCTGCCGGCTGGAACACCAGCAGCACCTGGCCGGGCAGCTGCGCACGGCGCTGCACCAGGGCCTTGGCGGTGCCCAGCAGGATGGCCATGTGGGCATCGTGGCCACAGGCGTGCATCACCCCGATCTGTTCGCCGCGGTATTCACCGGTGGCAGTGGAAGCAAACGGCAGGCCGGTCTGTTCGCTCACCGGCAGCGCGTCCATGTCCGCGCGCAGGGCGATCTTCGGCCCCGGCAGGCCGCCCTGGATCACCGCGGTGACGCCATGCCCGGCCACCCCGGTTTTCGGCTCCAGGCCCATCGCGCGCAGGGCCTCGGCGATCTTCTGCCCGGTGCGCTCTTCGCGGTTGGACAGCTCCGGGTGCTGGTGGAAGTCGCGCCGCCAGGCCACCACCTGGCTGCCCAGGGCCTGCGCATCGGTGGCCACCTCGGCCCGTTGTACCGGCGCGGCAGCCAGCGCCAGCGGCGCCCCCAGCAGCGATCCCCACAGCAGCAACAACGGCACGCTCGTGCGCATACAGCCCCCAAAGATGAACGGAAATTCAGACTCTACGTTCAAGCACAGACTGTGACCAGAGTCGGCATGACATCCGTCACGGGTGTGTTACCTCCCTATAGCGGTATGCTTGCGCCGCCACGGGCCGACCGGCCCGGGTTACCCCTGCGGAGAGTCTGGAAATGTCGCGTGCACGCAAGCTGATGCCATGGAAGCGCAATGCGGTTGTCGGTGGCCTGTTGGCCCTGCTGGCCAGCGCCTGCGGCGGCCCTCCGGGCGGCAAGGATGACAAGGACAAGAAGGAAGACGCGCCGGTGCCGGTGACCGTGGTCGCCGCGCAGCAGCGCAGTGTGGATGTGGTGGCCACCGCGCTGGGCACCGTGGCCGCGCAGAACACGGTGACGGTGTCGCCGCAGGTCGGCGGCCAGCTGCTGAGCCTGCACTTCAGCGAAGGCGGCAAGGTCAAGCAGGGCCAGGTGCTGGCGCGCATCGATGCGCGCACCAACCAGGCCAGCGTGGCCGAGGCCCAGGCCGGCCTGCGCCGTGACCAGGCCGCCCTGGCCACCGCCCGCGCCAATTACGAGCGGGCCAATTCCCCGGCCTACCGCCAGTACGTGTCCAAGACCGACCTGGACACCCAGCGCAACCAGGTGACCCAGCTGGAAGCCTCGGTGGCTGCTGCCCAGGCCGGCCTCAGCGCCGCCCAGGTGCAGCTGCAGTACACCGCGGTGAGCTCGCCGATCAGCGGCGTGGCCGGCATGCGTCATGTGGATGCCGGCAACGTGGTGGCCGTCGGCACCGGCCTGGTCACCGTGACCCAGACCCAGCCGATCCAGGTGGTGTTCAACCTGCCCGAGCGCCAGCTCGCCGCCCTGCGCCAGGCCAATGGTGCCGGCAAGGTGCCGGTGGAAGTGAGCGAACGCGGCGCCGCCAGCACCCTGGCCGGCGATGGCGCGCTGGACGTGATCGACAACCAGATCAATGCCGACAGCGGCACCTTCCGCGCCCGTGCGGTGTTCCCCAACGCCGACGATGCGCTGTGGCCGGGCCAGTTCGTCAATGTGCGCCTGCGTCTGGGCAGCATCGACAACGCGGTGGTGATCCCGACCCAGGCCGTGCAGCGCGGCCCGGACGGTGACTTTGTCTATGTGGTGGACAACGACGTGGTGCGCCAGCAGGCCGTCACCGTCGGGGTCGAGGTGGATGACCAGCACGTGCAGGTCAGCGCAGGCATCAAGGCCAGCGACAAGGTGGTCACCGAAGGCCAGTTCCGGCTCAAGCCGGGCAGCAAGGTGATTGCCCTGGCCCCGGGCCAGGCCCCGCCCGCGCCGCCGGCCGACAAGGCCGAAGGCGAGGAAAAGGACGACGGCCCGCAGGTCAGCGTCGAGTAAGCCTTCCCGGCAGCCGGCCAGCCCCTGGTCACTGCCGGCGACCCGTTGCATGAATCCCGCGCCACGGCGCTTGCCGTGGTGCCTACCCGCAGGAGTCACCCGTGGGCTTTTCGACGCTTTTCATCCGCCGCCCTGTCGCCACCTCGCTGCTGATGGCCGGCCTGCTGCTGCTCGGCCTGATGGGCTACCGCAAACTGCCGGTGGCCGCGCTGCCGGAAATCGACGCGCCCTCGCTGGTGGTCTCCACCCAGTACCCCGGGGCCAGCGCCGAAACCATGGCCACCCTGGTGACCACGCCGCTGGAGCGGCGCCTGGGCCAGATTGCCGGGCTGGAGCTGATGAGCTCGGACTCCTCGGCCGGGCTGTCGACCATCGTGCTGCAGTTTGCGATGAACCGCGACATCGACCTGGCCGCGCAGGACGTGCAGCAGGCCATCCGCCAGGCCACCCTGCCCGGCTCGCTGCCCTACCAGCCCACCTACAACCGGGTGAACCCGGCTGACGCGCCGATCATGACGCTCAAGCTGTCCTCGCCCACCGTGCCGCTGCGCGAGGTCAACGGCCTGGCCGATTCGATCCTGGCCCAGCGCCTGGCCCAGGTGCAGGGCGTGGGCCTGGTCACCATTGCCGGCAATGTGCGCCCGGCCGTGCGCATCCAGGTCAACCCGGACCAGCTTTCCAACATGGGCATGACCCTGGAAGACCTGCGTGGCGCCCTGACCCGGGCCAACGTGGCCGCGCCCAAGGGCAGCCTCAACGGCACCACCCAGACCTACACCATCGGCACCAACGACCAGCTCACCAGCGCGGCCGAATATGCCGACACGGTGATCCGCTACAACAACGGCCGCCCGGTGCGCCTGAGCGACGTGGCCACGGTCAGCGACGGGGTGGAGAACGACCAGGTCGCCGCCTGGGCCGATGGCCTGCCCTCGGTGCTGCTGGAAATCCGCCGCCAGCCCGGCGCGAACATCGTGGCCACCGTCGAGCAGGTGACCAAGCTGTTGCCGCAGCTGCGCGGCGTGCTGCCGGCCGATGTCAGCCTGGAAGTGTTCTCCGACCGTACCCAGACCATCCGCGCCTCGGTGCACGAAGTGCAGCTCACCCTGTGGCTGACCATCGGCCTGGTGATCGCGGTGATCTTCGTGTTCCTGCGCCGCTTCTGGGCCACCTTGATCCCGGCGCTGGCCATTCCGCTGTCGCTGGCCGGCACCTTCGCGGTGATGGCAGCCTCGGGCATGTCGCTGGACAACCTGTCGCTGATGGCGCTGGTGGTGGCCACCGGCTTTGTGGTGGACGACGCGATCGTGATGATCGAAAACATCGTGCGCTACATCGAGCAGGGCAAGAGCGGCAAGGAAGCGGCCGAGGTGGGCGCGCGCCAGATCGGCTTTACCGTGCTGTCGCTGACCATCTCGCTGGTGGCGGTGTTCCTGCCGCTGATGCTGATGCCCGGGGTCACCGGCCGCCTGTTCCACCAGTTCGCCTGGGTGTTGAGCATCGCGGTGGTGATCTCGATGCTGATCTCGCTGACCCTGACCCCGATGATGTGCGCCTACCTGCTCAAGGCCGATGCCCTGCCCGAAGGCGAGGATGCACACGAACGCGCCCATGCCAGCGGCAAGGTGACCTGGTGGTCGCGTCTGGTCGGCCTGTACGAGCGCAGCCTGGACGTGGTGCTGGCCCATCCGCGCACCACCCTGGGCGTGGCCGGTGCGGCCGTCGCCCTCACCGTGCTGCTGTACGTGGCCATCCCCAAGGGCCTGCTGCCCGATCAGGACACCGGCCTGGTCACCGCCGTGGTGCAGGCCGACCACACCGTGGCCTTCGAGCAGATGCAGCAGCGCACCATTGCCGTGGCCGAAGCCTTGCGCCGTGACCCGGCAGTGACCGGGGTGGCCGCCTTCATCGGCGCCGGCACCCTCAACCCCACCCTCAACCAGTCCCAGCTGTCCATCGTGCTGGCCGACCGTGGGCAGCGCGAGAACGTGGCCAAGATCCTGCCGCGCCTGCAGGCTGCCGCGGCCGGCATCCCCGGCGTGACCCTGGCCCTCAAACCCGTGCAGGACGTCACCCTGGATACCCGGGTGGCCTCCACCGAATACCAGTTCGTGCTTTCCGACGTGGACAGCAGCCGCGCCCAGACCGAGGCCCTGCGCCTGATCGAAGCCCTGCGTGGCCGCGATGAACTGCGTGACGTGGACAGCAACCTGGGCCAGGTCGGCCGCGCCCTGGCGGTCAATGTGGACCGTGACAAGGCGGCCATGCTCGGCGTGCCGATGCAGACCATCGATGACACCCTGTACGACGCCTACGGCCAGCGCCAGATCTCCACCATCTTCACCAGCCTCAACCAGTACCGCGTGGTGCTGGAAGTGGCGCCGGAGTTCCGCACCCGCCAGGCGTTGATGGAACAGCTGGCCATCGCCTCCAACGGGGCCGGCGCGCTGACCGGCTCCAACGCCACCAGCTTCGGCATGGTCACCAGTGCCAACTCCTCCACCGCCACCGGCGTGGGCGAGCGCAACACCGGCCTGAGCGTGGGCGGCGGCGGCGCGATTCCGCTCTCGGCCATCGCCACCGCCGAAGTGACCAGCGCCCCGCTGCTGATCAGCCACCAGCAGCAGCTGCCGGCCATCTCCATCGGTTTCAACTTAGGGGAAGGCTATTCGCTGTCCGAAGGTGTGGCCGCCATCGAAGAGGAAGTGGAAAAGCTGGGCCTGGCCGAGACCGTGCATGCCACCTTTACCGGCAAGGCCGCCGAGTACGCCGACAGCCGTTCCAACGTGGTCTGGCTGCTGCTGGCCTCGCTGGTGGTGATCTACATCGTGCTCGGCGTGCTGTATGAAAGCTGGATCCACCCGATCACCATCATCTCCACCCTGCCCCCGGCCGGCGTGGGCGCCCTGCTGGCGCTGATGCTGTTCGGCAAGAGCCTGTCGGTGGACGGCATCGTCGGCATCATCCTGCTGCTGGGCATCGTCAAGAAGAACGGCATCATGATGGTGGACTTCGCCATCGAGGCCAAACGTGCCGGCGCCAACGCGCATGACGCGATCCGCCGCGCCTGCCTGCTGCGCTTCCGCCCGATCATGATGACCACCGCCTGCGCCCTGCTCGGCGCCCTGCCGCTGGCCCTGGGCACCGGCATCGGCTCGGAGCTGCGCCAGCCGCTGGGCATCGCCATCGTCGGCGGCCTGCTGCTGAGCCAGCTGGTGACCCTGTACACCACCCCGGTGATCTACCTGTACATGGAACGCCTGGGTGACTGGTGGCAGCGCCGTCGTGCCCATGCCCACGGCAACGGGGCACAGGTGGCCTGATGGGCAGCATCTCCGCTCTGTTCATCCGCCGCCCGATCGGCATCGCCCTGCTGGCCATGGGCTTGTTCGTGCTGGGCCTGATCAGCTACCTGCGCCTGGGCGTGTCGGCCCTGCCGGCCCTGCCGATCCCGGTGATCTATGTGATCGCCCCGCAGACCGGCGCCGATGCCACCACCATGGCGGCCACCGTCACCGCGCCGCTGGAACGCCGCCTGGGCCAGGTGCCGGGCATCTCGATGATGCGTTCGGCCAGCAGTGAAGGGAACTCGATCATCTTCATGATCTTCGAGGGCGGGCGCGACATCGACTCGGCCTACCTGGACGTGCAGACCGCGCTGAGCGCCTCCCAGGCCGATCTGCCGGCCGGGATGATGACGCCGATGGCGTTCAAGGCCAACCCCAATGACGACCCGGTGTTCGCGCTGTCATTGACCTCCACCACGCAGTCCACCGACGAGCTCTACAACCTGGCCGATTCGCTGCTGGCGCAGCGCCTGCGGCGCATTCCCGGGGTGGCCACGGTGGACATTGCCGGCGCTTCCACCCCGGCCGTGCGCGTGGCTGTGGACCTGCAAAAGCTTTACGCCCTGGGCCTGACCACCGATGACCTGGGCAATGCGGTGCGCGCGGCCAACGTGGCCATTCCCACCGGTTTTCTGTCCGACGGCCAGACCGAAATGGCCATCACCCTCAACGACCGCCTGCACAACGCACGCGAGTTTTCCCAGCTGGTGGTGGCCAACCGTGCCAACGGCCAGGTAGTGCGTCTGGAGGATGTGGCCAAGGTCTACGACGGCCAGCAGGACAACTACCAGGCCGCGTGGATCAACGGCGAGAAGTCGGTGCTGATGTTCATCAACACCCGCTCCGATGCCAACATGGTCGCCACCGTGGACCAGATCAAGGCGGACCTGCCCAACCTGCAGACCTACCTGGAACCGGGCACGCGGATTTCCCCGTTCTTCGACCGCACCCCCACCGTGCGCTCCTCGCTGCACGAGGTGCAGATCACCCTGCTGATCGCCCTGGCCCTGGTGATCATGACCATGGCCCTGTTCCTGCGCCGCCTGGCCCCGACCCTGATTGCCGCAGTGACCGTGCCGTTGTCGCTGGCCGGTGCGGCGGTGGTGATGTACGTGCTCGGCTACACCCTCAACAACCTGAGCCTGCTGGCGCTGGTGATCGCTATCGGCTTTGTGGTCGATGACGCCATCGTGGTGATCGAAAACATCATGCGCCACCTGGATGCCGGCATGAGCCGGATGCAGGCGGCCATGCTCGGGGCCAGGGAGATCGGCTTCACCATCGTCTCCATCACCGTGTCGCTGATTGCGGTGTTCATCCCCATCCTGTTTGCGCCGGGGATGATGGGCGCCTTCTTCATGGAGTTCACCGTCACCCTGGTGGCGGCGATTGCGGTGTCCATGATGGTTTCGCTGACCCTGATCCCGGCGCTGTGCAGCCGCTTCCTGTCCGCCCATGCCGATGCCCTGCCCACCACCCGCACCGGCAAGGCGATCGAGGCCTTCCACGCCTGGATGCTGCGCGTGTACACCCGGCTGCTGGATTTCTCCCTGCGCCGGGCCTGGCTGCTGGCCCTGACCCCGCTGATCCTGGTGGTGGCCACCGGCATGCTGATGGGCGCAGTGAAAAAGGGCGCTTTCCCGGCCCAGGACACCGGCCTGATCTGGGGCCGTGCCAGCTCCAGCACCACGGTGAGCTTTGAGCAGATGATCGGCCGCCAGCAGCGGGTGACCGACATGCTGCGCGCCGATCCCGATGTGGAGCTGGTCTCGGTACGCCTGGGCTCGGGCCGCCAGGGCGGCAGCGCGCAGTTCATCATCCAGCTGCGCCCGCGCAAGCAAGGCCGCCAGGCCACCACCAACGAGGTGCTGGCCCGCCTGACCACCCAGGCCGCGATGTACCCGGACCTGGAACTGCGCCTGCGCGCCATCCAGGACCTGCCCAGCGAGGACGGCGGCGGCTCCAGCCGCGGCGCGCAGTACCGCATTGCCCTGCAGGGCAATGACGTGGCCAGCCTGCAGAAGTGGCTGCCGGTTCTGGCCGAGGCGCTGAAGAAGAACCCCAAACTGACCGACGTGGGCAGTGACATCGACACCGCCGGCCTGCGCCAGAACCTGGTGATCGACCGCGAGCGTGCCGCACGCATGGGCATCTCGGTGGGCGATATCGACGGCGCCCTGTTCGGTGCCTTCGGCCAGCGCGAGATCTCCACCATCCATGCCGGCATCCAGGAATACAAGGTGGTGATCAGCGCCCTGCCCGAGCAGACCGCCACCCCCACCGCCATCGATGACATCCATGTGCCGGCCCGCGACGGCTCGATGGTGCCGTTGACCGCCATTGCCACCCAGGTGCCCGGCCTGGCCCCTGCCCAGATCAGCCATGACAAGCAGTTCCCGTCGATGGAGCTGAGCTACAACCTGGCCCCGGACGTGAGCGCCGGCGAGGGCAAGAAGATCATTGCCGACACCCTGGCCGGCCTGCGCCTGCCCGGCGACATCCGCATCGCCGAAAGCGGTGGCTTCGGTTTTGATGGCGACCCGATGGACATGCTGATCCTGCTGCTGGCCGCGATCATCACCGTCTACGTGGTGCTGGGCATGCTGTATGAAAGCCTGCTGCACCCGGTGACCATCCTCTCCACCCTGCCCGCCGCCGGCGTCGGCGCGTTGCTGGCGCTGTTTGTCACCGGCACCGAGCTGAGCGTGGTGTCGATGATCGCCCTGGTGCTGCTGATCGGCATCGTCAAGAAGAACGCGATCATGATGATCGACTTCGCCCTGGTGGCCGAACGCGAGCACGGCATGAGCTCGCGCGAGGCCGCACGCGAAGCGTCCATCGTGCGTTTTAGGCCGATCATGATGACCACGATGGTGGCGATCCTGGCCGCCGTACCGCTGGCCGTTGGCATCGGCGAAGGCTCCGAACTGCGCCGCCCGCTGGGCATCGCCCTGATCGGCGGGCTGATTTTCTCGCAAGGCCTGACCCTGCTCAGCACCCCCGCCCTGTATGTGGTGTTCAACTGCCTGAAGGGGCATATCAAGCGCTTCAAACCCTGGCGCAAGCAGTGGTGGCGCGACAGCTGGCGCGTGAGCCGCGACTGGGTGCGCGGCTGGCCGGCACGGCGCAGAGCGAAGAAGCTGGCAAAGCGGGAGGCGAAGCTGGCGCGCAAGCAGGCTAAGTTGGAGAGGAAGCTGGCCAAGCGCTGATGCGCTTGCGTGGCCAGAGAGGAAAAGCAAAAGCCCGGCAGCGATGCCGGGCTTTTTTGTATGGGGATTTGAAAAATGCGTTCCACCCCAAGCTCGCTTCCCGCCATAGGTACGCGACCAGGCAGGGGGCGGACACTGCGCGGCTGAGTTAATATTGTGACCCGGCGCACGGATTGCATCTTTGGGAGAGACACATGGTCAGTGCTGTAGAGCCGCGTTGGCATGGCGATAGCTATCAGTCCCGTTTTTTCTGGACCCATGCCGCGTTGCTGCTGGATCCCCTGCAAACCCACGTAGTAGAGGTTACCTTCGAGGCTGATGGCCCCAAGGCCTTTGACGATGTCGTCGTCCGGTACAACCCTGGCCGCTCACGGCGCTCCGGGCCGGGCTACATCACCGCCGACTATCATCAGATCAAGTGGCATGCCAACAAGGCCGGCCGGTTCGGGTTTGCCGACCTGATCGATCCCAAGTTCATCAATGCCACCAAACATTCGATTTTGGAGCGGCTGCGAGATGCCCAAAAGGTGGCCGGCGAAGGTGCAGCGTTTCACTTTGTGACCACGGATCGCATCACCGATGGAGATCCCTTGGGCAAATTGGTGGGTGGCCACGACAGTTCGTTGCGACTGCAGGTGCTCGGGGTAGGAAAGACCGACAACAGCGAAATGGGAAGGGTGCGCAAATGCTGGCGCGAGCATCTGGGCTTGGCCAGCGATGAGGAGCTCTATGCCATTCTGGACCGGTTCCACATCCAGGATAGTCAGCCTGACTTGGAAAAAATGCGTCACGAAGTCAGTACCCAGTTCCGTCTGGTGGGCTTGGCCGGTCACGAAAACGAAACGATCTTTCTCTACGACGATGCAGCCAAACAGCTGGTGAGCAAGAAGATCAATTGCTTCAACCGAGCTAGCTTCCACCAGTGGTGCACCGACGAGAAGTGGTATCTGGGTACCAAACCAAAGCCGCGCCGAAGCATGGCCATCGCAACCTATGACCCACGGCCGACCCCGCTGCACATGGCCGACGCCGAGCCAGACAACACCCTGAACTTGGCTGACCGGTTTAGCGGTCGGTGGCTACACGATGGACACAGCTGGGAGGAGGTGCAGGGGCAGGTACGCACCTTCCTCAAAGCCAAACTGGCGCAGGCACCCTCCATGCGCCTGTTCCTGGAGACGCATTCGTCCATCGCCTATCTGGCCGGAGCGGCGCTACGTTTCAAGGAAGGTGCCGATGTTGAGGTTGTTCAGCGCGGTGACAAAAACCCTGGGATCGTGTGGGATGCCCTGGACGGCACCGCAGGGCCGGAGCCGTTGGTTGAGGTGCAGATCCTGGGTGATGGGGGCGACATCGCGGTCGCTGTAGCTCTGAGCCAGAACGTGCGCCAAAAGGTTGAGCACTTCGTCGCCACTCATCTGCCACAGGTCAGCAAGCTGATCGTCGTATCGCTGGTTGACGGTGCTGGCCCCCTGACCATTGCCGGCGGGCAGCATGCTGCAGCCGTTGCCCAGCACATTGCCGAGTTGGTGAAAGATGCCCGTAAGCCTGGCAACACGACGCACCTTTTCCTAGCCACCCCCAACGCTTTTGCCTTCCTGCTGGGCCAACACACCGACGCGATCGGCCGCTGCATTCCGTATGAGTACGACATGGCTGGCCAGATCGACGGAAGCTACCACCCCACCTTTACGATCTAAGGGTATCGACATGGAACTTCGTCCCCAGTTTGCTGAATTTCTGCAGGACATCCGCCCCAGCGAGAGAAACCGCGAGGAATGGAAGCGTGGCTCGAATGCCCTGCGCACCCGCCTGATGGCTGACGCCGAGTTGTCGCCGATCATTACGGCTACCTTCCTGCAGGGTAGCGTGCGCCGGTCCACGGCCGTGCGTCCGACCGGCGGCAAACGCTCGGATGTGGATGTGGTGATCGTCACGACCATTGATTACAACCGGGAAACTCCCCTGGTGGCGATGAAGCGATTTGAACCCTTCTTGGAGCGGCACTACCAAGGGAAGTGGGCCCAGCAAGATCGTTCGTTCGGGATCGAAATGTCCTACGTCGACCTGGACCTGGTGGTGACTGCGCTGCCGGCAGAGCCGGTCACTCGCGCCGCATTAGAGTCGTTGTATCGCAGCCAGGCAGTACAGCTGGATGAGTCCTTGGAAGAGCGCAGCGACTGGGTGCTCAACAAGGGATGGGATCCGCAGCGTGCCAACGGCGGCTTGGTGAGCCTCACTGAAGAGGCATCTACCTGGCGCGATGAGCCGCTGATGCTGCCTGACCGTCCGGTGCAGCAATGGGGACCGACCCATCCGCTGGCGCAGATCCAGTGGGCGGCAGCTAAGAACCGCAACTGCAATGGTCATTTCATCAACGTGGTGCGGTCCATCAAGTGGTGGCGGCATGAGCATGCCGACACGCTGCCCAAGTACCCAAAAGGCTATCCGCTCGAGCACATGATCGGCGCGGTCTTGCCCGATGGCATCCAGAGTGTGGCGGAAGGCGTCACCTTGGCGCTGGAAGGGATTCGTGACACTTGGGCCGGCTATGCTGCGGCGGGCGTCGTTCCGTTCCTTGCTGACCACGGTGTGCCTACCCATAACGTCTTGCAGCGCCTGGGGAGGGAGGATTTTCTCGCCTTCATGGTCAAGGCGGGCGAGGCGGCCGAGCTTGCCCGGCGTGCATTGAGCGAGACCGACAAGGATGCCAGCGGGGCACTGTGGCGAGAGCTGCTGGGCAATAGCTTCCCCCTGCCTGGCCCCGGTGGAGGTGATCGTGGGCGCGGGTTCGCCGCACCGGCCGCTCCTGCCGTGCCGCGGCAGTCTGGGCGGTTTGCCTGACCCATGCTCACCCGCTACGAACTGGAGACAGCTGTTGCCGGCTTTCCCTACGACGCCCGTCTTCAAGTACTAGGACCATGGCAGCAATGGTCTAAGGATCAGTGGTCGCTTCCTCTGGAGGCGCAGCTCTGCTGCGCTCCAACCAAGAATCTACCGGAGTGGACCCGGTGGCATCTGGTGGTGTCTGGATCGGCGATCGATCCAGCCATTGGAATTTTTCCCGACGTAAACGGCGGCATTCGGGTCACTTTTCCTCACCAAGACCTCAACGTAGAGGTCGCCGAAGGCCGGCCGTGGCGGCTGGGCAAGCCGAGTCTGGTTAGGCCCACCTCGGCGTTTCAGCGAGCGGGATGGGCAGGGGAGCCCGAGGAGCTTCCGCAGCGACTGCGTTGGCATGTCGGTCGGTTGTTGGAGTGGATCCAAGCGGCCGGGCAGGACACCTTGCTGATCGAAGGGGATGCGCTGGAGCTGCCCACGCAGTTCGTGACGCCGCCGAGCACGATGCTGGGATTTTCCGAATCCGCCCACGAAATGGGGTGGATTGACAGCCTGTCGCACCCATGGGGCTTTGCCACGGTCACGCCGGTTCCTGGAGCGTTGGATACCGCCGTTGTCAGCCGCTTCATGGACCGGCGCTTGCGCCCACTGCGGGAGATTTTCTGGTCCGAGGCGATCCTCCGCCGCGATCTGGTCCCGGACGCGGTCTGGATTGCATTGCCCTACTTGATCGTGGTGGAGCCCTGGCAAGCTCCCACAACGTGGGATCAGCTCGCCCAGCTATGCGCACGCGCCGGGCTTGATCTTCCTTCCATCCTCGCCCAGGCCGGCGCGGTACTGCGGCGTACGCAACGCCCCAAGCGCCCCATGCCCGTCACTCTATTGCTCGGTTTCCCGTTAGCCGAACTCGTCGGTGGGCCGCTGCAGCGTCAACACTGGCTGGCGGTGCGAAACATGCAGTTGTGCGGCAGGCACGAGGTCCGCAATGGTTTCCGGGCGACGTTGGCTAACCGAGGGCAATGGGATCGAGAAGCGGCGGGCGCCGACCGGCCCCTGAAGTGGCGACGCACCGCAAACTGGGCACCGGACCAGCTGCGCAAGCGTGGCCAGGCCGAGCAGGCAGTTCGCACAAAATCCATCCTCGTTCTGGGTGTGGGTACCCTTGGTGCGGCGGTTGCCGAAAACCTGCTCCGAATGGGGATGACCCGGATGGCTCTGCTGGATGAGGATACCTTGGCGGTCGGCAACCTCAGCCGCCACCTGCTGACCCTCTCCGATGTTGGGCAATCCAAAGCCGAGCGTATGGCCAAGCGCCTCAATGCAGCCATGCCCGATGCGCGCGTGACGGCGATGAACTTTTCATTTCCACCGCTAAACGCTGAAGACGCCAGGGAACTGTCCAGATGGGATGTCGTCGTAGATTGCACCGCATCCGATGCCGTACTAAAGGCGATGGAGGTTTTCGACTGGGGCATGGACCGGACCTTTGTAAGTCTGGCAATGACCTGGCAGGCACAAGGGCTGTTTGCCTACGCAGTTACTGGTGCCAGCTTCCCGGCAACTGAAGTGCTAGAGCGCTTTCTGGCGGTAGCCCCCCCTGGTGATCTGGAAGACGCTGGCGAAATGGAGGGCATCGGGTGCTGGCATCCGGTCTTTCCCGCCACTGCAGGCGATGTCAACCTGTGGGCGGCAGTCGGCACCAAGTTCGTGAGGCGTTCAATCGTGGACCGACAGACGGTGGCTGCGTTATACAAACAGCATGAGGATGGAAGCGTTGAACGCACCGACGCTTGAGCCTCAGGAATTCATCGCCACCGGAGAGGAGGGTACCTCGGTGTGGATTGGGCCTGCGGCCATTGAGGGCATGATTGAGGCAGCCTCAGTGGCCGGCAAGAAGGAGACCGGCGGGATCCTCATTGGCCGCTATGGCCCCATCGGATGGGTTGCAGATGTTCTGGAGGCCACGCCCAAGCCCAAGGGGTCGCTGGCAGGCTGGGCGTGGTTTCAACGCTCCAACCAAGGGCTGGCAGAGCTTTTGCGTCAGCGGTGGGAGGTTGGCCTGCATTACCTAGGAGAGTGGCACTACCACCCTCATGCATCACCTATGCCAAGTCATTCGGACCTGCGTGCCATGCAGGCGATCGCAAGAGATGGATCCTACCGCTGTCCTTCGCCACTGCTGGTGATCATTAGCGGATCGTGCGCGGGCTGGCAACTCTCAGTTACGTTATTCCGAAACGGCGCAAACACAGGATTGGTCAGAAAACTTGGATCAGATTGAAGTGGCCAAATAACCGTAGTCGAACCAACGGGGTCAGGTTCACTCGAACCAACGGGGTCAGCCAAAACCCGGGGCAGAGTGCACATTCACACGAGTTATGGGATTTATCGTTAGCTCGATAGGGACAGCCATGCGCCGTATGACCACTTCGTGTTTGCTAGCTGTTGCACTGGCCCTGCTGTCTTACGCATCGGCAGCTCAGGCGTGCTCGATCCTGGACATGGAAGGGCCGGAAAACAAATTCAGGAATAGCGACATCCTGCTGTTGGCCCAGCCGATATCGACAACACGCGAACCACTTCCTGACGGAAGCGGGCTGTGGCTACGTGACTACCAACAGCATGTGGTCTGGGAGGTGATGAGAGTTTGGAAAGGCAGCGCCAAGGTGGGCGACCAGTTCGAGCAGACACGCTGGATCAGGGGAACCGGAGGACACTGCTCCGCTTATGAAGTTGCGGAAGAAGGGCAGCGCGTGGTGTTTTATTCAAAACACCCGCCGCAGCTTTCCCGCTACTACCACGCCAGCGAGGAAGCTTTCGGCCTGCTTTTCGATGCCCTCGCGAGAGGCACCATCACCCCCTGAACATCCCCCCGGGCCATAAGACCAACGGGATCAGGTTCACTTAGTTAGCCCGTGAATACGTTTGCCATTGGGAATTGGCTACCGATGGCAAGCAAAAACATCCAGCACACAGGAGGTGGCGCATGCGTTTTCCCTTGATGTACCCGGCGGTTGTTTTCACTGCAGCGTGTCTGTTCATGCCCAGCGCGATGGCGGGCGATTGCGTATCTGTGCCGGAGCGCGAGCGTTTGCTGGCCTTGGACGAGGATGCGTTCGACCAGGATATGCAGGGGGGCTGGCGCGCAGTGGCGAGCGAGCCGCATTGCCAGGAAGCGGCGGCAGACCTTGTCCGCGACTGGCGGATCAGGCACCAGAGCACGGCCAGCATCCTGTTCTGGCACGAGGGGCAGATTCGCGCCAGCTTAGAAGACAGAGAAGCCGCCGTTGCCTTGTTCAAGCAGTCCTACAAGCCCGCATCGCCCGGCACCACGGCCTGGAATGCGTATGTCGATGCCAGCATCGCCTTTCTGACCAGGGACAAGCCTGCCCTGTTGCGTGCCCGCGAAAACCTGCGCCAGGTGAACCCGCCGCCGGAATACGAGGTCAAGGAAGGCCGCGTCGAAATAGAGATGAGCGATGGCCGCCGCCACAGCATACGCTGGCCACCCAACATCGACGTGGTCGATGGCTTGGTCAACTGCGTTGATGCCAGTTATGACACCGCCTATAGCAGCACCTGCCGTGCCGGGCCACCTGGCACGCCCTGACTACCCGCCTGCAAAAACGAAAAGCCAAGGTGACAACAAGCGTCAGAAAAAATTTCCACCCAACTGAAGTAATTGAGCAGATATCCGTTGCAGGCAACACATCCAACCACAGCGAAGAACTCGGGTCAGAGTCTTAGGTTTCCCCACGTTTTCAGGGGCGTAGACACATCTGCTCCAAGACGGCCT
>X237_Red_shanked_Douc_Langur__coassemble_13_pt1 | contig 33617 bp, 26 predicted proteins | sample X237_Red_shanked_Douc_Langur__metabat2_high_PE_002 | metagenome-assembled genome bin X237_Red_shanked_Douc_Langur
CTCAGCCGGCCTTGCCGGACGAGGGCGGGGTGGCGCCCAGGCCGGTGCGGGCCAGTTCGGCCAGTTGCTGGCCCGAGCGCAGGCCCAGGTCCATCAGGTTGTGGCCGGTCTGGCCGAGCCGCTGCAGGTTGTCCTGGGCCAGCTGCAGGCCTTGCGGCAGCAGCTGGGCCGGGTCCTGGCCCTTGCTCAGCGCATCCAGGAACTGGCCGGTGGCGCTGGCGCTGTGCTGCAGCTGGCCCAGCTGCAGGCCCAGTGCCGATTCGGCCGTTTCCATCAGCACCCGGTTGGCGCGCATGGCCAGGCCGGTGAACTGCTGGGTGGAAGCCTGCAAGGGATCGTTGGCGTCACTGCTCATGGGAACCGTCCTGGCGCTGTGTTGCGTCGCAGCATAGCGCCACCGTGGCCGGCTGCAAGTGCCACGGGCTGATCAGGCCGTCGGGCCGGTGTAGCGGCAGCCGGAAGTGCAGGTCTCGAAGATCTCCACGCTGCTCAGCAAGGGCAGGGCCGGCTTGAGCTGCTGCCAGATCCAGATCGCCAGGTTTTCGCTGGTGGGGTTGTCCAGGCCGGGCAGGTCGATGAGGTAGTTGTGGTCAAGTTTGGCGTAGATCGGCGCGAAAGCGGCCTTGATGTCGCCAAAGTCCATGATCCAGCCGGTCGCCGGGTCCGGCTCGCCACGCACCGCGATGCGGATCCGGAAGGAGTGCCCGTGCAGGTTGCCGCACTTGTGGCCGGCCGGAACATGGGGCAGGCGGTGGGCCGATTCGGCCACGAATTCTTTGAAGATTTCCATGCCGCGCATTGTAGCGGCGCGCTGGGTGGGGCATTGGTTTCACATGAAATGCTTGTCTATCGCGATGAAGAGATATACATTTCGTTATATCCGTATGAAGCGATGTAATTGGCCGGACGCGGTCGGACCAACGCTCAATACCCCGTCCCCATGTACAGATTCAGGTTTTCTCCCCCCATGTCCCAGTCGTCCAAGCCGTCGTTGTTGGTGGCCGCCATTGCCGCCGCCCTTGCCCTGCCTGCCGCTGCCCACGCCACCACCGAGAGCCTGGAACAGGGCGATGCCAGCCGTACCCTGGACGCGGTCCAGGTCACCGGTTCGAACATCAAGCGCACCGATACCGAAACCGCCAACCCGGTGCAGGTGATCGACCGCGAGCAGATTGCCGCCTCCGGCAAGCAGACCACCGCCGAGCTGCTGCGCTCGATCTCGGCCAATACCGGTGGTGGTTCCAATGAAACCCAGAACTCGGGCTGGTCCTCCGGTGCGGCCGGTATCGGCCTGCGCGGGTTGAGCAGCAAGAACACCCTGATCCTGCTCAACGGCCGCCGCCTGGCCAACTACGGCTTCCCCAATGGCGGCCTGTCGGACACCTTCGTCAACATCAACGCCCTGCCGCTGGTGGCGGTGGAGCGCATCGAGGTGCTCAAGGACGGCGCCAGCGCCGTGTACGGCTCCGATGCGGTGGCCGGCGTGGTCAACATCATCACCCGTCAGGATTTCCAGGGACTGGAAGTCGGTGGCACGGTGGGCCAGTCCGGTGAGGGTGACATGGGCACCCAGAGCGCCAAGGTGGTCGGTGGCTTCGGCGACCTGGCCAGCGATGGCTGGAACGTGCTGTTCTCGCTGGAAGGCAACAACCGCGAGCGCCTGGACCATGTCGATCGTGACCTGACCGCCGATGGCGACTACAGCAACCTGCCCGGCGGCAGCCGCAGCGGCTGGTCGGCCAAGGGTGCCCGTTTCCTGGTCGGCGGGGTCTCGGTGCCGCTGCTGGATGCCAACGGCAACTGCCCGGAAGGCACCGTGCTCACCGCCAGCAAGCCGATTGACGGCCGCAACGGTGATACCTGCGCCTTCAACCTCAATGAGTCCTCCACCCTGATTCCCTCGACCAAGCGCTGGCAGGGCTATGTCACCGGCACCAAGCGCCTGGGTGACAACGTGGAAGCCTTCGGCGAACTGCTGTACAGCGACATGGAGGGTACCTCCTGGTTCGGCTCCACCCCGTACTTCACCCTGGAATCGGGCCGTTTTGCCCTCAACGCCGACACCGGCCTGGCCGAAGCGGTCAATGCCATCCTGCCGGCGGCCAACCCGTACAACCCGTACGGCCGTGATGTCTCGCTGGAATACACCTTCTTCAACCTCGGCCAGTCGCTGAAGACCAACCGTTCCAAGGCCTGGCGCGCCCTGGCCGGCCTGCGCGGCAACACCGCCGCATGGGACTGGGAAGTGGCCGCCTACCGCGCCGCCAGCTCCGAGCGTGAGACCGTGGCCGGTGGCTTTGCCAACCGCTGGGGCCTGTATGACGCTCTGGCCAGCGGCAGCTACAACCTGCTCAACCCGTCGGCCACCCCGCAGTCGGTGATCGATTCGATCGCCCTGTCCACCCTGCGTCCGGCCGAGTCGCGCCTGCTCGGCATCGATGCCAAGGCCACCCGCATCCTCGGCGAACTGCCGCACGGCAGCGTCGGCTTTGCCACCGGCTACGAGTTCCGCCGCGAGAACCTGGATTCCTACAACCCGTGGCAGATCGATGCCGGCCTGCAGATCCGCCCGGCCATCGCCGAGGCCCACGGCGTGCGTGACGTGCATGCCGCCTATGCCGAAATCGTGCTGCCGCTGGCGCCGGGCCTGGAAGTGGATGCCGCTGCCCGTTTCGACCATTACGACGACTTCGGCAATGCCTTCTCGCCCAAGCTCGGCATCCGTTGGCAGCCGGCTGACTGGGTGGTGCTGCGTGCGGCCGCCTCCAAGGGTTTCCGTGCCCCGAGCCTGTCGGAGAACGCCGCCTCCACGATGATCTCCTACACCACATCCGGGGTGATCGACCCGTACGACCCGGACCAGCCGGGCCTGCGCGTCAGCCCGACCTTCTTCACCATCGGCAATACCGAGCTGGAGCCGGAAAAGACCCAGACCTTCAATGCCGGCGCGGTGTTCTCGCCGTGGCAGGGCGGTTCGCTGAGCGTGGATTACTACCGCATCGAAGTGGACAACGTGATCGGCTCGGGCAACACCACCACCCTGATTGCCGAGAACAACCCGGCCAACGTGCTGCGTGATGCCAACGGCAAGTTGCAGGCCGTCTACAACCGCTACCAGAACCTGAGCGAGCTGCAGACCTCGGGTATCGACATCGAAGCCCGCCAGCGCTGGGAAACCGCCGCCTACGGCAGCTTCGGCATCAGCACCGCGCTGAGCCATGTGATCGAGTACAAGCGCCCGCAGGTGATCGGTGGCCCGTTGGTGGATTACGCCGGCTCCAACCGTGGTTCGACCCTGCCCGACACCAAGGCCACCACCACCGCCGACTGGTCCTACGGCAACTGGCGCACCGCCCTGACCTGGTACTACACAGCCGGCTACCAGCAGCGTGCCAGCACCGCCGCCACCGCCCTGCAGAAGGACGTGGCCAGCTACAGCCAGCTGGACCTGTACCTGGGCTACACGGGGTTTGAGAACCTCAACCTGTACGCCAAGGTGCAGAACATCGGTGACCGCACCCCGCCGTTCGATGCGTCCTACCCGGGCATCCGTGCCCCGTATGACTTCGGTCAGTACGACCTGCGCGGCCGCTACATCACCGTCGGTTTCGATTACCGCTTCTGATCCTGCCCACACGCCCCGGTGCCAGCCGCCGGGGCGGTTTTTTGGATGCCGGCACTTGCGCCGGCCATGGCGGCGGGTTGCCGCCGAGCAAGGGGAATTTCGTGCGTCTGAGTCACCGCTTCATCCGCGCCGCGCTGCCGGCTGCCCTGGCCATCGCCGGCCTGTCTGCGCCGGCAGTGGCACAAAATGCCTATTACTTCCCGGCCGCCCAGGCCAGCCAGTTCGATGCCGCCATCCCCAGCCCCGAGCAGTTCCTGGGTTATGCGGTGGGCAGTCGCTTCACCCGTCATGACCAGCTGGTGGCGTATTTCCAGGCCCTGGCCGAGGCCTCCGACCGGGTCCAGGTCCAGCGCATCGGCCAAAGCTATGAAGGGCGCCCGTTGTTGCTGGTGACCATCTCCTCGCCGCGCAACCTGGGTCGTCTGGACACCATCGCCGCGCAGCGCCAGCAGCTGGCCGATCCGGCAGCGCCGATCCCGGCGGACGCACCGGCGGTGGCCTGGCTGGGCTACAGCGTGCATGGCAATGAAACCTCCAGCGGCGAGGCGGCCATGCTCACCGCCTACTACCTGGCCGCCAGCAACGACGCCCAGACCGTGGGCTGGCTGGACCAGGCCGTGGTGGTGATCGACCCGGCGCAGAACCCGGATGGCCGCGACCGCGCCGCCAACTGGCACAACGCCTGGGGTGGCAGCCCGGCCTCGAGCGATCCGGCCGACAGGGAGCATGTCGAACCGTTCCCCGGTGGCCGGGTCAACCATTACTTCACCGATCTCAACCGCGACTGGCTGGCCCTGGCCCAGGCCGACAGCTGGCCCAAGGTGGAGCATTTCCATCGCTGGTACCCCAACATCCAGATCGATTTCCACGAGATGGGCAAGGACTCCACCTACTACTTCGAGCCCTCGCCGGCGAGCATGGAAAGCCCGCTGCTGCCCAAGTCCAGCTACCAGGCCAACCACTGGCTGGCGCGCTTCCACGCCCAGGCCCTGGATGCACTGGGCTCGCTGTACTACACGGGTGAGAATTTCGACAACTTCTCGCCGATCTACGGCTCGACTTATCCGGATTTCCATGGCGCGGTCGGGGTGACGGTGGAGCAGGCCTCCTCGCGCGGGCTGGTGCAGGAATCGGTCAACGGGCCGCTGCACTTCAATTTCACCGTACGCAACCAGGTCGCCACCGGTCTGGCCAGCGTGCGTGGTGCGGTGGAGGACAAGGATCGCCTGTTCGCCCTGCAGAAGGATTTCTTCAAGACCGCGCTGACCCAGGCGGCCGACTACGGCGTGCGTGACTGGGTGTTCGGTGATGCCAATGACCCGACCCTGAGCCGGCAGCTGCTCTCGGTGTTGCTGGCCCACCGCATCCAAGTGCGCGAGCTGGTCCGCGAGGTCAGCATCGACGGCAAGCGTTTCCTGCCCGGCAGTGCCTGGGTGGTGCCGGCGCGCCAGCCGCAGTTCCGCCTGGCCCATGCCATCTTCGAATTCACCCCCAAGGTGAAGGGTGATGTGTTCTACAGCGGCACCTCCTATGCGGTGGCACCGGCCTACGGCCTGAACCATGCCGGCAGCCACAGTGCACTGGCATCCGGTGCATCGGTGAGTGCGGTGCCGGCGGCCAACGGTGGCGTGCAGGGCGGGCCGGCCGGTTATGCCTATGTACTGGACCTGCGTGATTTTGGTGCCTACAAGGTGCTGGGAAGCCTGCAGGCCGAGGGCCTGCGCCTGCGCAGTGCCTTTGCCCCGTTCACCGCGCTGACCGCACGCGGCAGCCAGGCCTTTGCCCAGGGCGCCGTGGTGATTCCGGTGGCCGGCCAGCCGCTGGCCGGTCAGGCCCTGCATACGCGGGTGGATGCAGCCGCCCGCGCCGCCGGGGTCCGCATCGATACCCTTGCCAGCGGCCGCAGCGAAGGTGGTATTGACCTGGGCAGTGACAATGTCCGCGCCCTGCGTGCACCGGCCGTGGCCCTGGTGGTGGGCGAGGGGGTGGCCGCCACCGAGATCGGCTCGGCCTGGTTTGCCTTTGACCAGCACCTGGGCATCGCCTCGAGCAAGGTGGATGTGCAGCAGCTGGCCCGTACCGATCTGTCCCGCTACACCTCCATCGTGCTGTCCGGCGGCAACTACGACGCCGTGCCGGAAGCAGCCGTCAACGCCCTCAAGACCTGGGTGGCCGCAGGCGGTTCGCTGGTGACCTGGGGCAGCGGCGCGCGCTGGGCTGCCGGCAAGGGCCTGGGCGATGTGCAGGTCAAGGGGGCCGAGCCGGCCGGCGAGGAACGCCTGGACTTCGGCACCCAGCGCGATGTGTTCGCCCTGCGCCGGGTCAGCGGCAACATCCTGTCGGCCGACATCGACCTGACCCACCCGCTGGCCTTCGGCCTGCAGCACCGCGCCATCCTGGTCAACAAGGAAAGCGGCCTGGTGTTCGGGCGCAATGCCAACCCGTATCTCAACGTGGTGCGCATCGACGACAAGCCGCGCGTCAATGGCTATCTGTCCGATGAGAACCTGGCCCGGGTGGCCGGCAGCACCTACGCCCAGGTCCTGCCCAACGGGCAGGGCAATGTGGTGGTGTTTGCCGATGACCCGGTGCACCGCAAGTACTGGCACGGCACCGAGCGCCTGCTGCTCAACGCGGTGCTGCTGGGCAACCAGCTCAACCCGATCCGCCAGCGCGGCGAATAAGTCCACGGTGCGAGCGGCTGCGGCCGCGACCAGCAACAACAAAGGCCGGGCATTGCCCGGCCTTTGTCGATTCTTGCAGGAGCGGCCCAGGCCGCGACGCTTTTGCCTCGGCCGGGCAGACCCATCGGCTTGTCTGTTTTCGTGATGCTGTCACTTGCCTGGGTCCATGGTCGTGGCCGAGCATGGACGCCGGTCAGGAAACCGGGTGATGGGCGATGAAGCAAGGGATGCGGTTGTGGGTCATGGCCGGCGCTGTGCTGTTGCTGCCGTTGCTGGCCTGTGGCGAGCGCAAGGCGCAGGCACAGGCGTCGGTGCCGACCACCCAGACCAATGAGCAGGGTTGCACCCGGCAGCGCAGCATCGGCCCGCAGGACCCTTTCCAGAACCCGCCGCCGCTCAAGCAGGCCTGCGTCGGGCCTTATCTGCTGGAGATCCCACAGCACCTGTTTTACAGCCAGATGGGTACCGAGTTTGATGGGCGTTTCGCACTGGTGCTGCAGTATCCGGGCCTGCAACCGTTTGCGCCGGGCGAGCGGATGAACCTCAAGTTGGATGTGTCCATGCGGACGGTCCGCTTTGCTTATGATTACATCGACAGGATCGAGCTGCGCCAGGCCATGCGCAATGCTTACACGCCTCTGGATTTTGAGGTCGACAATCCATCAGAGTCGCTGGCAGGGCGCATCGTCGGCGAGCCGGTATACGGCTTGCTGCCTTACTACGCCGACCTGCCACGTATCCGCGAATATCACGCCAGCAGGGGGACACGAGCGAGTGCGCCGGTGATGGAGGCGGATTGGCACCAGGACTGGTTCATTACCCGCGATGCGGCCGGTGAGGTGGACCGGCTGATCCGCTGCACCTCACGCGAGGTCGGCGGCACTGGGGTGGTGTTTCGAGACGGGTTGATGTACCGGCATATGCAGGAGCCGTATTCCGAATGCACGCATCAATTCATGCTGCCCGAGCACAGCACGCTGGTGCGCATCACCTACGTACGGCTCGGCCTGAAGGATTGGCAGCAGATCGAGGACAAGGCGCGCGCGCTGTTCTTTGACCACCTGGTATCACCACACCAATAAACAGGAAGCACCATGGAAGGATTGAACGCCAAGGACATCGAAATCCTGCGATTTTATGCTGAAGCCGGTAATCGCGAGTTGTACTTCAACTACCTGGCACACAAGGCCGGTAACGATGGTTACCCGCTGCTGGCCTTGGGGGTAGTGCGCAACGACAATGCGCCCGGGGCAACGGCCAACGTCTTTGCCGACAACCAGGCCCGTGCCGATGGCGTGGCCATGGGCGAGCGTGGCTGGCACGGTTTCGGGGTTGACCTGATCCGGGCAGACTTTGCGCTGCGCTTGGAGCATTTCAAAGCTGGCAGGCCAGAGCTGGCGCTGAACCTGCCAGCGCTGGATGTGCAGGACTCCCATGACCCGATATTCCGGCAATACAAAATCAACCCGGATGGCTGGACCCCACGCCAGCTGCTGGAAGCGGCGCGACGGCACGGTGGCGATGAGGAGGCCGAGAAGGTCTGGGCGATGCTGCGTGACAACAGCTTTAAGGGAGTGACGCGGCTGGCCGCAACAACGCTTGCGGTGTCACACCAGTACAACGATGACCAGCTTGATGCAAATGCCTATCTGGAAGCCATGGGCAAGGCCCGCAACGTTGCATTGGGGGCGCAATCCAATACCGACCCGCATCGTATTGCGCTGGACGGGCGGTATTACCGCTTCGATGAACAATCGGGAGGGTGGACGCAGTTGCACGATGCGCAGCGGCAACTGCACTTTCCCTCCCCGGTCACCAGCCCGGAAACGCTGGAAACACTCAATGACCTGCGCCAGTTGCGAATGGATCGGCAGCAACTGCGTGAGCAGTTCCACCCCGATGACCCGAACCAGCACCGGCCGATCATGGCCAGCCCCTGGTTGATTTCCGATGCCGCGCCTGTGCAACAGAAGGCGGGCAGCCATGAAACCGGGCTGCAGACCGCCGGGTTGACCCCCGGGCCCTTGCATCAACCGCTGTATGAACAGTGCGTGGCCGGGGTTGAAAGGCTCGATGCCATGGCCGGAAAGCCCTGGGATACGCACAGCCAGTGCATGGCCGGCAGCTTGACGCTGCTGGCTGCATCGGAAGGCCTGCAGCGGGTGGACCAGGTGCTGCTCAGCATGGCCACCGACAGCGCCCCGGCAGGGAGCCGGGTATTTGTGGTGCAGGGCGATGCGGACAACCCCGCCCACCATCGTGCCGGGATGGATACGGCGTTGGCCGTGCAAACCCCGTTTGCGCAGTCTGTGCAGCAATTGCAGGTGCTGGAACATCAGCGTGAGCAGGGGTTGGCCGCAGAAATGGTGGCGCAAGTGGCCCAGGCAGAACCTGCAGGGCGCAGTATGGCACTGGCCTGAGCCCGCCTTGCCAAGGGTGGCCAAAAACAAAGGCCGGGCATTGCCCGGCCTTTGTCTTGTTCCACTGTCAGCGCTGCGTGCAGCGCAGGCGATCAGCCGCTGACGCGCGGGCCGCGGTTGCCACCGCCGCTGCGACGGCGCGGTGCGCCGGTGCGCTGGCCATCACCACGCGGGGCGCCATCACGGCGTTCGCCGCGTGGGGCACCGGCATTGGCTCCGTTGCCGCCACCGCGGCGCTGGCCCTGGCCTTCGCCGGCACCTGCGCCGGCACGACGGCCGCCATCGCTGCGGCCACGGCCGGCACCGGCCGGACGCGGACCATTGCCGCCGTTGCCGCGACGCGGCGGACGCTGGCCGCCCGGCTGCTCGGCCTTGCCCGGGGCGCTGTTGCCCCAGCGGATCGGGGTCTGCGGCACAAAGCCCGGGACATCACGGATGTCCATGTCCTTGTCCAGCAGGCGCACGATCTGGCGCAGGTACTTGGCATCTTCCTGGGCCACCAGCGAGATCGCCTCGCCGCTGGCGCCGTTGCGGCCGGTACGGCCGATGCGGTGCACGTAATCCTCGGCCACCATCGGCAGGTCGTAGTTGATGACCTTGGGCAGCTCGTTGATGTCGATGCCGCGGGCGGCGATGTCGGTGGCCACCAGCACGGTGACGCGGCCGGCCTTGAAGTCGGCCAGGGCACGCAGGCGCTGGCCCTGGCTCTTGTTGCCGTGGATCGCCGCGGTCTTGATGCCGCTCTTTTCCAGGAACAGGGCCAGCTTGTCGCTGCCGTGCTTGGTCTTGGCAAACACCAGGGTCTGCACGCGCGAATCCTCGGCCAGCAGGTGCAGCAGCAGGTCACGCTTGCGCGCGGTATCCACCGGGTGCACGCGGTGGGCGATGGTCTCGGCCACGGTGTTCTGCGGGGTCACCTGGATCTGCTTGGGATGGCGCATGAACTCCAGCGCCAGCTCCTTGATCGGCTCGGCGAAGGTGGCCGAGAACAGCAGGGTCTGGCGGTTCTGGCGCGGCAGCTTGGCCAGGATGCGGTTGATCGACGGCAAGAAGCCCATGTCCAGCATGCGGTCGGCTTCGTCCAGGACCAGGATCTCGATCCCGGACAGGTCGATCGAACGACGCTCCAGGTGGTCGATCAGACGGCCCGGGCAGGCCACCAGCAGGTCCACGCCACGGCGCAGGGCATCGATCTGGTTGCCCATGCCCACGCCGCCGTAGATCACCGCGCTGGGGATGCGCAGGTACTTGGAGTAACCGCGCAGGCTGTCATGCACCTGGGTGGCCAGCTCGCGGGTCGGGGTCAGGATCAGGGCGCGCGGGCGGCGCGGGCCGCTGCGCACTTCCTGCGGGTTGGTGCCCAGGTGCTGCAGCAGCGGCAGGCCGAAGGCCGCCGTCTTGCCGGTGCCGGTCTGGGCACCGGCCAGCAGGTCATTGCCTTCCAGGGCCAGCGGGATGGCCTGCTCCTGGATCGGGGTGGGGTTTTCGTAGCCCTGCTCTTCAAGCGCACGCAGCAGGAAGGGCGCAAGGCCCAGTGATTCAAAGGACATGATGATTCCAGGCAAGATCAGTGACGCCAGCGCCGGTCGGCGTGGCGTGGGCCGCATTGGCGGCCGCGTTGTCTCGAAAGCGTTCCCGTGAACCGCGCTGCGAGAGGTCGAAAGTCAGCGGTGGGCGGATGCGCATCACTGGCTTGCACGACGAACGGCGTCGGAGTGGGGGCGGGCGCTGGAGGAGTGCCTCCACGGCGCCGGCGGGTCCCGGCAGGGAAACGGACGGCCGTTGCAAACGGAGCGATTGTAGCGTATCGCTGCCTGTTCAGGTTGCTGCTGCGGTGCACGGCGCGCTTTGCCGTTCATGTGGTTACACTTGAAACCTATTGATCAGCAGTGCCGGAGGGGCAATGAAACTGGGTTCGTTGAAGCAGGGTGGGCGCGATGGCAGCCTGATTGTGGTCAGCCGTGACCTGTCCCGCGCGGTATCGGCCGGCAGCATTGCCGCGACCCTGCAGCAGGCACTGGACAACTGGGCGCAGGCTGCCCCGCAGCTGCAGGCGCTGTACGCCCGCCTGCAGGCCGGCGACGCCGACGGCGCTTTCGAGCTGGACATGGCCGCCCTGGCTGCGCCGCTGCCGCGCGCCTATGAGTTTGTCGATGGCTCGGCCTACCTGCCGCATGTGGAGCGTGTGCGCCGCGCCCGTGGCGCCGAAGTGCCGGAAAGCTTCTACAGCGACCCGCTGATGTACCAGGCCACCAGTGCCGGCTTTTACGGCCCGCGCGACCCGGTGCAGGTGCCCAGCAATGCGTACGGCATCGACCTGGAAGCGGAAATCGTGGTCATCACCGATGACGTGCCGATGGCCGCCAGCCCGGAACAGGCCGCTGGCCACATCCAGCTGGTCGGCCTGGTCAACGATGTCTCCCTTCGCAACCTGATTCCCGGCGAGCTGGCCAAGGGCTTCGGCTTTTTGCAGTCCAAGCCGCGTTCGGCCCTGAGCCCGGTGTTCGTGACCCCCGACGAGCTGGGCGCTGCCTGGCGTGACAGCAAGCTGCACCTGCCCCTGCTCACCCATATCAACGGTGAATGGTTCGGTGCGCCGGAAGCCGGGGTGGACATGCAGTTCAACTTCGCCCAGCTGGTGGCCCATGCCGCCAAGACCCGGCCGCTGACCGCCGGCACCATTGTGGGTTCGGGCACCATCGCCAATGAAGACACTAGCAAGGGCGCTTCCTGCTTTGCCGAGCAGCGCGTGGTGGAAACCCTGCGCGACGGCAAGCCGAGCACGCCATTCATGGATTTTGGCGATGTGGTGCGCATCGAAATGCTCGATGCCGACGGCCACAGCCTGTTCGGTGCGATCGAGCAGCGCATCACCCAGGTGCCGCAGGCATGAGCACGCCGGCGCTGGTGCTGTACGGCTACTGGCGCTCCAGTGCGGCCTACCGGGTGCGCATCGGCCTGGGCTTGAAGGGCCTGGCCTGGCAGGACCGCCCCGTGCACCTGGTGCGCGATGGCGGTGAGCAGCACAGCGCCGCGCATGCGGCGCGCAACCCGCAGCAGCTGGTGCCGGTGCTGGAACACGACGGCGTGGTGCTGACCCAGTCGCTGGCGATCCTGGAGTATCTGGACGAGGCCTTCCCGCACACCCCGGCCCTGCTGCCGGCCGATGCGGCCGGCCGCGGGCGGGTGCGTGCACTGGCCCAGCTGATCGCCTGTGACGTGCATCCGCTGGGCAACCTGCGGGTGATGCAGTACCTGGGCCGCGAGCTGGCGGCCGACGAGAACGCCCGTCTGGCCTGGACCCGGTACTGGATGGCCGAGGGCTTTGCCGCGATGGATGCGCAGTTGTCGGTCCGCCCGGGGCGCTTCTGCCACGGCGACACGCCCGGCATGGCCGACTGCTGCCTGATCCCGCAGCTGTACAACGCCCGCCGCTTCAACCTGGACCTGGGCGCCTACCCGCAGCTGCTGGCGGTGGAGCGGGCCTGTCAGGCCCTGCCGGCCTTCGCTGCCGCCGCGCCCGAGGCCCAGCCCGACGCGGTCTGAGCCTTGCCGTGGTGCAGATACAGACAGGCCCCGCAATGCGGGGCCTGTTGCTTGTTGCGCCAGTGCTGGATCAGAAGCCGCTGCTGAACTTCATCCCGCCATTGCCTTGCGGGGCGTCGTAGTCGGCGTAGGGGTCGTGCTCGGCATCGGCACCCTCGGACAGGCGGAACTTCAGGGCCAGACCATCACGCGAGTCGGCCGCGTTGAGGGCCGATTCCAGCTCGATCAGGCCTTCCTTGGTCATCCGGAACAGGCACTGGTCGAAGGTTTCCATGCCGTCTTCCAGCGAGGCTTCCATTGCCGGCTTGACCTCGTGCACCTCGCCGCGGCGCAGCAGGTCGCGGATCATCGGGGTGTTGAGCAGGACCTCGGTGGCCGGGCGGCGGCGGCCGTCCACGCCGCGCACAAGGCGCAGCGAGACCACCGAACGCAGGTTCAGGGCCAGGTTCATCAGCACGTTCTTGTGCGCGCTTTCCGGGAAGAAGTTGAGGATGCGCTCGATCGCCTGGTCGGCGTTGTTGGAGTGCAGGGTGGCCAGGCACAGGTGGCCGGTTTCGGCGAAGGCGATGGCCGCTTCCATGGTCTCTGCATCGAGGATTTCGCCGATCAGGATCACGTCCGGCGCCTCACGCATCGCGTTCTTCAGCGCGTTGTGGAAGGCGTGGGTGTCCAGGCCGACCTCGCGCTGGTTGACGATGGACTGCTTGTGCTTGTGCAGGAACTCGATCGGGTCCTCGATGGTGAGGATGTGCCCGGTGGAGGTGGTGTTGCGGTGGTCGATCATCGAGGCCAGGGCGGTGGACTTGCCCGAACCGGTGGACCCCACCACCAGCACCAGCCCGCGCGGGGACATGATCACGTCCTTGAGCACCGGCGGCAGGTTGAGCTCCTCGATGCTCGGGATGCGGCTCTTGATCGCACGGATCACCATGCCCACTTCGCCGCGCTGCTTGAACACGTTGACGCGGAAACGCCCCGCCTCGGCCACCGCAATGGCCATGTTGAGCTCCAGGTCGCGTTCGAACTGCGGTACCTGGCCCTCGTCCATCAGCGAGTAGGCGATCTTCTTGACCATGCCCGGCGGCAGGCCGGTGCTGCCCAGCGGATAAAGCTTGCCCTCGATCTTGATGTACACCGGCGCGCCGGTGGTCAAGAACATGTCCGAAGCGTTCTTTTCGGTCATCAGCTTCAGGAAATAGCCGATATCCATGCGCAATGGTTCCCCAATGAACTGCCTGTTGCCGTTGCATGCACGGGCAAGGCTTGACGACAATGGCCGGGACTGGACTTCAGCCACGGCTCCCCAATGACTGTTAGCTTCGCATACTTGTCCCGATCGCTGTGTGCGGTCGCCTGCGCTTTGGCGCTCAGCATGCCCGCCCTGGCACAGGATGCCAGTGCGGATCTGGCCGCCGCTGCGGTGGCGGTGCAACGGGCTACCGATGCCGATGCCGACCAATACGCCTTCGAGCTGATCAGCACCGCCCGTGATGGCCTCAGTGCCGCACAGACCGCTGCACTGGACCGCCGCCAGCGCAAGCAGGCCCCGCTGCTGGCCCAGCGCGCCGCCGCCGATGCCGACCTGGCCCGGGTGCTGAGCGAGGAGGCGGTGGCCAATGCCGACCTGCAGCAGCGCCGTGCCGAGATCGTCCAGCTGCAGCGCAGCCTGGGCGCGGAGGGCGCACGATGAAGGGCATGGCACTGATGTTGGGGATTGCCCTGGCCCTGCCGGGCACCGTGCTGGCGGTCGAGGATGACGCCCAGGCCGCCGCCCTGGGCCAGCGTCTGGCCGCGTTGCAGGCCAACCCGGCCACCGCCGACCAGGCGCCGCTGGAGCAGCTGCAGGCCCGTCAGGCGATCCAGGCCCTGCTCGATGCACGCAAGCGTGACCAGGAGCAGGCCGCCTACCTGGCCGGGCGCCGGGTCGAGATTGCCGAGGCCGCGGCGCGTGCCGCCGCTGCCCGCCACCAGGTCAATGCACTGGACCGCCAGCGCGCCGAGCTGCTGATCGAAGGCAGCCGCCGCGAGGCTGCCCGTGCCCGCGCCGAGGCCGAAGCCCTGCGCCGTCAGGCCCAGCTGCAGGCCGAAGAAGCCGAATTGCTGCGCCAGAACGCCGAAGCCGAGCTGCTGGCCCGGCAGGATGCCGAGCTGGCCCTGGCCACCGCCTCGGGCAACCAGGCCGCCCGCTTGAACGAGGCCCAGCGCACGGCGGCGCGCCTGGCCCGCGAGGAAGCCGAGCTGGTGTCCGGTCACCGCCTGCCGGACTCCAAGTTCGAAGCCCGCGGTGAAGTGCTGAGCCTGGGCAGCAGTGCCTTCGGCAGCGGCAACGCGCAGCTGAGCGCCGAGGCGGCCAACCAGCTCAAGGCCGTGGCCGAGTATCTGGCCATTGCCGGCAAGCGCGGGCGGGTCCGCATCGAAGGCTATGACCGCGCCGCCGGGATCGGCCAGCGCCGTGCCGAAGCCATCCGCGATGCCCTCACCCGTGCCGGCGTGGCGGCCAGCCGCCTGCAGGTGGTCGGCAAGACCAGCGCGGCCACGCGTGCCCGTGCCGCCGAGATTGTTATCGCTCCGTAAATCCAAGTGGCTGAATTGGTTGGTTTTTTGTCGATCCTGTGGGCGGGCTGAATGTCCTCCCCGGTTTCACCAAGCCAACCGGGCGGTGCCACTTGCAGGCCCGTCGCCAGCGGCGTAGGGTCGATTGTCCGGGCTGCATTTGTGCCGCCCGGACAGCGCAGGAGGGCGGCATGGTCACATCGTTGCGTGCGTCGGTTTTGTCACGTCCCGCCATCGGTTGTGTGCGGGGCCAGCCCCGGATTGCCGTGCTTCTGCTTGTCCATCCACGCCCCGTGCCTGTCGGCCGGGGCGTTGTTGTATCCGTAGACGGAGGTTGATCATGTTTGAAGGGCACCCGCAGGAAACGGTGGATTCATTGCTGCACGACGATGCAGAGTTCCGTCAGCTCTACAACCGCCACCGCAAGCTCAACCGACAGTGCATGGATGCCGAGCTGGGCGTGCTGGCTGTCAATGACGCCACCCTTGGGCAGATGAAACGGGAAAAACTGGTGGTGAAACAACGGCTGATGCGGATGTTCGAGGACAAGACCACCCATTGAGCGGGTTGCTGCGCTCACGCCCCGGCCGGTTTGCCGCCGGGGCGGCTGGCGCCGGTGCGGCCGACCGCCCGGCGTTTCCTTGCTGGCCACTGAAGTCAGGCTATGACAATTGCGGCCAAGACGCCGATAATCGAGGGTCCAGCCGTCTGTTCGGCGCCCAAGAAGTCATCATGGCCATCCATTCCTCCGTCCTGGAACTCGTCGGTAACACCCCCATCATCAAGGCCCGCAACCTGGACACCGGTTGTTGCGAGCTGTACCTGAAGCTGGAGAGTGCCAACCCGGGTGGTTCGATCAAGGACCGCATCGGCATGTCGATGATCGAGGCGGCCGAGAAGCGTGGTGACCTCAAGCCGGGCGCCACCTTGGTGGAAGGTACCGCCGGCAACACCGGCCTGGGCCTGGCCCTGGTGGCCCAGCAGAAGGGCTACAAGCTGATTCTGGTGGTCCCGGACAAGATGAGCCGGGAAAAGATCTTCAACCTCAAGGCCATGGGGGCCGAAGTGGTGCTGACCCGTTCGGACGTGGCCAAGGGCCACCCGGACTACTACCAGGACCTGGCCGCGACCATTGCCGCGCAGACCCCGGGCGCCTACTTCATCAACCAGTTCGGCAACCCGGACAACCCGGCCGCGCACGAATTCGGCACCGGCCCGGAAATGCTGGCCCAGATGGCCGAAGTTGGCGGGCTGGACGCGGTGGTGTTCGGCTGCGGCTCCTCGGGCACCATGACCGGCCTGTCGCGGTGCCTGGCCGTACATTCGCCGCATACCGAGATGGTGCTGGCCGATCCGGTCGGCTCGATCCTGGCCGAGTACATCAATGAGGGCACCCTCAACGACAAGTCCGGCAGCTGGATGGTCGAGGGCATCGGCGAGGACTTCCTGCCGGGCATTTCCGACTTCTCGCGGGTCAAGAAGGCCTATGCCATCGGCGACAAGGAAAGCTTCCTTACCGCCCGTGAGCTGCTGGAGAAGGAAGGCATCCTGGCCGGTTCCTCCACCGGTACCCAGCTGGCCGCCGCCCTGCGCTGGTGCCGCGAGCAGACCGAGCCGAAGAAGATCCTGGTGCTGGTCTGCGATACCGGCAACAAGTACCTGTCCAAGATGTACAACGACTTCTGGATGATCGACAACGGCTTCATCGAGCGCGAAAAGCACGGCGACCTGCGCGACCTGATCGTGCGTCCGTTTGCCCAGCGCGATACCGTGGTGGTCGGCCCGAAAGACCTGCTGACGGTGGCCTACCAGCGCATGAAGCTGTACGACGTGTCCCAGCTGCCGGTGATGGATGGCAATGCCCTGGTCGGCATCATCGATGAGAGCGATGTACTGCTGCACGTGTATGGCGATGAATCGCGCTTCCGTGACCCGGTGTCCACCGCGATGGTCGGCAAGCTGGAAAAGCTGGATGTCAAATCGCCGATCGAGGCCCTGCTGCCGGTGTTCGACCGTGGCCAGGTGGCCATCGTTACCGATGGCGACCAGTTCATCGGCCTGATCACCCGCATCGACCTGCTCAACTACCTGCGCCGTCGCGTGCAGTAACGGGCATCCTGTCTTGCGTTGACGCCGCCCTGGATGGGCGCGTCACGCTTGCAGGTTGGGATTTTGACAAATTCATCTGGATGGCAGACATGACAGTACGAGTGCGCAAGGCGGTTTTCCCGGTCGCAGGACTGGGTACCCGCTTCCTGCCGGCGACCAAGGTGGTGGCCAAGGAGATGCTGCCGATCGTGGATCGACCGTTGATCCAGTACGCCGTGGACGAAGCCATCGAGGCCGGCTGCGACACCCTGATCTTTGTCACCAACCGCTACAAGCATGCGGTGGCTGATTACTTCGACAAGGCCTACGAGCTGGAGCACAAGCTCGAAGCCGCCGGCAAGACCGAACTGCTGGAGCTGGTGCGTCATGTGGTGCCGGCCAATGTGCGGACCATTTTCGTGACCCAGCCTGAAGCCCTGGGGCTGGGTCATGCGGTCCTGTGTGCCCGCCCGGTGGTGGGGGATGAGCCGTTCGCGGTCATCCTTCCTGATGACCTGCTGTGGAACAAGCAGGGCCGCGGTGCTCTGGGCCAGATGGTGGACCATGTGGCCAGCCACGGGGGCAGTGCGATCGCAGTTGAGAATGTTTCTGCCGACAAGACCGGCAGCTACGGCATTGTCGATGTCGAGCACTTCGATGACCGGGCCGGGAAGATCCGCTCCATTGTCGAAAAGCCCAAGCCGGAAGAGGCGCCCAGTACCCTGGCCGTGGTCGGCCGTTATGTGCTGGATGCGGCCATTTTCGATTGTCTGGACAAGACCCGTCCCGGTGCCGGTGGCGAAATCCAGTTGACCGATGCCATTGCCCAGCTGCTGGTTGATTCCAACGTCAATGCCTACCGTTTCGAGGGCACACGTTTTGATTGCGGCAGCCATCTGGGGTTTGTCGAGGCGACCATCCGCTTTGCCCTGGAAAATGAAAAGCTCAGTGACAGCGCCGCTGCTGCCATGCAAAACGCACTGGACGAGCTGGCTGCCAGTACGCGTTGATCCAGCCAGGTGCTGGACACACCCGAATTGATAAGGAAGGTTCACCATGAACGCCAAAAACACCTTGCAACTGGCCACCCTGGCCATCCATGGCGGCCAGGCGCCGGATCCGAGCACCGGTGCGGTGATGCCGCCGATCTACGCCACCAGCACCTATGCCCAGTCCAGTCCGGGCGAGCACCAGGGCTTTGAGTACTCGCGTACCCACAATCCCACCCGTTTTGCCTACGAGCGCTGCGTGGCGTCGCTGGAAGGTGGCACGCGGGGTTTTGCCTTCGCTTCGGGCATGGCGGCCACCTCCACGGTGATCGAGCTGCTCGATGCTGGCAGCCACGTGGTGGCGATGGATGACATCTACGGTGGCAGCTACCGCCTGTTCGAGCGTGTGCGCCGTCGCACCGCCAACCTGGATTTCAGTTTCGTCGACCTGACCGATCCGACTGCTTTCGAAGCCGCGATCACCCCGGCCACCAAGATGGTCTGGATTGAAACTCCGACCAACCCGATGCTCAAGATTGTCGATATCGCGGCCATTGCCACGATCGCCAAAAAGCACGGTCTGATCGTGGTGGTCGACAACACCTTTGCCTCGCCGATGCTGCAGCGTCCGCTGGTGTTGGGTGCAGACCTGGTCCTGCATTCGGCCACCAAGTACCTCAATGGCCATTCGGACATGGTCGGCGGCATGGTGGTGGTCGGTGACAACAGCGAGCTGGCCGAGCAGATGGCCTTCCTGCAGAACTCCATCGGTGGTGTGCAGGGTCCGTTTGATTCCTTCCTGGCCCTGCGTGGCCTGAAGACCCTGCCGCTGCGCATGAAGGCGCATTGCGCCAATGCCCTGGCCCTGGCCCAGTGGCTGGAAACCCATCCGGCCGTCGAAAAGGTGATTTACCCCGGCCTGTCCTCGCACCCGCAGCATGCCCTGGCCAAGCAGCAGATGGCCGGTTTCGGCGGCATCGTCTCGATCGTGGTCAAGGGCGGCTTCGAGGGCGCCAAGCGCTTCTGCGAGAAGACCGAACTGTTCACCCTGGCTGAATCGCTGGGCGGTGTGGAAAGCCTGGTCAACCACCCGGCGGTGATGACCCACGCCTCGATCCCGGTGGAGCGCCGCAATGCCTTGGGCATCACCGATGGCCTGGTGCGCTTGAGTGTGGGCGTGGAGGATGTGGAAGATCTGAAGGCGGATCTGCAGCAGGCATTGGGGGTTGCCGACGCATGATGGGCCGGCGCATGGAGTTGCTGCTCAGCCTTACCGGCCGGGACATCCAGAAAAAGTACAAGGACTCGATGCTGGGGGCGATATGGGGCATCTTGGTGCCGCTGATCATGCTGGCTATTTATACGGTCATATTTTCCACCATATTCAATGCCAAGTGGAAAGGCATGGAGGTCAACAGCCGGTTCGATTATGCGGTTCTGCTGTTCATTGGCTTGATCGTCTATAACTTTTTTGCTGAGTCCCTGGCTAGAGCGCCGACTGCTGTTCTGGGTAATCCAAATCTGGTCAAGAAAGTGGTTTTCCCGCTGGAGGTTCTGCCGCCAGTGGTAGTGTTGTCGTCGTTGTATAACGCGGGTGTGGCCTGTATCGCTTTGCTGCTGTTTATGGCGTTCAGTAGCTTTGGCTTCCATTGGCAGATAATTGCGCTGCCAATCTTGCTGTTGCCGCTGCTGGCTCTCGTATTGGGAGTTTCGTATCTGTTTGCCTCGCTAGGGGTTTTCTTCCGTGACGTGGATCAGTTTGCTGGTTTGTTGGCGCGCGTGCTGCAATATCTGACCCCTGTTTTGTATCCGTCGATAATTTTCCCTGATGCGATTGGTCAGTGGATGCGTTTGAGTCCGCTGGCGATCTATGTCGAGCAGATTCGAGCATTGATCGTTGTCGGCACCCTGCCTGATTGGGGCTACTACGCGTGGGCTGTGGCCTGGTCGGCTGGGATTTTCCTGTTTGGTTACTGGTGGTTCCAGCGTACGCGGAGGGCTTTCGCCGATGTCGTCTGATGATCTGGTAATCGATATCCGGCGTGTCAGCAAGGTCTTCAATATCTTCGAGAAGCCTTCTGATCGTCTGTTGCAAATGATCATGCCCCGGCTTGGGCGGGTGATGCCGTTGCCCTCGGAATGGTCCTCGCGTCAGCGTGGGCGCGAGTTCTGGGCCTTGCGCGATGTCAATCTCCAGGTCAAGCGCGGTGATGCCGTCGGCATCATTGGCCGTAATGGCTCGGGCAAGTCGACCCTGCTGCAGATCATTGCTGGCACTCTGGCCCCTACCAGTGGTCAGGCCAACGTGCATGGTCGGATTGCGGCCCTGCTGGAGTTGGGGAGTGGTTTCAATCCCGACTTCACTGGCCGTGAGAATGTCGTTCTCAATGGCATGATTCTGGGCTTGACTGAGCGAGAGGTTCTTGAACGTTTCGATGCAATTGCCGCCTTTGCCGATATCGGCAGTTTCATCGATCAGCCGGTGCGCACCTATTCCAGTGGCATGATGCTGCGGTTGGCTTTTGCCGTGCAAACCCAGGTGGATCCGGACATTCTCATCGTCGACGAGGCGCTGGCTGTAGGTGATGCCTTGTTCCAGAAGCGTTGTTTCCAGCAGATGGAGACGTTGCGTGCCAATGGCTGTACCTTGCTGCTGGTATCACATGATCAGGAGTCGGTGCGTACTCTGACCGATCATGCGATCTTGTTGCGCGATGGAACCGTGCGTGCGGCGGGTCCGTCGTCGGAAGTTGTGCTGGAGTATCGCAAGCATCTGCATGATGATGAAAAGGCTTATTACGCCTCGATCAGTGCACAGCATCTACAGCACGCACAGCGCGCGGTAGACGCATTGGCTCATGTCCCGGATTCCATCACTGGCGTCCAGCAAGGCGAAGTGGAGTCGGTGCCGGCTGCGGTTTCCGATAGCTTGTCGTTTGGTGATTTTGACTGCGTGATCGAGCAGGTGCGTTTGCTGGATGCTGAAAACCAGGAGTGCGCTTATTTCCTGCCCCGCGAGCGGATGGCTATCGAGGTGGTGGCAAGGCCATCCCGCGACATGGACAAGCTCAACGTCAATATCCGATTGCGCAACAAGGAAGGTGTGAAACTCTATTCTTGGGGTACCCTGAATCAGGATATAACCCTCTGGACTGAAGGCGCCAGCCAGGTGCCAGGGCTGTGGGGGAGTGTTTTCAAGGCGGACGAGCCGTTCGTTGTACGCTTCGAGTTTGATTGCAACCTTGGCATGAACTTTTACGAGGTGCAGGTGTCGGTATCCGAAGAAGTGGATCGCTTCGGTGGAGCCCAGCGTATGTTGCATTGGCGCGACGAGGCAGCCTTCTTCCAGGTGGGCATGCGTCAGAAGGAGTATTCCTTCGGTGGTGTCTGCGATCTGCGCATGCGCGCGCAGCTCATGACCAACTCCTGATCCGGACCGCTCAGATGAATTCTATGATGTTGAATGCAGCTTGTTCGATGACCCCGGCACAGGTGCGCCTGGCTTGTGAGCGTCTGTTGATGTGGTTGCCGACGGGTGCTGTGGCGTTGCTGGGGGACCCGGTGCCGGAGCTCGAACACGCTCTGCGGCAGTGTGGCGTCCAGACCCAGCCGACTACGGTGGACGCGGTTGCGGGGGTACTGTTTTTCTCGCACACAGAGGCCGGGCAATCGCTAGCTCGCCTCCAGCAGGCCGTGCCTGGTATGGCTGGCCCCGTCTGTTTGGTGGTGACCGGTCAGGCGGCGTTGCAGAGCCCGCGTGCTGACTGGGAAGCTGCGGTGATCGGTCTGGAATGGCGAAAGCATCCACTCAATGAATGCGTTGCCCCTTACGGTGAGCTTGATGCCATTACTGGCTTGCTGATGGTGGCTTTCGAACGCGTGCCGAAGGCTGCTACTGCGGCTTACCCACTGCAGGCACTGGTGGCCGAGCGTGATCTGCATACCGACATGACCCGTGAGCCGGGGCGTCGCTCGGATGCGCACATGACGCGTTATGCTCAAGCGTCGCAGTTCATCCGTGCCGGTGATCGCGTCATTGATGTGGCTTGCGGTCTGGGCTACGGCTCCTATCAGCTTGCTCATCAGTCTGGCGCAGCTTCCTTCGTGGGTTTGGACGCAAGTGAGTACGCCATTGATTATGCCAACCTGAATTTTGCTGCGGTGTCACCGGTGCCGATGCGGTTCGTCGTTGGCGATGCGCAGGCATTGACCGATATGGCTGATGCTTCAGCCGACTTCGCCGTTTCGGTGGAGACACTGGAGCATCTGCCCGAGCCGGATCGGCTGTTGGCCGAGTTGCACCGCGTTCTCGCTCCGCATGGACGGGTGTATGCCAGTGTCCCCAACGATTGGGCTGACGAAACTGGTGAGGATCCCAATCCATTCCATTTCCATGTCTACGACTGGCCGCGTCTTGTAGCCCAGTTCACACGTAATGGTTTTGTTATCGAAAAGGCCTGGATGCAGGATGCCGGTGGTGGGCAGAAGCGCCATATGGCCGCCCGTTCCATTCTGGAATTTGATCCACGCATCGGCCCATCCTGCGACGGTGAGTGGCTGCTGGTACTTGCGCGCAAGACCGGTGGCCAAGCGAACGATAATCCAGAGGAATGGTCCGGGCTGGTTGAGCAGGTGGTTCAGGGCAGTGATCGTACTGGCGGGACAGTGTTGTCGTCCCTGGCCGGATCATCCGACCCTGTCATCAAAGTGCGCGCATCTGCGCTGCTGGCGTTGTTGGCCCATGCGGATGGCGCGCCTGCTGCGCGTCAGTACTGGAGCGATGTGGCTGAAGCTGCGACCGAAGCGCTAACTGATGCTCCTGAAAGTGCTCAGATGGCAAGCATGTTGCACTTGGCGCTGAGCCAGCTTGCCGATGACCGGTCAACGATGCCCGGCACCTTGCACCGGCTGCGTGTGGCTCACCCGGATGCGCTGGACTTCGTCCTGGGTGCTTGCCACCGGTCGTCAGCTGATCGTGACGACCGTGCGATTATGGCAGGCCCGGTGGATGGTGCCGAGCGGATTCACCTGGGGGCGAACCAGGTTCGTGAATTGCTTGAAGCAAAGCAGTGGCTGGATGGCCAGTACGGGCAGCACCTGATGCGGATTGCCGAGCTTGAGGCACACGTTGTGCAGCTGGAAGAGGCGCGGCAATGGCTGGACGGCCAATACCATTCCCTGACGGCCGAGATCCAGCGCTTGTCCAGTAAAAATGGTCATGAGCAGTGACATGGATTTCTCCGGAAACACCGTGCATGGTTTAGTCCCTCCGTTGGCCGCTCTCGCGGTCGCGGATTACTGTCTTCACATGGCTGGGCCATGCCAGGTCTACCTTCACGGTCCGGCGCAGTTGCAACCTCTGGTACCGTTGCTGCGTGATGCCGGATGCCGTGTCTGCAGTGACGTGACGCCTGTGCCGGGTGGGCTTCATGTGCTGTTGCTTGAACCGACAGGGCTGGATTCCGGTTGGGAGGCCGCGTCCGATGCCGACATAGTGCTGGCGGTAGCGCCGTCAGCGACGAAATGCTCGGCCTTGATTGAAGTTGCTACAGCCAAGGGATGGCAGATCCATCCGGCGGCCTACACCTTGTCGTTGTCCACGGTCGATCTGGTTTGTGTGCCCTTCATTCGTCGGGGCATCGATCTTGCCTTTGATCCGGATGGACTGCAGGCAAGCTTCCATGGGCTCGCCGCAGCCTTGGTCCGCCCGGGCGACGCGGTGTTGTCGATGAGTGGTCATGTCGCCGGTTGCTGGCAGATCCTGCAGCAATACACCCGCTGCCGATGGCTGGGAGTGGTAGGCAATGACACCGCTGTGCCTGCTCCGGGTACGCAACCGGTATGGATGACCGAAGAGGATATCCTCGCTCATCCCGGCTGGCTGGATGTTCTGGTCAGCGATGCATCGCAGGTGCCTGAGCGGTTGGAAAAAATCATCGCGCTGGCGCGTATCAAGTTGCCCCGCAGCGGTAGGTTGGTGATGGCGCTGCCTACGAACGACTCCGCCGATGCAGGCAACACCCTCGTTGCCAGCTTGGAACAGGCGGGCTTCGTGCTGGACCGTGCCTGGTCGCAGAACAACACCTGTGGGCCGGGGCTGCAACAGTTTACCGAACTGCCTTGCGGTGAAGACGGTATGCCGGACGTTGACTGCGCGCCAGTTCAAGAGGGTGAGCGCTTGGTCATTTTGGCCGTGCGTGTCAGTGCTGCCGGTGCGCCATATCAGCACTTGCCAAGTACGCCGAATGTGTTGGCATTTGCACGTGATTACGTCGATCCAAGTACGGTTCGGCTGATCGTGGATATGGGCATGCGGCTGGCTTCTTCCGGGCACCGCCGTAACGCTGCATGGGAAGTGCTGCGCTGCAGCCCGCCATCCTCCGCAGATGCTGGCGCCGCATTGTGTGTGCTGCTGTATGACCCGGTGATCGCGGGTGGGGATCAGCGAGATGAATTGCTGACAGCATCCATGGATTATCTCCTGATCACTGCGGCCAATCCTGCCGTCCTGCGCTGGCAGGTGTCGCTGGCCTTCGTTACGGGCCTGCTGCATCAGCATGCGGGGGATCGTCAGCAGGCAAAGCTGCTGTATGAGCGTGTACTGCAATACGACGTACGCGATTTCAGCCCATTGTTGGGAACCAAGACTACCGCAGCGGCGATCCGCCTGGGCTGGTTGTTGCTGGCTGATGGCGAGCATCAGGCGGGGCGTCAAGCCTGGCTGCGTGGCATGCGTGAAGCTTGCCGTCTTGCAGAATCCGGTATGTGGAATGAGGTGCTGGGTGACGAGCAGTCGCCGGAGACATTCGGCATGCCGGAACTGACGGCAGTGCTCGATCAAGCCAGCGAGCTGGCGGCGGCGCTGCGATTGACCCATGAGCATCCCCTGCGACCTGGCCTGGCCTGGCAATGGGCAACCCGCTCGTTTTCACGACAGTTGGCCAATGCGCGCACCGATCAGGAGCGACTGCTGCTGCGTTATTCACGCCTGCAGTCAGGCAAGGACTGGTTGGATAAGGAGTATGCCCGCCTGGGTGAGGCACTCTCACAGTCGGCGGTCACCCATGAATGGCTGGATAATCAGTACCACAAACTGACTGCCGCCTTGTCGCAGTCGCAAACAGAGCTGCAGTCGCAGTCATCGCAGTACCGGGAATTGCAAGAGGCAATGGCCCAGTGCCAACAAGGCAAGCAGTGGCTGGAGGAGCAGTATCACCACCAGCGCGAGCTGATCGACCGAATGAACAGCCAACTGCATGAGCAGGAGCACCAGCATCGCGAGCTGATCGACCGAATGAACAGCCAACTGCATGAGCAGGAGCGCCAGCATCGCGAGCTGATCGACCGAATGAACAGCCAACTGCATGAGCAGGAGCACAAGATGCTCGATCTTCAGCAGGCGCATTCTCAAACATCTGAAGAACTGCAGGAGTTGCAGACCGCTGCTGTACAGCTGAGCGATCAGGTTGCATTTGTTTCTGGATCCGTACCTGGCAGGCCCGGGTTTGATCTGCTGACACAGCAGATGGCTGCCCAGAGCCAATGGATGTCACGCTTGCCATTCAAGCGGGCATTGCGCGGGGGTTTCCGTATTCTGTCCTGGTTGGAGAGACGCGGAGTGAGCGGATGATGCCGGCACTCAGTGTCGTTGTGACATTCCATGCCGAAGGACTGTTCGCCCATGCCAGCTTGTGGAGCATCCTGCAGGCACGCCAGGCTGCGCAGCATGCCGGTCATGCGGTGGAGCTGGTGTTTGTTCTTGATTTTGCGCAGGAAGCCACTTCCCGTGTGGTAAAAAACCACCCGGCTCTGCAGGGCGATGAGCGCATGCTTCTGTCTGAACATGGAGACTCCGGCCTTGCGCGCAACGCGGGTGTGGAGGTGGCTTCGGCACCATGGATCTGTACCCTGGATGGTGATGATCTGGTCAGCCGGGATTATTTCCTGCAGCACATTGATGCAATGCGGGGGGCTGCTCCCAATCTTGTCTTGCATCCGGAGTGGGTCATTTGTTTTGGCAAGGAGCGCCGTTGCTTCCAGCAGATTGACCAGCGTTCGGCAGAATTTTCTGCCGATATGCTTCTCCAGCTCAATCCATGGATCAGTGCGGTTTGCGCCCGTAAGGACACATTTCGCAGCATTCCTTACCGGGGTTGCAAGCCGCAGAGTACCGGTTTCGGGTACGAGGACTGGCATTGGAATTGCGAGACGCTCGCGGCGGGCTGTCAGCACCATACGGTGGGGGGGGCGGCTTATTTCTATCGACTCAAGGAGCAGGGCTCGGTAAATGCAGCCAGCAACGCGCTGGAGGTGATCATGCCGCCGAGTGCATTGTTCGGGCGCTGGGAGCCGACACTGTGATGGCTCGTCTACGTTACCTGCTGCGGCGTATCAACTGGCGCAGGCTTGTGCGTGAGCCGGAGGCTGAGAGTGGACGCATACTGTCGGCGGTGTTGCGCCGCGCGCAGGTATTGGTGCGCCGGCGCCAGGTTCGACGTCTGCCGGACTGGATCCAGCAGGAAATCACGGCAATGTCGGTTATCGAGCCAGAATTACGCGGACATCTCGGGCAATCAGATGGTTTCGACGAAGCGCCAATACAGGTACATACCTGGTTGGGGAAGGCTTATGTGCGGCTTGTCGACGCCGTGGGAGGTGGCCCGGTAAGCCATGTATTGTTGCTTCCCTGGTTGGTACCGGGCGGAGCCGATCGCGGTGCGCTCTACCACCTGCAGGCATGGTTGGAGCGCGCACCTGCCAATCAGTTGCTTGTCGTGCTGACCGAGAACGTACCTTCGCCGTGGCGCGAGCGTATTCCGCCGGGTGTCCGGGTGCTGGATTTCGGTCTGCTCACCACCTCATTGCAGCACACCGAGCAAGTCGCTTTGTTGACCAGGCTGTTGGTGCAGATGGCCCCAGCCGTGATTCACAACATCAACTGCCATGTGGGCTGGGAGGCTTTCCGTCGTCATGGTCTGGCATTGCGGCAGGCATCGCATCTGTACGCATCGTTGTTCTGTGACGACCATTCCGCTGATGGGGTGCCGGTCGGTTATGCACGTTCCTACCTGCGCTCCTGTGCACTGCATATGTCGGCATTGTTCTGTGACAACGCGGTTTTCCCACGTCGCTGGGCTGATGAGCTTGGTATCGGGGCGGAACAGTTCACCGTAGTTCGCTTCCCCTGGCCTGCTGGCTTGGCGTTGCGCAGGGATGTGTTGGCGACTGATTGCCCGCTCCGGGTCCTGTGGGCAGGGCGGTTCTGCGCGCAGAAGCGTCTCGACCTGCTGCTGCAGGTGGCTTCAGCCATGCCGGATGTCACCTTTGACGTGCATGGTACCGGTGCAGCTGCAGAGGCGGCCCCTTACCTGCGTAAACTGAAAGCCCTGTCCAATGTGCGGGTGATGGGTGCATTCGAGAATTTTGCCGACATCGTACGGAGCGATCATGCTGCTTATCTCTTCACCAGCGGCTGGGAAGGCATGCCTACCATCCTGATGGATGCCTGCGCAGCGGGGCTGCCAATCGTGGCTTCGGATGTCGGCGCCGTCAGCGATCTGTTGCCAGCATCCAGTCTTGTTGCCGATGTCAATGATCCGCAGTCCTATTGCATGGCGCTGCGGCAGCTGATGAGCGACCCCGTCCTTTGGCAGGAACGGCGTTTGCAACAGTACGGCGCACTGGCCTCAGGACGGAGTTGGAGTGATTTCACTGACACGCTCGCGCGTGTTGATTGTTATCTGCCAACACCAATGGCAGCTCAGACCACCGTTTCAACAGGGACCTCAACGTGATCATCGGCAAGGGATTGTTGGCTCAAGCATTCGCCCGCGATTGGCAGGAACATCCGTCCGTTGCCATCCTTGCTGCGGGGGTGTCCAACTCGTCCGAAACTGACCCGCAGGAGTTTGCCCGCGAGCATCGGTTGCTGCAGCAGACGTTGGCAAATGCGGCACATACCCGCATCGTGTACTTCGGCAGTTGCGCGGTAGGTAATCCGCTGGAGGTGCCGACACCCTATATCGTCCACAAGGCAAGAATGGAGGCGTTGATCCTTGCTGACCCACGCGGGCAAGTATTCCGTTTGCCGCAGGTGGTTGGCTCGGGCGGGAATCCCAACACCTTGGTCAATTTCCTGCGCGCACGTATCGAATCTGGTGAGCATTTCCAGGTGTGGGCCCATGCCGAGCGCAACCTGATCGACATCGATGACGTGGCACGGATTGCCACGCATGTGCTGCAACATGCGCAGGACTATCCCCGCATGATGGCTCTGGCCGATCTCCGCTCCTCCAACATGCTGACGATCGTCAGGCAACTGGAGCAGACCATGGGTCGAAAAGGTAATTATGTGGTGCTGGAAAAAGGTGCTCCCTTTCCGATAGATACCGATGATTGCCAGAGGGCAGCAAGCCGCTGCGGTATCGCACTCGGGTCAGGTTACCTTGCAGCCCTGCTCGCCAAGTACAGCGCACACTGATTATTTTCCACATGGATCAAGTGCATCACCACCGGCTGCTGCCAGATGATTCACTGCCCCCCCCCCATACGCAACAAGAAGCCAGGTTCATCCTGGTATTGAATTCAGGGAGTAATGCATGGCCGGCCCGGCATTGAGTGCAATTGTCACATTTCACAGTGAGGGTATATTGGCGCACACCTCGTTGCGTTCGTATGCGCTTGCCCGCAGGATTGCTCGGGTGCAAGGTCAGGAGGTTCAGCTCGTCCTGGTATTGGACAATGCAGATGCGGAGACCCGAAGGTTTGTGGTCGAGCACCCCGACCTGGATGGAACTGAAGTCGTTGTCGAGACCGCCCTGGGAGATGCGGCTCTTGCCCGCAATGCCGGTGTGGCGGTCAGCCGTGCGGACTATGTCTGCACACTTGACGGTGATGATCTTGTTTCTACCACTTATTTCCAAAAACATCTGCAGCAGGCCCGCACCATGGAAGGGCGTTTCGTCCTGCATCCGGAGATGGTGCTGAGCTTTGGTATGTACAGTGCTTTCAACTGGCAGATTGACCAGACGGGGCCGTTCTATGACGAACGTGCGTTGTTGACCGTCAACCCGTGGATCAGTGCTGCGTTCTCGACACGTGAGCTTTTCGAGACCATACCCTATGTGGCCTGCTATCCCAGGCAGACAGGGTTCGGTTACGAGGATTGGTACTGGAATGCCGAGACCATTGCCCAAGGGGTCGTGCACCATTTGGCTTGGGGGACAGCGTATTTCTACCGACGCAAATGGCACGGTTCGCTCAATGAGGCCAGCCATGCGTTGCGCAGTGTCATGCCACGTAGTGAGTTGTTTGCCTTGGGGCGAAATCCGCAGGAGGGCGCTCGCCGTGCGTGAAGTATTGAGGAACAATCGTTACACCAATAATTCCGCGACGCGCTGGTTGCTTGGTGTGTACCGCCGGTTGCGGGCTACGCTGCACTCAGGCGGCATGGCAGCTGGCGCGAGCGCTGCTGCGGGAGCACCTGTGATGCCGGATTGGCTGCACCAAGAGATGAAGGCACTGGCAGCGTTGGAACCAGAGTTGTTGCCTGCCGGGGGCAGTGCTGCACGTTATGCCTACTATGCTGTGCCGATGGATGTCAGACCCGGAGATGCATATGCCACCATTGCGGCGCAGGTTGGCCATGGCGACTACACGCATGTTTTCGTGATTCCCTGGCTCAAACCTGGCGGTGCTGACCGCGGCATTCTCTATCACGTGCGTGCAATCGTGGAGAGCCGTGCTGACGCGCGTATCCTGGTTCTTAGTACCGAAAATGCCGATTCCCCTTGGGCCGATCGCTTGCCCGGGCCGGTGGTGCATGTCGCGTTCGGACGCCTTGCAGCCCAGCTGGATTTCAATCTGCAGGTGGCGGTCATGGTGCGTCTTCTGGTCCAGTTGAGGCCAGAAACGGTGCATTTGGTCAACTCGCGTGTTGCTTGGGAAGCGCTGCGTCATCACGGTTTGGCGCTGACGCAGCACACCCGCTGGTTCGCTTCGCTGTTCTGTGATGATTACGATGAGAACATGGTGCCGGTCGGTTACGCACGCGATTACCTGCGTTATTGCTATCCGTACCTGCAGACTGTGATGTCCGACAACAGCAGCTACCCGCAACTATGGTCGCGTGAACTAGGTGTGCCGAAATCATCTTTCACCGTCATGCCATTCCCGTACGACGGCGGGGTAGATGAGAATTCAGCTGACGCGGTGACCAGAGATGGTGCCGATCGTGTGTTGTGGGCCGGTCGTCTGGATCGACAAAAACGCCCTGATCTGTTGGCAGCCATTGCAGCACGTCTGCCTGATGTGCATTTTGATGTGTATGGTGCCCAGGTCATGACAGGTGCGGCTTTCATGGATCTGAGTGGCTTGCGTGCGTTGTCCAATGTCACCTTGCATGGAGAGTTCAAGCGTCTGGAAGCAGTGGTGTCATCGGAGCACTTCGCCTACCTGCACACAACGGGATGGGAGGGAACACCTACCATTTTGTTTGATGTGGCTGCTGCACGGGTACCAATTTGCGCCCCAGCGGTGGGCGGTATCCAGGATTTCCTGGCGGTTGATGACATGGTGGCCAATAACGAGGACATCGATGCTTATGTTGCAGACCTGCTTTCGTTGCGGCGATCCTCTGATCTGCGTGATGCACGCGTTGCACGCCAGCTTGGTTCGTTAAGGCGTGACAGGCGCTGGAGTGATTTCACGAGCCGGCTGGTTCGGATAAGGGGTTACTGCGCGCCCTGAGGCAGGGGGTGTCTCAGGCATTGCGCAAATGAAAAAGCCAGCCCTTGAGGGCTGGCTTTTTGATTGCCATCTGTAGAGATTTCAATAAACGATCTGTTCTACACCCAGGGAGAAATGGTCGCACCAGTTCACGTCATTGCCCTTGTCGACGTTGATGCGCAGGGACGAAGCACCATCGATCTGGATCTGCACATCACGCGGAGCGTCTGCCGTAACCAGCAGACGTTCGGCCTTCGGCTGACCATCCAATGCGTACGCCAACCCTACAACACCATTCTCGCGCCCGGGCGGATTGGTATTGAGGCAGCCAGCCAGCAGTGGCTCGATGCGTCCGTTGAGTGTCAGTTCACTGATTCCAGTGACATCGAACTCTATCCAGGCATCGTGAGTCTGGTCCGGATGCATTTTGATGCGTTGACTGTCCAGAAGGTCGAAACTGCCGAAAACTTCATTCTTGGCTGTCACATGAGACAGCAGCTGCTGCAACCGTGCCTCCGGTGTGCTGGTGGCTGATACCGGCATGGCGTTGAGATCCCGTTCTATCTCAAGCCTGTCATCACGCAGAATGCGGGTGGCAACGTGAGGCTTGTTGTTCTGGGTTGACTCTTCGGCGGGTAGCTGGCAACGGTCGCTGCACTGCATCTGGACCACCTTGACCAACAACTCGTTGCAGATGGCGTCGGGTTCCACGACGCTGTGGGATATCACAAGGTTGTCGATAGTGCTTGTATCCAGAGGGATCAAACGAAAAGCGTAACCTGGTGTGGGAGCTTCATAGACAACCGATCCATCGGCGACAAGCTGGAGGCTGGATTGCTGTGTAATCCGGCTGGAATGACAGCCAATGTCCTTGGGGCTGTAACTGGCGCGCAATACAAGATAGTCGATATTGCGAGTGTCCAGAGCGATGGATTGACTGCCGATTTCATTGGAGGGAAACGCCAGACGGCGCCCTTGATGCATGGCAGTTGTAAGGCCGTCTACGGGGTGCAGGCGGAGGGCCAGCTCAGGGTCGATGTTGTCCTTGGTCAGGACGGTTTTATTTGGATTGTTGTCTTGGACAAGAGTGGACAGGCCGGCGGCAGCGACATGGGCATAGCTGTCAATCAAGTCTGTATGTTGTCCGCCTGCATCTTGTTGCAAAACAGACAGCAGCCGGGCAGCAGCTGCATAATGGCCGTCATCCTGCAATCCGGAGGCTTGCATCAGCCAACCCGGAATCATGTACGAAGGAAGTTGGTCCGGCAGTGGGGGGAGCTCATGGTTTGACCAGACCCGCAACGGGGTGGTCTGCTCTTGTGCAGTTTTACCGTCACGGAAACCCGTAGACTCGAACACGGCCGGCATTGCAGGCAGATGGTCGCCGTAGAACAGAACGATCGTCTTGCGCTGACGTGCTTCCAGCGCCTTGATCAGATACGCCAAGGCAGCGTCGGCTTCCTGGGAGCGCTGGATGTAATCGGCCAATTGGGCACGGGCAACCGGGTCGCTCAGTGTTGGCATGCCCTCTTCGGGAAGGCGGATGTCATCGTCCTTGCCCCATGGGCCGTGGTTGTTGATGGTGATGGCCTGGATCATCGTCGGGCCGTTGGCTGCGTCCAGGCTGGATACCACAGAGCGCATCAGGGCCAGATCACTGATGAATCGGTGTCGGGTGCTTTCCTGTTGGTGAACGAAAGCCCTTTCGTCGATGAAGGCGTCAAAACCAAGATACGACAAGGCACGATCACGCATCCAGAACGAGCGCGAGGCTGGATGGATGGCGATCGTGGAATAGCCATGCCGGGAGAGCAGGCGGGGCAGGCCATTCATCTTTTGCTTGAAGATCTCGAAGTAGATGAACATCGAGTTGTTGTAGAAGCTGACAGGCACGCCGGTCAGTACTTCGAACTCTGTCTGCAAGGTTCGTCCCCCGTACACAGGGACTTCCAGTTCTGCAAGTTGGCCTGTTGCGGCATCGAAGACCGTGGGCAGGACTTGTTGGTCGAAGCCATTGAGCTTGCGCAGGTCAAACAGCGACTCACTCTGGATGATGACGATATCCGGCTTGTCCTGATGCGCATCAGACTGCGCCGAAGGGGCGGTGTCAGCCGCCTGGCTGAGATCGTTGAATGCCTGGATCCTGTGCTGATCAGGCTGGCGCTGGACATCACGGGTTGTCATCTTGCCCAACACGATGTTGCCGACAACGCCGGCCTGGACAGCGCCACGGGTCTGCCGGAAGACATCCCAGTCCACTACATCAATGATCGTCGGCAGGCGTACCAAGGTTATGACGGCAAATATCGCAGTGCCGGCAAGGGCTACGCTCAGCCGCGTGCCCCAGCCACTAACACAATATCGGCGCAATACTCCGGCCAGCACGAGGATTGCCAGAATGCCGCCCATCAGCAGCATCCACGTGGTGGTGCTGGCAAAGCCCAGAACGATGTCGGGGCTATGAAAAATGCTGGCAAGTGTCAGAGTGTCGGCATAAATCAGGTCGATGCCGAGGTATTTCAGCTTCAGCGAGGAGGCTGCATGCAGAAAACCCAGCGTGGCTACTTGTGCGAGGAGTCCGAGCCACACCCGGCCGGTCAGTCCCCAGACCATGAACATCAGCGCCAGCATTGGGCCGGTATTGAGCAGAACGCTCCAGAGCGTGTGTTGCTCTATACGTGCATCCACCAATATTGGGAGAAGGCTGCCCAGCAGCACGGACAGTGAAACTACCCATACATGCCACGATCGGCGAGTACAGGGGGTGGAGGATGGATGGGTTTTATCGGACAAGGTTCAGCACTCACAAAGCGGTGCCGGCGGGGAAGGCCGACACCGCATAATCTGGTCAATGTGACCAGCTTAACTCAGAGTGCAGCCTCAATCTCCGGCAGCAGGGTGAACAGGTCGCCCACCAGGCCGATGTCGGCCACCTCGAAGATCGGGGCGTCGGCGTCCTTGTTGATCGCCACGATGGTGCCGGCGT